>Ga0307379_10014261_pt1 | contig 10255 bp, 6 predicted proteins | sample UN2MG_FD_202237 | JGI IMG/M metagenome (GOLD analysis project Ga0307379, IMG submission 202237) | Soil microbial communities from Risofladan, Vaasa, Finland - UN-2 | ecosystem: Environmental > Terrestrial > Soil > Coastal area > Acid sulfate soil | place: Finland: Risofladan, Vaasa | collected... | reverse complement strand
GCGTGGACGCGGAACGCTTCGGCCGCGCGCTAAACCGTTGGGCGGATTACCTCCTGGAAAACTACGTCAAAGCCTGGGCGGCGACCGACATCGAGGTCTTCCTCACGCACGATGACATGGTGTGGACGAGCGGCGGATTTCTCCAGCCCGACTTTTACCGCACCTACGTCTTCCCGAATTACCAGCGCCACTGGGACATCGTCAAGGATGCGGGCAAGAAGGTGCTGTTCTGCTCGGACGGCAACTTCACCGACTACGTGGACGACATTGCCGCCGCCGGCGCCGACGGCTTTATCTTCGAGCCGACCACCGACCTCGAATACGTGTGCAGCAGATATGGCCAAACGCACGTCATCATCGGCAACGCCGATTGCCGCATCCTCACGTTCGGCACCAAGGAAGAGGTCCGGGCCGAGGTCAAGCGCTGCATGGACCTGGGACGCGATTGTCCCGGTTACTTCTTTGCGGTCGGCAACCACATCCCGCCGAATGTGCCGGTCGAGAACGCCGACGCGTGCATGGAAGCCTATCGGGCGATGCGCCGGCGGTAGCGCCGTTCAGAGCGCGGCAAGGGACGCGAGGCCGGACTCCATCAACGGCGTGGGACCCGCTGCGTTACCTTTCCTCCATCCTCGCGCGGGCTTGTTTCCAGCGGTCGATTTGGGCGACGATGTGGGCGTGGACCTCCTTTGGCCGGCGGACGTGTTCCCAGGTGTGCGTTTCCGTCCCGGCCCGGGCCGCGTCGCACCGGAAGAAGAGGGTCCCGATGCCGACGAGCCGCTGAAACGCCGCTTGGGCCACGAAACTATTCTCAATCCTCTCCAAGCCGACATACTCGACGCGGACGTTAATCACGCCGCGCTGCTTCAGGATTCGCCGGTCCGTGAGGACGTAGGTGCGGCCGAGCCACTGGAGGAACCCTATGACAATTCCCAGACCCGCGACCCAGACGCCGATGATGAGCGCCAGCCGATACAGTTCGCCCATCCCCTGGATCGCGTAGGCGAGGACAATCAGCGCGAGGCCGGCGGCGGCGATCGGCGCGCTCACCAGCGCCACATACCACAGGGAAGGCTTGAGTTCGAAGACAACGATCTCGGCCGGGAGCAGCAGCGAGGGCGAGATGATGCGCGTCCGGGCAGGCAAATCCTCTTCCAGGCCACCTGCCCCTCCATCGGACTTGGCGGTCAGGGGCGTCGGTCCGGATCCGCCTAACGCGGACGGTTCGGGCGCGGCACCGTGTTCCTTGCCGCGCTCCAGCACGCCTGCGACAGGACCGTCGGTCCACTGCGTCTTGCCCATGCGTGCGGCTCCTCGCTGTGTTCCGCCCGGAGGATTGTAAAGGGTGGCGGGGCGGGTTGCAAGCCCCCGGCGCAGCGCCTCCAACTAGCCGCGAGCGGCACACTCCACGGGGCGCCGCCCGTGGGCGATTGGCACACACATATTGCGCATGGCCGATATGTTGGCGGGCGGTTTTGGGTGGAATTTGGCGGATTTTGGGCCGATTTGGAGGCCGAATCGGGCCTGGAGCTGGCGCCAAGGGGGTTTGAGGGCCGGAATGTTAAGATGGGCAAGGCCGAATCGGGCGCTTTTTTCGACTTTTTTTCACTTTTTTGTCGGAATTGGATGCAAATTGGCCCTTTTTGACCCCCTTTTTGCCCCCTACGCATGCCGATGTGATGATGCGTCCGAGGGCGTGCTTCCGCCCTTCCCATCGGCGCTGCTCCATGCGTCCGTCGGCCCCGGACTGCCAAAATGGCAGTGGAAAGCGGGGGACGAAACGGCACAGCCTTCAACGCAGAGGACGCTGAGGACGCAGAGGGGAGTGGGGGGAAGAAAGTGCGGAATGCGGAGTGCGGAGTGAACGACGGATGGTCGGCCGTGTGCCGTTCACTTGGAACCTTGAACTTTGAACTTGGAACTGCCGTCGAGCGGCGGGTGAACCCGCCCAAGAGGCTGGCGGGTAAACCCTCCCATCAGACCGGCGGGTAAAATTGCGGAACCGGGATGCCGTTGACGCGGGCGGTAGATGGGTGTCCCCGGAAATCGGAAAACCGAAAGCAGTATTGTGGCCCCCGAATTCCAAAAAGTAGCATGTCCCCATTTTCCCCCATTTTCCCCGAGCCTCGACGACCGAGATCTACGCCCGCCTGGGCCTGGAGCGGGCGGCTGGCCCGCGGGCGCGGTGAGCACTTCCCGTTTGCTGGGTTCGCAAGTCAACCCACAGGTGGCGAAGTTCAAATGGCGTAGGTGGAACCGCAGGTCGACAAAGCACCTGGCTCAGTTCCGCGGTGCCGCCATATTGCCATCCTTCCGGACTGAGTTGAAGCGGCTTGAGACGCCGCGACTGAGCATTGTCATTGACCTCCTGCAGAATCTGGGCCGGTTCCATGCTTTGTATGTAGCCAACCATAGCCCCTGAAGGTGCACCCTTGCCATAGCCATGGTCGGCCTCAACAAAGCGGCAGATACCGTGAGCAACGTAGTTGACGTTGAATACCCAATCAGTCCTATTCGCACAGCCCAACCGCTTGCATTCAATCACAAAAAACATGTCCGCTCGATCAGGGTCGGGTTCCATTCTGTTAGCGAACCCGCACTGGAAATCGGGCCTCTTATGCTCTCGTGCGGCCCGTTTCTTGTCATCAGCCGTCGGCTGGTTATGGGCTTCGTAGAAGAAGGGGCAGACCAGCCCTCGTCCCCTCTGCGACAACTCGCGGTTCGCCCTGCGGATACAGAAGCAGAGCCTCCTGTTAATGGGGTTCTCGTCCAAGGGCAAAGAAGATTCGCTTCCTAACTTGCTCAACGCCAATTGAAGCACTTCGATGACACGCTCTTCGTGCCGTCGCCACAGCCCAAGGGCAGATAGAAGAGGTTTCAATGATGTGTCGCTTTCTCAAGTTGCATGGCTTGGAGAAGCGTGGCCTCGGCGTCCTCCCGCGCCATACTAGCGGTCCAGAGCCGTTTCTCGTTCCTCTTGATGAGGATGATTTTCGTATCGGTAACCACACGCACCATGCCTTCAATATAGATTTGTTTTTTGGCGCAAGGAAACAGGCTCGTCTCCTCCAGCCTGCGCAAAAGGGACTCCCACTCGGCCGTGTGTGTGTGGAGGGGAGTTACCTGGGATGGAGCGCGTCCCCCATGCATGGTTGAAAACACTGCCGCCAGCATAGTAGGCGGCCGCACCTCCGGGCAGATGATTTGATGGTCCAACCGCACCTTATCATCGGCGACCGCCCGGCTCCAGGAATCGAGGAACGCCTGCACATAGCGTTGCACGTAGTCTGGCTGGGCTCCGCGCGTAGAGCCGCAGCAGCGGTCAACAGCCGGTTTCAGGGCATCGCTCTTGGCACCTCGGTAGAAGAGGTCCAACCCCACCTCGCACATGTCGCGGACCAGTTCTCGCTCAGGGGCCGTCAGTTCGTACAAATCGAAAATCGCCTCATCGAGTTGACGCTCAAGTGCTTCAACTCCCTGTGCGCCGCGATTGTCCGAAGAAAGGCCAAGCAAATCCGGCCTCCCTTCTGCCTTGCGAAGAGAATCAACAATCTGAGTGATACGTTCACGAAGAGCACCGCTGGCAGGCATACGGATTGGCATTTGTCGCACATCCTCAAGATGGATCTCGTTGTGCCACAGCCAAGAGCCGGCCGTTAGCCAGAAGTAGTATCGGGCAAGAGAGGACCAGAATATGCCCAGTAAAACCTTGGCTTCCCGTTCCGCCCCGTCGGGTAGCCGTACTCCATGGATCGAGTTGCGGAAGCAGAAAGGCTGCGTTGCCATCCTGGCAACGATTGTGCCCGTTGATTCGCCCTCCTGGGGAATTCCTCTACTCACTAGCAGACGAAGACCTTCGTACAGGCCAAGGTTACCCTTACGGTGGACCACCTTGGGGGGAGGGCGCATCTTTTCAAGAGGCAAAGGGCCGTACCTATGGAAAGACCGCTTGGGCAGTTCATGGTACTTCTTGAGTTCTGGGCAGGGGTTCTTGTCGCCCTTCTCAATAAAACCCTGGCCGAATCGGTTCTCCAGAGTAGTTCCTTGTATGTGGAGCTGTTCGAGAGGCGTATCAAGGCCAAGGACACCGATCAACGCTTCATCCCTGTGCCCACCCCACCAGTAGACCTTCCATAGTCTATCATCCGCGGCAAACCTCTCCTGTCTGACGCATTGCAGGTCTGCCTTGCTAAGAACCACTGACTGCATTCCCTCCACCATTGCCGTTCTTTTGGCGGACCAATATGCGAACACATCGCGTTCACTTGCCAGTGTCGCCTTCTCGAAAACCACAGACGCAAACGGGGACTGCGCGCCTGAGGCTCGGGCTTCCCCTTGGAAGAACACGTGGCGTACATGGGCGAAGTTCACCACGCGCCTGAGCCGAACCGATGAAAGCCACACGTTCCTGAATGCCCGACTGTTATCGTGCGACTTAAAAAACACGCCCGTTGAGACCAGCAGTCCAGCCTGCCCGCCCTCTCGCAAGAAATCAAGGGCCCTATGAATGAAGGCTTGAGACCACTCGCGATCTCCGACGAGCCGTGTTTCGCCACACCATGCCAGTGCAACATCGAGGGCTTCGCGAGCTGACCGGTCTTCTTCACCCGTTCCAGGTGAACCCCAAGGCGGGTTGCCAACCACAACGTCGGCGCATTCACTACTGAATCGGCGCCGAACCGTCGTCTCGGACTCTCCGATTCTCGATTCCACGTCAAAGGCGTTCGCTTCAAGCAGAATATCGAAGTGCTGCCTGGAACGTTTCTGTGAGCGCTGTTCGTACTTGAGATTAGGCAGTGGTCGGCCCTGCCTGATATGTTCAAGAATATCCGGCGGGCTCTGATAGTGAAGCAGGGCCAAGTAGAGGCTGAAAGCGGCAACCCGAACGGCTTCTCCATTGATGTCGATGCCGGCGAGTTGATCGCGGAGGATGCTCCTAAGCTGCTCGTTACTGAGGCGCCGTCCCCGTTGTGCGTAAACGCGGTGCCGGACGATCCTACAAAATGCCTCAACCAGGAAGATGCCCGACCCAACAGCAGGGTCTAGGATGTGAGGCCTTTGATCAAGAACCTCGGACGACAAGACCTGAGAGAGCACGAAATCAACTAGAGCAGGCGGCGTGTAGTGAGTGCCAAGGCTTTGATCAGATGAATCTTCTTTCGCGTAGAACTCTTCGTAGATGCTGCTTATCAGTTCAATTGGAATCACGTCGAACTTGTAGGCAAAGAAAAAGAGATTAGGAGTATCATCAACGGGTTCGCCGCAGAGAAAGCCCTGTAGGAGGTTTAGGTGTTGTTGGGTAACCTTTTTCCTCTCCTCGGGCGACTCCGGAAACATGTCTCCGTTGAAGTCCTTGGCCAGTCGATCGAACAATGCGTAAGTGAAATCATGGTTACTCAAGATGCGCATGTATGCACGCTGAGCCAATTCTGGGGCCGCATGCGGCTTGTCTGGTGCCGTTTCGAGAATCTTACCCCATCGCGGGTTGCCCCTGGCCACTTGCCGGAAGTAGTCCGGTTTCAGGATGTCCCGGTCTTCAAGGTATCGAATAAAAATAGAGCGGCCTATGAGCGAATGCGCATGCTGATAAGAAAGCCCCTCCCTGATCAGGGCTCTGCGAAGCGATCTCAGGTTTGCCACCAGAGCCTTGTCTGCACGCTGCGTCTGACCGAATCGCGCTTCCTCAAACAGTCGGCCCGTTTCGATGCGCTCCCGTCGGTAGGCCTGGAGGCGTTCGCTGACTTCGACAGCGCTTTGGGCTAGCTCGAGTCGCCGGTTCTTAAGGGTCCTGCTCCAGTCTTCCGACGTGCGAGCTGGGCCAGCAGTCAAGTCATACACCGCCAGTTGACCAGGCGTGGCCAGAAAGAGCAACGGCGGACGGGCCATGTTCCAGATTCTTTGAAAGAGCTGACGGTGGTCATCTGGATTAGAGGAGGGGTCCTGGGCAAAAACGATAACTGGATTGTTGTCAACGAAGAAAACTCGCTCGGCGCCCACCGCACGAGCGAGCGAGAGCCATTCGCCATTATCCATCCAATCCTCGCGAGAGACGCTTAGCGGCGCGTCTGTGGCAGGAAGCAACTGTCCTTCATCGAGGTGAAGGTCCTTGTACGCCGCCGCGAGGAGAGTATCAGGAGTCGTGCAATCCTGCGGCATTACGAGGCTCCCGGCACAGACTAAACTCCCGACTTCCTCTGCGTATAATGCGGGCCCCCAGACCCCCTGTCAAGCATTAGCATCCGCCACATGTCCGAGAGGCTGGTCTGATGGATGCGCTTGCGGCACCCGCCGTCCCCCTCTTCAATCAGCCCTGCGATCGGCCGATCTCGGCGTGTCATGTGCTTGCTGCAATGGATGTGCCCCCCGACGGCGACAATTCAGCCGCGTGGAACTCAAGGCTATGGGGCGTTCGGAAGTATAGCCGACGAATTCGGGCGGTGCCACAATCTTCGGGCACACCCGTCTCGCCACGGCGAGCGGTTTTTTTGCTTGATACTTCCTCGTGGGCCTGCTTTGGTCGCAGCATGGCTGAGGACAAGAACGCTGAACGGCGCCCGCCGCCGGATAACGTGTATCGTGGTGAAGCCCTGCGGGCGGTGGCGATGCCCCTGGGAGGTCTCGGCACGGGCTCAATCGCGCTCGCCGGCGACGGGTCGTTGCGCCAGTGGCAAATTCACAATCAGGTCAACCATGCCGCGTGCTTGCCGCATTCCTTTTTTGCCGTGTGGGCCAAGGAGGCCGGAGGCCGGTCGGTCGCCCGCGTTCTGCAATCTGCCGCTCTCTATGAAACGCAAGGCCCGCCGCCGCCCCCTACGTCCAGCGACCACGTGGTCCCCGATGCCCATCGCGACCTCCTCGCGCGCCTTCGTGGCGTCGATGGCACCGAGTTCCGCGGCCGCTATCCGATCGGCGAGGTCCGATACCACGACGCGGCCCTGCCGGTTGAGGTTTCGCTGGAAGCCTTCAACCCGTTCATTCCGCTTCGTGCCGAGGATTCCGGCATTCCGGCCATCGTTTTCAACTTCACGGTGACCAACCCGACGGATCGGCCTGTGCGGGCGTCCGTCGCGGCGACGCTTCAAAACGGCGTCGGCTGGGACGGCGCCGCGCCGATCGTCGGCGTCGCGTGTCCTCTCTACGGCGGCAACTTCAACGCCGAAGCGGTTCGGCATGATATGACGCTCATCTCCATGTCACGCGGCGAGGTCGGAAAGGTCGGCGAGGAAAGCATGGCCCTCGCGACGCTGACCGACGATGCCGGCGCTCTCGCGCAGTGGGACGACCTGGAGGCCCTCTGGAAGGACTTCAGCGCCGATGGCCGATTTGATACCCGCACCCGCGCCGGGCCCAGTCAGAAGGGGCGAACCTGGAACGCCGCCCTTGCCGTCCCGCTCGAGTTGGAAGCCGGCGGCTCGCAAACCGTGACGTTTCTGGTGACGTGGTATTTCCCCAACCGGACCGTCAACTGGTCTCAGGGGTGGCTGAGCGAGGAGGAACAGAAGACCCGGCCGCGCATCGGCAATCACTACAATACGCGGTTCGGTTCGGCCCTCGAGGTGAGCACTTACGTCGCTGAGCATTTCGACCGCCTGAGTCGCCTGACCCGGCTCGCGCGCGACACGTTTTACGACACGACGCTGCCGGAGGCGCTCATCGATTCAGTGACCTCTCAGATGAGCATCGTCCGCACGCCCACTTGTTTTTGGACGCAGGACGGGCGGTTTTTCGGTTTCGAGGGGTGCTGCGGCGCTTCGACGTCACACCATGCGGGGCCTGCGGAGGGCTGTTGCCCGCTCAACTGCACCCACGTCTGGAACTACGAGATGGCCCTGTCGCGGCTGTTTCCGTCGCTGGAGCGCACGATGCGCGAGACGGAATGGCTCGTCCAGCAGCATCCGACGGGCTATCTCCCCCACCGTGTCGTCATGCCGCTTTTCCTGCCGCGCCTGTGGGGCCGGAAGATCGGGGGACCCGAAAAGCCCGCCCTCGACGGCCTGTTGGGCGCCATCCTAAAGACCTACCGCGAATACCGGGCCTCGGGCGACGCCGAGTGGCTCCGCCGCATGTGGCGGTCCGTCAAGAAGGCCCTCGAGCACCTCTGGACCACGCACGACCCCGAAAAAAGAGGCACCATCGAAGGCGAACAGCCCAACACCTACGACATCTCCATCTACGGGGCCAATACCTTCATCGGGACGCTCTACCTGGCGACCCTGAGGGCGGTCGAAAGAATGGCCGACCTGATGGGCGAAGATGACCTGGCCGCCGAGTGCCGACGCGTCTTTGAGCGCGGCCGCACGACCCTTGAAGAGCGACTCTGGAACGGCGAGTACTACATTCAGGACGTGGACCTCGAAACGTATCCCGAGCAAAACTGGGCAACCGGATGCCACAGCGACCAACTCTTGGGCCAGTGGTGGGCCCACGTTCTCGGCCTCGGCTACGTTCTGGACCCTGAGCACGTCCGCACCGCGGCCCGGTCTATCTTCTGCTACAACTTTCGCGACCACTTCCGCGGCCACAAGCAGCAGCCGCGCCAATTCGTCACGGAAGATGACCCTGGCCTCTTGATGTGCTCCTGGCCGAATGGCGGCCGGCCCGAGGTTCCGACGCAGTACTCCGACGAGATCTGGACGGGCATCGAGTATGAGGTGGCCGCGCTGCTGCTGTTTGAAGGCGAAGTCGAGCCGGCCCTGGAGATTCTCAAAGCGACGCGCGCCCGCCACGATGGACGAAAGGAAAATCCCTGGAACGACGTCGAATGTGGCGACCATTACGTGCGCGCGATGGCGTCCTGGGCGATTCTGGAAGCCGCGTCAGGCTTTACGTGCGACGCGGGCGCGGCCCACCTCGGCTTTGCCCCTGTTCTTGCGCCCATGGATTTTCGGGCACCGTTCTTCGCCCGCGACGGCTGGGGCACGTTCGCCCAAAAAATAGGCGCCGGTCAACAGATCGAGACCGTCACGGTGGCCTTCGGCTCGCTTGAAGTCCAATCGCTCCGCTTCAGCCCGCAGATTCCGGTCAAATCCGCGACCGTTACCGCCGACGGTCAGGAGGTGGCCGCGGCACTTTCCCAAACCGACGGCGACGCCGTCCTGACGCTCAACGATCCGGTCACGGTCCGCGCCGGACGGGCACTGACCGTCACCTTATCCTGAAACCTCCGCCGACCGGCGCCAATCGGGATTCGTTTCGTCCGCCGCAGCGCGTGGCAGCTCAAGGCGAAAACGCAGGATCGGCGAAACGTGTTGGCAATGCGGCGGGTGAAGCAGGTGGCCTTTTGGATTTGTTGGGAAGGCGGAAAGTGGGCAGGGGGCAACGGGGCACTACAGGTCCAGTTCGGCTTTGATCGCCAGGAGGTCGTCGTACACCTTGCGGCGGGTGTCGGGGATGTAGTTTCGAAGGACGTAGGCGGAGTGGAAGGTCGGCATGAGTTTGGCGCCTCGATAGGGATGAAAGCGGCCGCGAAGACGCGTGATGCCGTCGTGCGTCTGGAGCAGGGTCTGGGCCGCGACGCCGCCGAGCGCGCAGATGATCTTCGGGCGAATGATCTCCAGTTGCCGCATCAGAAAGGGGAGACAGTTGGCGATTTCCTCCGGCGTCGGGTTGCGGTTGCCGGGTGGGCGGCACTTGATGATGTTGCAGATAAAGACCTGGTCGCGCGTCAGGTCGATGGACTGGATCATTTTCGTGAGGAGTTGGCCGGCGCGGCCGACGAAGGCCAGGCCCTGGCGATCTTCATCGGCTCCGGGCCCTTCGCCGACGAAAACGAGCCGCGCGCCCGGGTCGCCCTGGCCGGGCACGGTGTGGGTCCGGTTGGCGACCAGTTCCTGGCATCGGGTGCACTCGGCGACTTCGGCGGCGATGCGGGCAAGGGCATCCTCTCGGCTCGCGCCCCCCTCAAGATCGGGGCTGCCGAAGTTAAACAGGTCCTGCCCTTCGTCGTGCGGGGCTGCCGCCATCGAGAGTTCCTCGCGCATGGCGTCGGCGGCGCGGGCTTCCGGCGCGCCGGCTCGAAGCGTATCGTCCGGTGCCTCCGGTTCCGGTGCTGCGGCACGCGGGACGGCCGAGACGCGGGGCACCGCTGCCCGGCCGAAGCGGGCCTCGTCTTCCAGGCGGAGGCGAAGTGTCCGGACGATGCGGCGGAACTCGTCCCGCCCCTGCCGGCCGGATGCGCCCTCAGCATCGGAAGCCATCGCCGTCAGGTGTCCTCGCGTTTCTGAAAGTCCTCGATGATCGCGACGCCGGCGCTGGT
>Ga0307379_10014255_pt1 | contig 10257 bp, 8 predicted proteins | sample UN2MG_FD_202237 | JGI IMG/M metagenome (GOLD analysis project Ga0307379, IMG submission 202237) | Soil microbial communities from Risofladan, Vaasa, Finland - UN-2 | ecosystem: Environmental > Terrestrial > Soil > Coastal area > Acid sulfate soil | place: Finland: Risofladan, Vaasa | collected... | reverse complement strand
AAAATCACGATTGGCCTGGGCAGCAAAGGCAATATGACCATTCCCGGCGGTGCAGGGAAGATATTCATTGATGACATTCGGCTGCTTAAGCCCGCTCCGGAACCAGCGGAGTAAGCTGGGATTTAGCTGGTAATTAGAGTCGAGTCATTGACATAGCAGATTTATGTCGATTAGGGGCCTGTAACGATTGATTCGATACAGGCCCCTTTTTGTGCGCCGAGCATATTCGATGACTTGGAGATTTTTCTTGACGAGAAGATGGGCAATTTGGTATAAACAAGAATGGTAGATTCTGTGGTCAAAACGGGTCTGCCCTGAGCCTGGACTAATAGGCTTGTAACCGTGGATCGCTGCTTTCCGGAAAGACGAAGCCACTGAGGAGTTTTCCGTCCTTCCGGAAAATGTAAAAACATTGGAAAACCGGTGATATTACCGGTTGTACATGCTTTGAATATACGATGTTAACCTTTCGATTGACGGTTGATGTTGAGTTTTCGAACAGAGGAGGTAATCTCAATTCGTAAAATAATGTCCTGGGGCGGGAGAATGTATAATAAGGTAAGGAATATTATCGGTCGCTTTGGCGTAGAGCCATAACATAAATAACTTAATCCTATTGTAAGGAGGGCTATTATGTGTAAAAGAGTGATTTATTTAGTTTCTTTAGTTTTAGTGCTGGGCCTGGTTAGCAATTCCGCCGGCCAGACAGGCCAAATCAAGATCGAGTGGTGGACGGGCATCGCCGGCGTCGATATAACCAGCCTTTTGAACCATACCGACTATCCGGACAATCCACACGGGAGCGGCTACCTGACTACGTTCGAGGTAGTGCAGGGTAGTATCGCCGATCTTGTTGACGAGTATGGAGCGCGGGTTCGCGGTTACTTCCATCCACCGGTTACCGGAGAATACACATTCTGGATAAACTGTGACGACGAGGGTCAACTGTTCCTGAGCCCCGAGGGCAGCTCAAGCCATGCCGTGATGATCGCAAGGACAATTCGCTCAGCGCCTCTTGAGAACTGGACAAGGTACGCCGGGCAGCAGTCAATGCCCATCTTTTTAGAAGCCGGCAGGAAGTACTATATCGAGGCGATCTATAAGGAAAACACCGGCGGCGACCGCTTGCGAATAGCATACGGACTTGACGGCGCCCAGGTGATTATCCCCGGCTCAGAACTATCACCGTATGACACGGGTATCGCCACCAATCCCAGCCCGGCCGATGGCGGCCGATCTGAGCAGGACCGGGTGGGTCTTGGCTGGTCGGCGGGGCCTTCTGCCGCCCAGCACGATGTGTATTTCGGCGAAAGTTATGCCGATGTAGATGCCGGTGTTGCCGGTACGGCCAAGGGCCGTGTGACCGATACGTTTTATTTTGCTACAGATCTTACTCTGGGTATGACTTACTACTGGCGGATCGATGAGGTTGATGCCGATGGCACAACACACACGGGCGAGGTCTGGAGCTTTACGGTTAATTCCGCAACCGCCCATAGCCCCGTCCCGGCTGATAGTGCCAGGTGGGTGGATACAGATACGAATCTTAGCTGGGGTGCAGGTCAGGGAGCGTTTTTCCACCGAGTGTACTTCGGCGAAAACCAGACCGATGTAGCTAACGGCACCGGCGATACGGACAAAGGCCAGCAGGGCGCTACAACATACAATCCCGGACCTCTTGCAGAAGACACAACTTATTATTGGCGGATCGATGAGTCCGATGGTACTACAACGCATACAGGTGACGTCTGGCGCTTCAGAACTATACCAACCATGCCCATTTATGATCCCAACCTTGTCGGCTGGTGGAAGTTTGAGGACGAGGGTACCGGTACCGTCATTGACTATTCCGGATACGGCCATCATGGAACCATCCACGGCAACCCGATGTGGGTACACGGTGCCGACGGTGACGCAATGGAGTTTTTTGACGAAACTGAAGATGAATACGTGACGATAGACGGCTATCTGGGCGTTCTCGGCTCACACGCTTTCAGCATAACCGCGTGGATCAGGACCCGCGACGGCGGTGAGATTGTCGGCTGGGGCAATCCTACTAACGGTCAAAGGGTGGAATTCCGCACCAACACCAACGACAGGCTGCAATGCGAGAACGGAGCAGGTGCTCGTTATGTCGAGAGCGAAACTTTAGTGAGCGACGATGAATGGCACCACGTTGCCGTAACAGTAATAGATGGCGCCACCCCCACATATCCGGGCGAAGTTATAATTTACCTCGACGGCGAAGATGACACCATGGAATCAACTGAAGGGACCGCGTTTAATACCGTCGCTTTGAATCCTGTCACAATGGCTCGGCGTTATAATACAGCCGGCAGATGGTTATGGGGAGCGATTGACGATGTTCGCATTTACGATAAGGTGCTCACGCAGGAAGAGATTCAGGAGATTATGCTCAGACCGGATGCCAGGTCTGCCTGGGACCCGAGCCCGACCGATGGCTCGATAACCGACGTCGAACGTGCGATACCCCTTAGCTGGTCGCCGGGAAATTTTGCGGCTCAGCACGATGTGTACTTCGGCACCGATGATTTCACTGTAGCTGACGCCGATATATCCGATACGACCGGCATATATCGAGGCCGGCAGAATCTCGGCAATGAAAGTTATATTCCCTCCGAAGCTCTCGAATACAATCAGACTTACTACTGGCGAATAGACCAGTATAATACGGACGCGACAGTCAGCAGAGGCAGAGTATGGAGCTTTACGGTTGGCGACTTTCTCATTGTAGAAGATTTTGAAGCCTTCGACGCAGGCGAAAACCAGATATGGTACGCCTGGAAAGACGGGCTTGGCTATGGCGCATTGAATGCTCCACCATATTATGCCGGTAACGGCACCGGCGCGGCTGTGGGTGACGAAGCGACGGATTCTTATGCCGAAGAAACTATTATTCACGGAGGCAACCAGTCGATACCGTACTTCTACGACAACAATAAGCAGGGCTACCTCAATTATTCAGAAACAGTACTTACGCTGAGCCCGCCACGGGACTGGACCAGAAAAGGTGTTAAAGCATTGTCGCTGTGGTTCAGAGGTTATTTAGAGTCCGCCAGCAGCTTTACAGAAGAACCTCCGGGCACTTTCACGGTGACGGTCCGTTCCGGAGATATCTTTGGCCAGAGTGACCAATTTAATTACGTCTTCAAGCAGCTTAGCGGCCCAGGTTCAATTATAGTAAAGGTCGAAAGCACGACTAATACATCTGCCAGCGCCAAAGTCGGAGTGATGATTCGCGAGACGCTTGATCCGGATTCCAAACACGCATTTACATTCATGAGACCGGATGGGGGCGTTAGATTCAATCGCCGAATTGAGAAAGGCGATATCACTATGAATTCTGTTGAAAACGACCTTGCGTTTCCCCACTGGGTGAAATTGGAACGCGATATATCCGGCCTGTTTACAGCCTCCCATTCGGCAGATGGAGTCACCTGGGTGCCTGTGAATGATCCTGGCATGGGTTCGAGTGATACCGTCCAGATGAGTACTATTGTTTATATAGGCCTGGCGGTATCGAGCAACAACACCGCCGCGATTAATGAGACCGTATTTTCCAATATCAGCACTACCGGTTCGGTTACGGGGCTGTGGCAGTCGCAGGATATCGGTATACTCAGCAACGACCCTGAGCCGCTGTATGTGGTTGTGGCCAATAACACCGGCACGCCGGCGGTCGTGTACCACGATGATCCCAATGCGGCGAGGATAGATGTCTGGACGGAGTGGAATATCGATCTGAAAGAGTTTGCCGATCAGGGCGTGAACCTGAGCGATGTCAACAGCATCGCCATTGGCTTGGGCGACAGGAACAATACTCAAGCCGGCGGTTCTGGTAAGATGTACTTTGACGATATCCGGCTGTATCCGCCCAGATGCGTTCCTGAACTTATCAAGCCCGCAGGTGATTTCAGCAACAACTGCGTCGTTGATATGGCGGACCTTGAGATAATGGCGGAAAACTGGCTCATCAGCGATTACGACGTTACGGCAGTAGCTGTAAGCGATGCTAATCTTGTGCTGCACTATGAGTTCGAGGGCAACGCCAACGACAGCTCCGGCAAAGGCAACCACGGCGAGCCGAACGGCGTAACGTTTGTCAGCGGTAATATTGGACAGGCAATTAATCTGGATGGTGTCGACGACTATGTAGCCATTCGAAACTTCAACTACGCGAGTTCCGGCCATCCTCAAGTCAGCGTCTGTGCCTGGATTCGCACAAGCAATCCCTTCAACCAGGCAATTGCTACCTTTGACCGCAATGAGTACTGGCGGCTTGAGATTAACGGCGACGGCGGCGAGGACGGTCAGGTAGGCTGGTGTGTTATGACCAATACCGGGCAGGTCGATTTCGGAAGTCGCACTCGCGTCGATGACGGGCAGTGGCACCATGCCGCGGGAGTGTTTGACAACGGTACGCCGACGGTCTTCATCGACGGTAAGCTGGACAATTCGACTACCGCAGGAAGCACTTTCGGAACTGGAACTACTCGCTACGGTTTCGTGGGAACGCGCTCGGAGGCAGATGTCTTCGACGGCGCCCAAAATAGCCCGGCCTGGCCCTTTGCCGGAAATCTGGACGAGGTCCGCATTTACGAGCGTGCTCTATCGCAGGCTGAGATAGTGAATCTTGCCGGTCTGCCGGAAGGAGAAACTTTGCACCAGCCGCTGCAGGGACTTTTGTCCGTGGATGAGGACGTCGATCTCCATGATGACGAGAAGATTAACTTCAAGGACTTTGCTGTCTTAACGGATATGTGGCTTGATGAGCAGCTATGGCCGGCGCCGTAACAGCGTTGAAGAGATTAAATTTTCAAGTTACTTAGAATCAATTCGGGGCCTGTGCCGATAGATTCGGTACGGGCCCTTCTTAATTTTAAAAAGGCTGCCGATATGGTATTTGACGCGGGAACAAGCCTCCAATATAATAGCCGGCAGATAATAGATTGTTATATTATTGGATTAGAGCGATAGGAATCGCCTGTTTTTACTGATGGAACAAATATGTTAACGAACGCTACCGTAGCCGACCTTCTGCGGCCATGTGAGAAAAGGCTTGCCGGCTTTTATGATGTTGCTTTGATTATTGGCGGCTCACTGCTGATCGGCCTGTGCGCTCATGCCAAAGTATGGCTGCCATTCAGCCCCGTTCCCGTTACGGGTCAGACTTTTGCCGTGCTGATGATTGGAGCGCTGCTGGGAGCCCGCCGGGGCTGTCTGGCCGTGCTTGCATACATTATAGAAGGTGCCGCCGGCCTGCCCGTGTTTGCAGTCGGCGTTGGTCCTGCTGTGCTATTGGGGCCGACCGGAGGATACTTGTTCGGTTTTATTCCCGCCGCGTACATCACGGGACGATTGGCGGAGAAGGGATGGGACCGGCGGATCGGAACGACGGTTTTAGCGATGGTTTTCGGAAATCTGGCCATCTACTCCTTCGGGCTGCTCTGGCTCTGCTGCCTGACGGGATTCAACAAGATGGTCTTGACTTTGGGCTTGTATCCGTTTATAATTAGTGATTTAGTAAAAATAATTTTAGCTGCAATACTTTTGCCGGCCGGCTGGAAAATGCTCGGAAGCGGCAGGCTCACCGGAAAAAGTGAATGAGCAGCAAAAATTTTTTGGGGAATAGTGTAATGGTAGCACGACTGACTCTGGATCAGTTAGTCGAGGTCCGAATCCTCGTTCCCCAGTTTTCAGAAGTCTTAAAAAGGCGGGAACTTACGAAAGCAGACAAGTCCGGCCTGGAATTAACCATGCCTCGACTTAACGTATGCTTAACATTCCAGAACTTGACATGAGCTTGGCGGCGGTGGGAAGTGCCTACCATTTAGCGTGGGTTGAGATGCGAGATGAGCCAAAAAACTTCAGGCAACGTCGTCCTGATGGCAACGGTGATTGGATATGGACTTACTTTTCCTGTGTATCTATCGTTTCAGTCTGTTCAATCTCTATCTTCTGCTCTTCTATCGTAGCTTGGAGTTGACGGATTTGAGAGTTTAGTTTGGTAGTTTGCTCCAAATGTAAAGCCTCTTGATTCTTATTTTCCGTCTTTAGCTGTTCAGTTTCTACCTTTTGTGCTTCTACAGTAGCTTGAAGTTGACTGATTCGGGATTTCAATTCGGTAGTTTGTTCCAGGTGTAAAGCTTCTTGATTCGCGCTTTCAGTTCTTAGCTGTTCGATTTCTGCTTCCTGTGCTTCTACAGTAGCTTGAAGTTGACGGGTTTGAGTTTTCAGTTTTTCCGTCTGTACCAATTGTAAAACGCCTTGAGAACTCCCTTGATCCGATTCGCAACCAGTGCAAATGAACATGCAGCATAAAATAATTGCTTTTTTCATTTTCTCGTCTCCTCAAATGGCTAAGCGCGGGATCCATTGCGAGACCTGATCCTGGCCGACCCTGTAAATCAGCCAGAGCTTTTCCATTACCTTTATCAGTTATATCGGCAGAAGCGTGCTTTGATCTTTTGTCAATTCGTATCAAACGGCATATTTGCCCGGAGCCAACCCATAATCACCGTCTCGTTCCCTGTCGGAAACTCAATCTAACCGGGATTTCACATTTATACTTCACAGAAACTCCCTTGCACGTTTTAATTCCGGGACCACCATACTTAATTCCAGCCGATGCCTGCGTCCCAAAAATCCGCAGTAATGTAGGGTGGGCTGTAGCCCACCAACCAAAGCTGAGAACGTATAATCAATCGAAGCTTAACCAAACGTTGCATCAACGGTTATTAACGAGCCAAACGGAGTAATCATCAAGAAGTTGGTAGTTTTTCGATTTCTTGTCTGTGGCTTTGAGTTCTGATAGCCCAAGCAAGAACTCCTTGCCATCGGAAATACGACGGACATTGGCGCCGATATCGTCTTCCCAGAACAGCATCCATTCGGATTTACCTTTACGATCTATCCCAAGAAGCTCGTAGCGATCGGTGTAAGAGGGTTGAGTTTTCTTGAGATGGTCATATTCCTCATGATACCCAGGATTAAAAACATAGATTTCTTCCCACCTGAAATCTTCTATTCCCGTAACTTTGCAGGGCAGTGACAGGTTGGTTTTGAGGTACTCACAAAAAATGTCAATTGTTTCATCGAAATTTAAGTCCTCGATCTCTCCGAGAATCGAGGCTATTCGTTTGTCTTGAGCATCTCTTCCCATTATCGTTTGTCCATCACATGCCGTTTGTCTGGTGCCTTTCGATATGAGTTTCGGATTTATTAGAGACAGTCAACCCGTTTCTGTTATCGTAAATAGGTGGCTGTCCCTAGTTTTCTCCCAATAGGTGGCTGTCCCTAGTTTTCTCCCCAGTTTTCTTAATGACCTCGAGCTGCTCTTTGAAGAAGCTCAGGAATTGCTCACTTGATTCTTCGTGTGTAGATACAGGCATTTGATTCTTATCGCACATGGTTCTTAATAGGGTCAGATCCTCGTTTTTCCAAAAAGTTTACATAGATGACCATCGAGTCCGTAACGCATCCAGATAATCCGCGAAATTCTCGATGTCAAAAGCAACGTTTGTTTCACGATTAACACCAACAGCGGTAAGCTTAATCCTTATTTGAGGCAACTGTTTAGGTGCTTTTGCAGTCCTTAATTTAAGCTCTTGTTTGATTTCTTCATCAACAAAAGTTTCATAGTCTGTTTTTAGTAAATTCATTATGTCTTTTTTTGTATTGAAAACACTTTCACCGTAGTTCCATGTTTCTTGTGTTTTTGGAAGGTAACCTTGGTGTATTACCTTATTCCTAAACTCGATAAGCTTACCCTTGATAGCGTATGGCTTGCCAATTGCTAACGCATATAGCATAACAAAACATCCAAATTGCCGTTCGGACTGCTTTGATATGAGTTTCCAAGTCACATCAAACGTACTGTCATCAATACCTTCTTTTCTTGTAACAACCCTGATAAAGAATTCATAAAGCCTTTCAAGAGAAGCGGCGAAACTAGAAACGGCTTCTCTTTCATAGCCGTTTAGAAATGCATAACAGGCCGACTGAAACAAAATATCATGTTTCCTTTCATCATATATTACAGCCGATTTATGTCCTTTGCTGCAAGTTACTAGAATATAACCATCGTCTGAAAGACGACCAGGATGAAAAGTGATTGTTGGTCTATCTTCACTTTTACGTTTCTTGTGATATTCTACGAAGCAAACTGCACATGGTGATAATATATTCATCCATCAATTCTTTCGCTTGACATAGTGTTCTATAGTTTCCGTATAAGACTCCAGACCTCTCTAAAAGTGATAGTATGACACCCTTTTGCCCGGATTTATTAGTGACTGCCATTTGTGGCTGTCCCTAGTTTTTACTCATTAGTTTCTACTGCTAATGATCAAGTAACTGGGCTTTCGCATATCCAGCGTAGACGAAAGGACCCATCACTTTCTTTTCCTCACGCTCGAAGAGTGCAGACACTGAAGTTACAATGTTGACGACTTTGCCAACAACTGGAACGTTGCCCAGCACTGCAAGCCATTTCGAGGTTGAGATTCCTCCAAATCCAGATTCTTGAAGCTTGGATTCAATTTCACGAGTGTCCTCCCGAATGCGATCGGAGAGGTTGTGTGCTGCAGCCTGACGGAGCTCCTCGTCTTCAAAGTCGGCTAGGCGAATGACTTCCTTTTCGACTTCCAAGCGGAACCGTCTCAGGAGATCGCCGTGATTTCCTTTGAATGACGCAATTTCCGATGCTTCCAAAGGCCTCGAAGGAGAGGGGAAGATATCTTCGATAATAGCCATACGTAATGACTTGAGGCGTGCTTCTGTTCCTGAATCCGCCGAGGGTCGTGCAAGTCGCGCGACTCCAGTATCTCGATCGGTTACCGGTATGGCCTGTACATCAGGCAACTGACCTAGGACGCTAGCTAAGTATGACATGAATTCTTCGGCGGTTTCCAGCTCCACGAGCGACCAGTTCCCTTCCTTTCTTGCCAACCGGAGATCCTCAAGGCTTTGTCCCAAAGAACCGAGCTTCTCGAGATGAATTGGTGCGTGCTTACCTGTCTGAAACCGTTCACGTCGAGTCTCAAGCTCGGGTCCTACCGAAAGAAGGAAGTCTATGAACTCCTCCTCAAAACCTGGCAGATCATTGATATAACCACCGGGAAAGACTGGCTTGACCAGTCCTTCGAAGACAAGCCCTTGGGTATGTGGACCAAGTCGTTCGGGCTCTTGCAAGAATTCATAAGGTACTATCGTGCCAACCGAGTCCCAGTAGAGGAGCATTCGTGTCAGCCAATCCGACTCGGGAACACGAATGAATGGGAAGTAGAGAACTGCGTCTTTCATTGGTGGCCTCCATCTTTACCGATATAACTATGTTTTTATGGTTTCCGTATAACATCCCAAGCCTCTCGGTATCAAGCAAAAAAGCACAAACTACGACGTTGCCGCTTCAGAGCTATCATATCCGCAATGTTCAATTATAGATGCAGTCTGCCTGTCGAGCAAGAAAAACCGGAGAAAATATCTTTTTGGACAGGATTTACAGGATTTACACAGATTTTTATCTTTTTCTTTTCACCATGTTTATCCCTGTAAATCCTGTCTACTTTAAGTTGATTGTTGATTATCCACATCACGCAATACGCAATACGTACGACGCAGTACGAACAAAGAACGCCGTCTCACGGAGATTTATTTGGAATTCTTTCGACTTTTAGTGTTATTATTCGTATAATAGGTAACTAATTCGTATATCGTATGTAGTATGTGGTATGGCAGATGACCTGTCTTGTCCTGAGCAAGGTCGAATGGATTGTAATTAGTAAATCCGGATTGCCTTCGTAGCTAATTTGAAAAAACAAAGAAGTAAAAAGGCAAAAAATGATAATAAATAAGACAATTTCGTCTCTCATATGTAAAAAGTAAGGGAAAAACGACGGAAATTTGAGCTAAATTTGAAAAAACAAAGCCAATTTGCCGGGGGCGGAAATGAATGCAAGGTCAATCATAACAAAGCATTATGAAGAAAAAGCGAGGTTTTGGGCGGCGAGAAAACAAAGCCAATTCAAAGCCAAACAAAGCCAATGGCCGGCCTTTGCCGGATACTTGAAGGATCAGATGACCAAATAGTAAATAGCAAATAGAAAATCGTAAATCCGGAGTTTCTCCGGCTGGGCTATTTGAAAAAACAAAGCGTGCGCCAAGATAAGCTGGTGCAATTCAGCAGGTATGAATCCTGCCCGGCCAAAGATTAGCCGACCGGCCGGAATGAATATG
>Ga0307379_10014253_pt1 | contig 10259 bp, 11 predicted proteins | sample UN2MG_FD_202237 | JGI IMG/M metagenome (GOLD analysis project Ga0307379, IMG submission 202237) | Soil microbial communities from Risofladan, Vaasa, Finland - UN-2 | ecosystem: Environmental > Terrestrial > Soil > Coastal area > Acid sulfate soil | place: Finland: Risofladan, Vaasa | collected... | reverse complement strand
GTCGAGGTGAAGAGCATCCGGTCGAGTCGGATCCGACCGGTCTCCTTGTCGAGCTCGTACTTGTTGCGGTGTCCCTGAGGGATCTCGATGAAGACGTCGAACTCCACGACGGTCCCTTCGTGAGGTAGCTCGGGCGGTGGCCTAGGGTCGCTTTCGCGTGTCGTTCAGTGTCCCGTATGTCGAGCCAGTCGCCGCGAGGGGGTCGAGATGCCGCGAGCACGGTGGTGGGTCATTGGGGCCCTCTCGGTCGTCACGCTTCTCGTCGTCGTGCTCGACGCCACCGGGGTGATCTTCAATGAGTCGAATGGCTCGGAGCAAGCCCTGCCACCTCCACCGCTCTCCCCTCCCTCCGTGCAGGACGCTGCGCTGGCTGTTCCGGACGCTGTCATTCCAGAGCCGGCATCACCGGACCGGCAACTTGTCCGACAGGTGAAACAAGCCCTCAGCGCCGAGGCTCTGGGCCGGTCTGTGCACGGTGTGGTCGCGCCACTCGCTGATCCGACGAACCCGTGGATCGACATCGATGCTGAGGGCCTCGCGACCCCCGCGTCCACGATCAAGCTGTGGACCGCAGCCGCCGCACTTGACGGGTACTCGCCGCAGGGGCGGCTCGAGACCGCGGCCGTCTGGGACGCCGATGCCTCTCGTCTTGTGCTGGTCGGCGGTGGCGATGCCACGCTGACGAGCAATCCGGTCAAGGGGCAGCCGACGGCTTCTCTCGCGGCTCTGGCTCGATCGACCGCGCAGGCACTGCGAAGTGATGGCGTAACGACTGTGCGGCTGGCCTACGACGACAGCCTGTTCAGGGGGCCGACGCAGTCACGCTCCTGGGAGCCGACGTATGTGTCATCGGGTGTGATTGCGCCGGTGACGGCTTTGATGGTTGACCAGGGACGCGTCACTCCGGACGAGAATGCGCGGCTGGCCGATCCGGCGGTGGGCGCAGCCGAGCTGTTCGCCGACCAGCTCGCGGACGCAGGCATCACCGTTCGCGGCAGGGTGCAAGACGTCCGGGCGCCAGAGGTCGATCCCCTCGCGATGGTGGCGTCGCCACCGATGAGCGACCTCGTCGAGCGCATGCTGCGCGACAGCGACAACCAGCTGGCTGAAGCGCTGGGACGACTGGCCGCAGTCGCGCAGGGTGAGCCCGGCAGCTTTGCCGGCGCCGCCGCCGCTTTGAAGCAGGCCGCGGCCGAGCGAGACGTTGACCTCTCGGACGCTGAGATCAACGACGCCAGTGGCCTGGCGCGCGATGACGCAGTTCCCGCGTCCTCCCTGCTTGCCGCACTGCACGCGGCAAGCAACGAACCAGCGCTGGCCTCTGTGCTGTCTGGTCTGGCCGTCGCCGGCTTCGACGGAACCCTGGCCGAGCGCTTTGCGACCGGCTCAGCTGCTGAAGGGGCAGGCGCTGTGCGGGCCAAGACGGGCACCCTCACCGGGATCTCAGCCGAGGCGGGCGTCGTGACCACCTGCGACGGCGATCTGGTGGCCTTTGCCTTCCTCGCCGATGAGGTGGCCGACACCGATTCTGCGCGAGAAGCCCTGGACGACGCCGCGGCCGTGTTGGCGACATGCCCTGAGCAGCGATGACAGGGCCACGTACGGTGGTCCGATGAGCGAGTTGCCCGTGGTCGACTGGAGCCTTGCCCGCACTGTGGCGCGTCGCGTCGGTGGGCGAGGTCCGACGATCGGCCGTGAGGGCGCCCGGCAGGCTGTCGAAGAACTGCGCCTGGGTGCTGGCGTCGCCGTCGACGTCGTGGCTGACCTCACGGGTCTGCGTGCCGACCCGAACCCTGACGCGGTGCGCGTCGTCGATCGTTCTCGGTGGGTGGACGCCAACACTGCGGCGTTCGCCACGGTGCTTGAACCGTTGACGCAGAAGCTCCGCCGCGACAGCGCCGTCGGGGCGATCGGTTCGCGGGTGGCAGGGGCTGAGATCGGGGCGGCGCTGGGTTTCCTGTCCTCGCGAGTGCTGGGCCAGTTCGAGTTGTTCACCGCTCCTGACGCCGAGCCTCAGTTGTTGCTCGTGGCGCCGAACATCGTCGACGTCGAACAGCGCATCGGCGTCAACGGATCCGACTTCCGGCTCTGGGTGTGTCTGCACGAGGAGACGCATCGCGTCCAGTTCACTGCTGTGCCCTGGCTGGGCCCGTGGCTGCGCGAGCAGATCCTTTCGTCGCTGGAGGGCTTGACCGCCGAATCAGGAGAGCTCGGCAAGCGACTCCGCCAGGTGGTCGCCGCTGTGATCGGTGCTCTGCGCGGCCTCGACGTGGCGAAGGCGCTTGAACAGTCGATGTCGCCAGAAGACCAAGAGCTCTTCGGTCGGTTGACCGCCGTCATGTCACTTCTCGAGGGGCACGCCGATGTGGTGATGGACGCCGTCGGCCCCGACGTGATTCCCACCGTGGATGTCTTGCGCGACCGGATGACAGAGCGCCGCACCAACCCCAAGGCCACAGAGGCCTTTGTCCGCAGACTGCTCGGCATGGAGTCGAAGCTGGCCCAATATCGCGATGGTGCGGCGTTCGTGCGTTCGGTTGTCGACGAGGCCGGTATGGACGGCTTCAACAAGGTGTGGGAATCGCCCGATCACCTGCCTACCCGCGACGAGCTGCATGCACCCGCGCAGTGGATCGCCCGGGTAGCGACCACGCCATGACCGGTCCGCGCCCGGCTGTCGCGCAGGTGCGGCTCGCGGTGCGCGAGCAGCTGGCCGACGTCCCCGCCGAGTCGCAGGTTCTGCTGGCCGTGAGCGGCGGCGCCGACTCGATGGCGCTGGCAGCGGCCACTGTGTTCGAGGCCCGCAGTGCGCGCTGGAGGTGTGCGGCCGTTGTGGTCGACCACCAGCTGCAGAAGGGATCCGGGGCAGTCGCCGCGGAGGTTTCTCGCCGTCTCACCGAGCTCGGCGTTGGTCAGGTGATCATCCGTGCGGTCGACGTCGGCTCGGCAGGGGGACCGGAGGCTGCGGCGCGGGACGCGCGCTACGCCGCCATCGAAGACGTGGCGACCGAGCTCGACGCTGTGGCAGTGCTGCTGGGACACACCCGTGACGACCAAGCCGAGTCGGTCCTGCTGGGTCTGGCGAGGGGCTCCGGCGCCCGCTCGATCAGCGGCATGGCGTCGCGTCGTGGACGCCTTCGGCGTCCTTTCCTCTCTCTCGATCGCGCCACCACGCTGGCGGCCTGCGAAGCCGAGGGCGTCCCCTTCTGGAACGACCCGCACAACGACGACGAGCGCTATGCCCGGGTTCGGGTCCGGCAGTGGGTGCTGCCCGTCCTCGAGCGCGAGGTAGGCCCTGGTGTGGCTGCTGCGCTCGCTCGCACGGCGCACCTGGTGCGTGAGGACGACGCAGCGCTTGAGCAGTGGGCCGAGGAGGTGCGAGAGAGTGTGCGATGTATCGACGCTGACGGGTCGACGGCCCTGGACGTTGCCGGCCTGGCCGGGGTTCCTGCTGCGGTGCGCCGTCGCGTCCTGCGGGCTGAGGCCCTGCAGAAGGGGGTTCCCGGAGGCGACCTGAGAGCCTCCCACCTCGCTGACCTCGATGCCCTGGTGTCCCAGTGGCACGGCCAGGGCCCCGTGCACCTGCCCGGCGGTGTCCGGGCGGTTCGCGACTGTGGCAGGCTCCAACTCGGGCCGCAGGCTGCGGCCGACGCCCCGTAGGAGGCAGACCCGCTGTGGACGCCAACGACATAGGTGACGATCTCGCGGCGGTTCTGATCGACGCCGATCAGATCCAGAGCCGGCTGCGTGAGCTGGCCGCCGAGATCGACCAGGACTACGAAGGCAAAGAGGTACTCCTCGTCGGTGTTCTGAAAGGCGCCGTCATGGTGATGGCTGACCTGGCGCGCGCTTTGCACACCACCGTCGAGATGGACTGGATGGCAGTGTCGTCCTACGGATCGGGTACACGGTCCAGCGGTGTGGTGCGCATCATCAAGGATCTTGACGCCGACCTCACCGACCGCCACGTGCTGGTCGTGGAAGACATCGTCGACTCGGGGCTGACCCTCTCGTGGCTGCTCCGCAACTTGTCGTCCCGCGGCCCCGCCTCGCTGGAGGTGTGCACGTTGCTCCGCAAACCGGGCGCTCAGGCAGGGGGCGGCAAGAGCAGCCCGCCACGGGTGAAGTACGTGGGGTTCGACATCCCGCCTGAGTTCGTCGTCGGCTACGGGCTCGACTACGCCGAGAAGTACCGTTCGCTGCCCTTCGTGGGCAGCCTGGCGCGCCACGTCTACCGCCCGGGCGGGTGATCGCTGGCGGCGAACGCTAGGCCAAGAGCGCTATCTGTGGGCGCAGCTGTCGCGGCAGCGGTGTACCGTCGAAGCCCCAAGTCTCCCCCGTTGTAGGAGGTCCAGGGCGCCTGCGCCCTCGCCATGAACATCAAGCGCATCGTCCGTGGGCCGATCTTCTGGATCGTCGTTGTCGTCATGCTCGCGCTCGTCCTGGCCCAGGTCATGACGGCATCGGGCGGCTACGAGGAGAAGGACACCTCGACGGTCATCTCCGCCATTCAGGACGGCAACGCCGCGAAGGTCACCCTGATCGACAATGACCAAGAGGTGCGGGTCGAGCTCGACAACGGCGACAAGATCAAGGCGAACTACATCGTCCAACAGGGCGATCTGCTGTCCGACCTGGTGCAGGAAGTGCCGCCACCCGGGGGACAGGTGTCTGAGGTTCCCTCGCAGGGCTGGCTCGTCACCATTTTGTTCACCTTCGGTCCCATCATCTTGATCCTCGGTCTGCTCTTCTTCTTCATGACGCAGATGCAAGGGGGCGGCTCGCGCGTCATGAACTTCGGCAAGTCCAAGGCGAAGATGGTCAGCAAGGACATGCCCAAGACCACCTTCGCCGACGTGGCGGGTGCTGCCGAGGCGGTGGAAGAACTCGAAGAGATCAAGGAGTTCTTGCAGGACCCGGCCAAGTTCCAGGCGGTCGGAGCAAAGATCCCCAAGGGCGTGCTGCTCTATGGACCGCCCGGGACCGGCAAGACCTTGCTGGCGCGCGCCGTCGCGGGTGAGGCCGGCGTGCCGTTCTACTCCATCTCGGGGTCGGACTTCGTCGAGATGTTCGTCGGCGTCGGGGCATCTCGGGTGCGCGACCTGTTCGAGCAGGCCAAGGCCAACGCACCTGCCATCGTCTTCGTCGACGAGATCGACGCGGTGGGACGCCACCGTGGGGCGGGCCTCGGGGGTGGGCACGACGAGCGCGAACAGACCCTCAACCAGCTGTTGGTCGAGATGGACGGTTTCGACGTGCAGGGCGGGGTCATCTTGATCGCCGCCACCAACCGGCCCGACATTCTCGACCCGGCTCTTCTTCGTCCTGGACGGTTCGACCGACAGATCGCGGTCGAGCGTCCTGATCTCGCCGGACGTCAGCAGATCCTTGAGGTGCATGCGAAGGGCAAGCCGCTCGCCGAGGACGTCGACCTGGTGGCGGTGGCCCGCCGTACGCCCGGTTTCACCGGAGCAGACCTGGCCAACGTGCTGAACGAGGCCGCGCTGTTGACGGCTCGCGAGAGCAAGGTGCTGGTCGATGACGACGCACTCGACGAGGCGATCGACCGAGTGGTGGCCGGACCGCAGAAGCGAAGCCGGCTGATGAACGACAAAGAGAAGAAGATCACGGCGTACCACGAGGGTGGTCACGCTCTGGTTGCAGCCGCGCTGAACCACACCGACCCCGTGCACAAGGTGACGATTCTGCCGCGTGGACGCGCACTCGGCTACACGATGGTGCTGCCGACCGAAGACAAGTACTCGACCACCCGCAACGAGATGCTCGACCAGCTCGCCTACATGCTCGGCGGCCGCGCGGCCGAGGAGATGGTCTTCCACGACCCGACCACCGGCGCTTCGAATGACATCGAGAAGGCCACGCAGCTGGCTCGCGCGATGGTCATGCAGTACGGCATGAGCGACAGGGTCGGCGCCGTCCGGCTCGGTCAAGGTGAGGGCGAGGTCTTCCTCGGTCGCGACATGGGTCACAAGCGCGACTACTCCGAGCAGATGGCTGAAGTCATCGACGCCGAGGTGCGCACGTTCCTCGAGACAGCCCACCAGGAGGCGTACGAGATTCTCAGCGAGAACCGCGACGTTCTCGACCGTCTTGTCGTGGAGCTGCTCGATCGGGAGACTCTCGATCAAAGTGAGGTTGCCGAGGTCTTCAGCGACCTGCGTAAGCGCGACTACCGAGAGGTCTGGCTCTCGTCGGCCGACCGGCCGGTGTCAGACCGTGGTCCGGTCCGTAGTCGTCGAGAGCTGGCGGGCGAGAACGGTCACGGCGCGGCAGGCTCAAACGGTGGCGCGCCCACGGACCCACAGCCGACCGACGAGTCAGTCGGCGGCACGACCGAGACCGAAGGCTGACCCTCGTGGTCGACCCCATCGGCCTGTCTCACGACGACGCCGTCTCCGAACCCTTCGACCACGACAGGGCGGCGGCTGCCATCCGCGAGCTGCTGCTGGCGATCGGCGAGAACCCTGACCGTGAGGGGCTCAGGGACACCCCCCAGCGGGTCGCCCGGATGTATGCCGAGACCTTGGCCGGCCTCCGCCTGCGGGCCGAGGACGTCCTGACGACGACCTTCGATCTCGGCCACGATGAAATGGTCCTGGTCAAGGACATCGAGGTCTACTCGCTCTGCGAGCACCACCTTGTCCCGTTCCACGGTGTCGCACACGTGGGCTACATCCCCAGCGAGCGGGGACACATCACCGGCCTGTCGAAGCTGGCCAGGCTCGTCGACGTCTATGCCAAGCGTCCTCAGGTGCAAGAGCGGCTCACCACACAGATCGCCGACTCGCTGCTGGAGATTCTTGAGCCTCTCGGTGTCATCGTCGTCCTTGAGTGCGAGCACCTGTGCATGTCGATGCGTGGCGTTCGCAAACCGGGGGCGCGCACCGTGACCTCGGCCGTTCGGGGTCAGCTGCGCGACACGGCGACGCGCGCCGAAGCCATGTCCCTTATTCTCGACGGCCGCTGACCGCAAGGTCCCGGCGCAGGCGTCCTCTAGGCTCACTTCGTGCCCCCTCGTCACGTTCCATCGGGTCTTCCCCCGGCATTGGCGTCGCGGCGGCGCACGCTTGTCATGGCGGTCCTGAACGTCACACCCGACTCCTTCTCGGACGGAGGCCGGTTCCTGGAGACCGATCACGCGGTTGAGCGGGCTCTCCACCAGGTCGAGTTGGGTGCCGACCTGATCGATGTCGGTGGCGAGTCGACCAGACCCGGCGCCGAGCGGATACCGGCGAACGAAGAGCTCGACCGTGTTCTACCGGTCATTCGTTCCTTGGTGGCAGAGGGCGTATTCGTGTCCGTCGACACGATGCGGGCCGAGGTGGCTCAAGAGTCCGTGGCGGCCGGTGCCGTGGTCGTCAACGATGTCTCCGGCGGTTCCGCTGACGCCGCCATGCTGCCGTTGGTTGCCGACGTAGGGGTGCCGGTGGTGCTCATGCACTGGCGCGGCCACAGCCGCGACATGCACAGGCGCGCGCAGTATCCGACCGGGGTGGTGCGCGAAGTGGCCGACGAACTGAAATCACGCCTGGCTGCGGCGACGGAGGCCGGCATCGCGGCCGACCGTGTCGTGCTCGACCCTGGCTTGGGCTTCGCCAAGGAGGCCAACCACAACTGGGCACTGCTTGAGTCCCTTGCGGCGTTGTCGGAGCTCGGCCAGCCGGTTCTCGTCGGGGCGTCTCGCAAGCGTTTTCTCGGCGAGTTGCTGGCGACTGGAGGCGAGCCCCGTGCGGTCGACGAACGCGATGACGCAACCGTTGCCCTCACCACACTTGCCGCGGCGGCGGGCGTCTGGTGTGTGCGTGTGCATGACGCGCGCGGCAACGTCGACGCGGTCCGTGTGGCTGAGGCCTGGACGGCAGGCCACGCATGAGCAGCGACAGAGCGGGCGTTCTCGCTGCGAACGAAGAGCTGTATTCAGCCTTCGAAGCCGGTGATCTCGACCGCATGGCGGCACTCTGGATCGGTCCTCCCGATGGGGCTCTGGCGAAATGTGTGCACCCGGGCGGCGAGTTCGTCCGTGGAGTCGAGGCCGTGCTGAGGTCATGGGCCCTGGTGATGGCCAACGCACAAGACCTGCAGTTCATCCTCACCGATGTCGAGACGCTGGTTCAGGGCGAGGTTGCGACGGTCAACTGCACCGAGATTATTCTTCGCCCTGGAGCTGGGCCCGATCCGTTCGTCTCCAGCCACGCGGTGACGACGAATGGCTTCGTTCGCGTCGACGGTGCCTGGCGAATGTGGCTGCACCACGCCTCGCCCGTGATTGGCGCTACTGAAGGAGACCGATCGTGATGGGCTCGGACCTCATCGCCATTCGCGGTATCGAGGGCTATGGATACCACGGCGTCCTGCCGGAGGAGCGGGCGAACGGCCAGCCATTCGTGGTCGACCTGCAGGTGTATACCGACGTCTCGTCGGCTGCAGCTGACGATGACCTCGCCAAGACCGTTGACTACGCGGTCCTGGCCAATGAGGTCGTCGACACCCTCCAGGGCGAACCGTGCGACTTGATCGAGACGGTGGCCGTTCGAATTGCCGACCAGGTGCTGACTCATCTGCGCGTGGTGAGCGTGCGCGTGACGGTACACAAGCCCAGGGCCCCGGTGGGAGCCCCCGTTGCTGACATCGCCGTCACGGTGGAGCGATCGCGATGACTCCAGTTGTTCGCGCCGCCCTCGGGCTTGGGTCGAACCTCGGCGACAGGCTGTCACACCTGCGCGACGCGGTTGACACCATCAAGAACCAGCAAGGAATCACGTCTCTCGCCATGTCGTCGTTCTACGAGACTGCGCCTGTGGGGGGCCCGGAGCAGGACGACTACATCAACGCAGTTGTCGCGTTCGATACCACCCTCACACCTCGCCAGTTGTTGACTCTCGCCCATCGATGCGAGGCCAACGCCGGCCGCGAGCGCACCGAGCGTTGGGGGCCTCGCACTCTCGATGTCGATGTCCTGGCATTCGGCGACGTGGTCGACGACGCGCCTGAGCTGATCTTGCCGCACCCTCGCGCGGTCGAGCGCGCCTTCGTCCTGGTCCCGTGGGCAGAGGTCGACCCCACATTCATGGTTCTCGGACGTCCGGTCGCAGACTGGGCAGGCGCTGTGGGCCACTCCGGCGTTCGGCTTCTGGCTGACCAGGTGCGCGGCTGATGCGTCCTACGTCGTGGCGGCTACTGCTGGCCACGGGAGTGGTCGGCTCTGCCATCGGGTTCCTGGGGGCGCGCTTCTGGGATCTGTGGACGGGCTCGCCGCCGGCAGTCCCGTGGGCGGCGCCCCTCATGCTGCTCGTTCTTGCTGTTGGCTTCGCCGTGGCCGGCTGGACGCTGCGTCCCCGCATCCAGCGTCGGGAGGGGCATCCGCCCCTCGACCCTTTCACCGCGGCGCGCACCGCGGTTCTCGCGCTGGCCGGTTCCCGGGCTGGTGCGGCGGTGGCCGGGGTCTATCTCGGCTACGCCGGCTTCCTGCTGATCGACCTGGCCAACGACTACCGGCGACGCATGGTGGTGATTGCTTTGACCGCTGCCCTGGCGGGGGTCGCACTTGCCTTGGCCGCCTTGTGGCTCGAGCACATCTGTCGCATCAAGGACGATGAGGACGAGCCAGGCGGGCCCTCATCTGCTGCTGCCTGAGCCAGACCGGTTCTCAGACGGTCAATCACCGGTTCTCTTCACCCGTTCGGCGTACGCTATGGACATGTCACGAGGACGCCACGCGCAGCCAACGCCGCCCAGCTCAGATACCTCCGTCTTGCTCGTCGCCGTGACGGTGACGGCCGTGGCCCTGGCCGCGGTGTGGCTGGTCGATGATGCGTGGGCGCTGCGTACGGGCGTTACCGGGATCCTGGTGATCGCTCTTGTCGCACTGTGGATCACCACTCGCTCCTCGTCGAGGCAGGCCCAGCAGCACTGGAAAGAGGCGGTGCAGCGACGGAGCGAGACGGCTCAGACGCACCGAGAGCTCGCTGAGCTGAAGACGCAGCACCTCGAGCTGCTGCTTGAGATCCGGACGATGCGAGATGAAGCGATGCAGCTCTCGGAAGAGGCTGCTCGAGCCGCCAGCGATGATGCCGAACAGCGTGCGCTGATGCGTCAGATGCTTCAGCCGCGTACCTCTTCGCTCGACCCGGTCTACCCATCACTCCAGCTGCCCTTGGTGCGTGCCGCCTTCTCGACGGAGTTGCCGACGACCCCTGTCGGGACACCGCGTCCGCCCGCCCCAGGTCTGCATCGGGAGT
>Ga0307379_10014252_pt1 | contig 10259 bp, 9 predicted proteins | sample UN2MG_FD_202237 | JGI IMG/M metagenome (GOLD analysis project Ga0307379, IMG submission 202237) | Soil microbial communities from Risofladan, Vaasa, Finland - UN-2 | ecosystem: Environmental > Terrestrial > Soil > Coastal area > Acid sulfate soil | place: Finland: Risofladan, Vaasa | collected... | reverse complement strand
GCCAATGGCTCGCAAAGTGCGTCCGGGGATACATGAAAATTTTTGGGGAGGTGGGTTGATGTCAAGAAAAAAAGTTCTGGTTGTCGACGATGAGGTACATATCGTTCATGTAGTGGCGATAAAGCTTCGTAATAACGATTATGAGGTTATATCCGCGGAAAATGGTGCAGAGGCCTTTGAGCTGGCATGCAGTGAGAAACCGGATATTATCGTTACGGATTTTCAAATGCCGGTTATGACGGGACTGGAGCTTGTTGAGAAAATTCGCCAATGCGATGCGATAAAAGATATTCCCGTGATCATGTTGACAGCCAGAAGTTTCGCCATTGAGGAACAACAACAAGAAGATTTGCAGATATCGCAGTGTCTTAGCAAGCCGTTTAGCCCTAAGGAGTTATTAGAAAACATCGAGGATATCCTATATCACAGGGCAGTAGTTAACAGCCGGGTATGAAGAGTGAAACAGAATACGAGATGCACGATACGAGATACGAGATAGGCTTATCGTCCCGTCAGACCAATGACCGGTTTACAAGCTCACAATTACGTGAGTTGGAGGGCTTTGGCGGTAGGATAAATAAATTCGGCGTTAATTTTGCAGTTTGCGATGCCGATGGTGAGCTTGTCCTGCTGTGTGACGGTGGCAAATTCAAGAGCGACAAAAGACTGATAATTGATAATTGTTCATTGGTTCTTGAAAAAGAGATTGAAAGTCATCGATCATCAGCAGTCGATAGCCGGTTCTTGACTACTGTTATAAAACAGGGCAGCCAGGCTGTTGGTGTAGCCTTGATTGATTTAGGCGGAAATTGGTTGTGTCCAACGACGGCGGATAATGCGAATCGCGATACGCAGCACGATATACGAAATACCCTTTTTAGTGAGATGCTTGGTTTTTTAGCAGAGCATTTTCAAACCGAAGTAGAAGCTGAAGAACAAATCGAAGTGGTCGGCACCGAGTTGGCGAGGGTCTACGAGGAGCTCGTGCTGCTTCACAAGCTCAGCACAAATATGAGGGTCACCGAGCCGGACGCCAACTTTCTGCAAATGGCTTGTGACAGCTTAACCGATATTGTCAGTGTCGAGGGTATCGCAATACTCCTGGAAAAGGACATAGAGGATGAAAAACAGTTGGTTGTGGCTGCCGGGTCGGGATTGTTAGATATAGATGACCGAATGGCGGCCGTTTTACATAGCCTGTTGGCCGAGGAAATAAACAGCGGCAAAGAGGCGCTGCTGGACAGCGAGGTTGATTCCCCTTTCAAACATGATTGGCCTGACAACATAAGAAATATTATTGCGGTACCTTTGTGCGGAAAAGACAAGGCCGAACCCCATCCCGATAATACCGCCAGAGCTCAAAATGACAACCGCATAATAGGGATAATGGTTGCGATAAACAGAATCGACAAGCAGGATTTCGACAGTACCGATGCAAAACTATTTAACTCGGTGGCCAATGGATGTGCCGTGTTTATCGAGAATGGCAGGCTGTTCAATGACCTCAAAACATTATTTATAGGTTCGTTAAAAGCGCTAACGCGCAGTATTGATGCCAAGGACCAGTACACACGCGGCCATTCTGAAAGGGTCGCTTTCATTTCTCGATGGATTGCCGAAAGACTCGCCGAGCAGGAGCCAGTGGAAGAAGAACAAATACACAGGATTTATTTGGCCGGACTGCTGCACGATATAGGAAAAATAGGGATAGACGAAGTGGTATTACGTAAGAAGGGTAAGCTGACCGAGCGGGAGCTTGAGTGCATAAGAAAACATCCGTCGATAGGGGCAGGCATTTTACGTGAAATAAATCAGATGCATGATATTGTGCCGGGTGTACTGTGTCATCACGAGCGCATCGACGGTAAGGGATATCCCGGCGGTTTGGTCGGCGAACAAATACCACTCATAGGAAAAATTGTCGGACTTGCCGATGGTTTTGATGCAATGACCTCAAAACGAACTTATAGAAATGCAAGGACCGTGGAGCAGGCGCTTGCAGAAATAAAAAAAGGATTAGGAACACAGTTCGATGAGAAAGTCGGCACAGTATTTATCAACAGCGATGTCTATCAGCTCTGGGACATTATTGTGCAGAATGGTCCCGATTTTATTGGGATGTATGGCAGCAGCCACTTCTCGGAATATGGCACCGCTGCTGTGGGGACACTAATCAGATGAAAATAAGAACGCAGGATTATAACAATGTTACGGTTGTTGAATTGCAGGGAGAGCTGGATGGTGATTTTACCGAGCTGCTCCAAAATACCATCACCGATATAATCGCCACGAACAAGACCGGCATCGTATTTGATATGAGCAGTGTGGGATTTATCGATAGTCAGGGACTGGCACAGTTGTTGTGGGCGAGGGACTACTGCAACGAGAACAAACGTGGAATTAGATTGGCCGGACTCGATGAAAACTGTGCAAAAATTTTGGAAATCACTCGCCTTGAAAATGAATTCGACCGCTATGCCGAACTGTCTGAGGCGGTAAAGAGTTTCGCGTAGAGCAATAGTCCGCTGTTCGTATTTCGTATCTTCATCGGATGAGATACGAGATGGCGGAAGGAAAGCTATGAGTCAAATAGCAGTAGAAAACAAGATGCAGCTTGGGCAACTGCTGCTTGCTCGTGGTGTTGTGACGGCCGAACAAATTGAAACGGCTCTCAACGAACAGAAGGAGAAAGGCCATCACAAGCTGCTTGGCGAGCTTCTCGTGGAGATGAATTATTGCTCGGAGAACCAGATAGCTTCGGCGCTGGCGCAAGGCTACGGTGTCCCTTATGCGCAGGTTAGTCCGAAAATATGTGACCCAAAGGCGATTGAGATTTTACCCAGGGAGTTTCTCGAAGAACATATCGTTTTACCCTTGTTTAAGGTCTATGATGTGCTTACGGTGGCGGTGAGTGAGCCGACAAATGTATTCTTGATGGATGAAATAGAGCGTATAAGCGGCTGTAAGATTCAGGTAGTCTGTTCAACAGCCAAGGATATCAAGGCCACACTACAGATATATTTGCCGGCCGCCAATGTCTTTGTCATTGACGATATTATCGATGATGAGGGACTGGAAGACTTTACACTCATAGAAAAATACACAGCGGATATAGGCAATCTGGAGGAGATAGCCAGCCAATCGCCGGTTGTAAGACTCGTCAATTATTTGCTTTATAACGCCGTCCGGGAAAATGCCAGTGACATCCATATAGAGCCGGATGATAAAAAGCTAAGGGTACGCTATAGAGTGGATGGCAGGCTGTACGAAAGGATCTGTCCGCCTCATCAGATGCATGCGGCGGTTGTGTCACGCGTCAAGATTATGGCTGAGCTGGACATTGCTCAGCGGCGTCTGCCGCAGGACGGTAGTATTCACGTTTTAGTAGAAGGCAGGCCTATCGATTTGCGGGTATCGGTTATGCCGGGCAACTTCGGCGAAAAGGTAGTTATCAGAATTATCGACCCGCAAAAGGTCCTTTTCAATCTTGAGTCGCTTGGATTTACCTACGAAAACCTCAAGCTATTCAGGCAGGTAATACAATCTCCGAATGGTATAGTTTTAGTGACCGGGCCCACCGGTTCGGGTAAAAATACTACCCTTTACGCCGCTCTTGCCGAGTTAAATGGCGAAGAGGTCAACATCTGTACGGTTGAAGACCCTGTGGAGTGCAATATGGCGGGGATTAATCAGTTTCAGGTGAACAAGAACGCAGGCTTTGAATTTTCGACGGCGCTTCGCAGTTTGTTGAGGCAGGACCCCGATATAATAATGGTTGGTGAAATTCGCGATGAAGCTACAGCCAATATCGCGGTGCAGGCGGCACTGACCGGCCATTTGGTTCTGTCTACTTTGCATACCAATGACGCACCGGGGGCGGTTACACGTCTGCTGGATTTAAGTGTGCCCCCTTATCTTGTTGGCGCTTCGTTGATTGCAGTCTTGGCCCAGCGATTAGTGCGGAAGATATGCCCGAACTGTAAGACGAAGTATGAGCTGCCTGCCAGTGTAAAAAGAGTTGTTGCAGAGCTGGGCGGGAAAGTTACGAAGTTTTACCGTGGCGTGGGCTGCAAAAAGTGCCGTAATACCGGCTATCTCGGCCGAATCGCTATTCACGAGCTGTTTGTGCCGAATGAGGAAATTTTCGAAATGATTAATGAGCGGGCGAGCTTAAAAAAGTTGAGACATAAGGCACTTGGAAATGGAATGGTTCATTTGCAGTTGGATGGTATCGAAAAGGTAAAGGCGGGAATTATATCTATCGAGGAAGTATTGAGAATTACTCAGGCAGCGGATTAAATGGCTGTGTTAGCAACAGAAACTACAGAAACGCTTGACGAAACGGTACCTGCCCAAACGCCGGACCAGGCGGCTGAACGTCGAACCGTCGAACCGTTCAACCGTCTCCACGCGGCAAAGGTAAAACAGGCCGAGCTGATTCTGTTCACAACACAGTTGGCGGTGATGCTTGATAGCGGCGTGGCGCTTAGCGATGCTATTGATGCTATTGCCGAGCAGACTGAACCGGGCACATTCAAAATGATAATCGTGGATGTGGCGGAGACCATCAAGAGCGGTGAAAATTTTTCAGCGGCACTAACTGACTACCCAAAGGTTTTCAATTCGATGTTTATCAGTATGGTAAAGGCCTCAGAAGCGTCCGGCAGAATGGTTGAAATGCTCAGGGTAATCAGCGGCTATCTAAACTTCGAGGCCGACACCCGTAAACGCATCAAGGGTGCGCTTACGTATCCATTCATAATGGCACTAATGGCTGTGGTGGCAACGGGGACATTGATGTTCTTTGTTTTGCCGAGATTTATGAAAATTTATGAAGCCAGAGGGGCCACACTGCCAAAAATCACTCAGGTATTAGTTAGTTTCAGCAAGGTGTTAGGTGATTTCAAGGCGATGACAACTATTGTAACGGCGGTGATACTGGCCTCAGCTGCATTATATTACTGGGCTCAAACGTCGGCCGGCCGACGGGTGATAGATTTTATAAAAATCCGCACTCCTGTACTGGGCACGATGTTTATCGATATGGTTGTAACCCGCAGCATGCGTATTATGGCAACAATGGTCAGCACAGGCGTGAGCCTGCTGGACTCGGTAGAAGTGATTGGCAGCTCGTGTGAAAACTACTATTTTCAACGGCTTTGGGCCGGCACGGACAAAAAGATTCGCGACGGCTACCAGCTATCAGAATCGATACTGATTTCAATGGGCGGCGAAGGGACCTCACTTTCCACAAAGGAGCGCAAAAAAAAGCGAAACCAATTAATTGCACCGGGAGTTATCCAGATGCTTCGGGCCGGCGAAAAGAGCGGTAAGCTCGGTGAAGTCTGTGATAAAATATCGGCTTTTTATGAAAAAAAGCTCGAAGCCTCCATCAGGAGCGTTACGGTTCTTATCGAGCCACTTATGATAACAATTCTCGGCGCTATTATTGGAACAATTTCGATAGCGCTGCTGTTGCCGGTGTTTAATATTTCCAGTGTAATCGCGCACTAATTCTCAATTCTCAATTTTCAATTTTACCTTCTTACTTCTCCTTTCTCTTTTCGCCGGGACACCTGCTCATCTTTTCTGGTGATTACCTGCTCATCTTTTCGCCTGTATGCCTGCTCATCTTTTCTGCTGATTATCTGCTCATCTTTTCGCCTGTATGCCTGCTCATCTTTTCTGCTGATTATCTGCTCATCTTTTCGCCTGGTTGCCGGGTTAGCAGGTCTGCTGATTTTTTTGCCTTTGAAATTGGGTTCGTTTTGGGTTTGTATTGGCTTTGAATTGGCTTTGTTTTTCCCGCTTCTGCTAAGTGTCTTATTTTCATAATCCTTTGTTGAATAGGAGTTTAAATTCATTTTGTCTTTTCGGAAATTGGGTTTGTTTGTAATTATTAGCTCATAATTGGTTGATAATTTGGGCAAAATAGGCGGTTTGTTCGGGGTGGCGGCTGAATTTGGGGTGTTACGGCGGTTTGCGTAGCCTGTATATCGTATGTCGTATATCGTATATCGTATTGCGTATTGAGTAGGTTGCATTTGTTATTCCCCTAAGGGATTTCCGTCCTTTTAGCTGGGGGCCAAAAAAAACTGTCCCTCTATAAATGCACGGATGTGCGCGTTTGATGCGAAAATTGGCGTTATTTTGACAGGATTTACAGGATTAAGTTATTGTTAACAAAGGAGATAAAATTTTTTTATTTTTTTGGGTTTTTGTCGTTAGGTATGGCCGGTTTTGGTCGCGCCTTCTTACCTATATTAACGCGCCACTAAGTCACAAGGGCACGAATTTTTAATAGCGGAGAACGCAGATTGAAGCTGGTTTGTTAACTTTCTGACAATTTAAATAGAGAATACACCTTTTGTCTAAACTCTTCTGTGCAAGAATTGTGTTCATCAATTAGTGAGATTATCCTGTCAACTTGTGCTTTCGATCTATATGGCAGCGAAAACACATCTTCCCTTTCTTGTTTCGATAAATATTTGCCTAAATGTATATAAGGATCAAAATCATCTCTCTGAGATGCTGGAATTAGCAATAATCTCCATTCGTTGGCAATGGAAAGTTTGTCCAGAAATCGCTTACAACGAAGGTAATCTGTGATATCGTCGCTGAAAGTATCCATTACTCTTGAATTGAACCAAATATGGAATCTTCTGACCTTGGTTGAATAACTATCAAATAATTCCTCAACATCAATGACTTCAGTCTTTTGCTTAATGTAGGCTTTAGCCTCAGGATGCCATTCGTCCCACTTTACTAGTTCGGCGGGAGAGAGGATGAACCGGACCATGCGACCTTTTCCGGAATGAGTGATCTGCCAGTTAGCTTTAGTAATGTGCACATGTGCTATATAATTTCTCAAGCCCCGCACAAATCGATGCTCAGGATTTGTACTGAAGCTCGTTTTAATTTTATCATCGTAATTGAGAACAGGATAATTGGTTGAGAAATTCCTTGTATGATCAACGAGAGCCATTGCGCATGAAGATGATGAAGATATGCCACGCTGAATACGTATCTCAAGGCGATCGACAAACGCACGATTTGGCCTATGCCAGAAACTAGGCCGGATTGAATTAGCCTTAAACATGTTTATTGATGAAATAAGATCCTCTACAGCATCTAAAAATATCGCAAGAGAGAAACAAACGGATTCTAAGGAACGATAAAGAAGTGCTCCCTGGTGCTTAGTATTCACATATTCACGTGTCCCTGAGAATGTAATCCACCAGCTTTTTTCAAGGACAGATTCATCCCACGGAGGGTATCCAAGTACATCATCTAATTGTTTGTCAAGTGACATTGCTCTATATATGCTAGGTTAACACAATAATATACAACACGCTTTACACTGATTTTATCCTTCCATTATTCAAAAAGTAACGGACACATTTAACTCCCAAGTTATTCATAATTCGCGGAAAGGTATTTCGCTTTGCGTAATACCTATACTCGTTGCATGGTATTTTCTAAAGAGGGTATGCACAGAACCTTTAAGTTCTTTTTCATATTTGGTTGGACCAATGATAATCCTAACCTTTCTCCAGAAATCTTCACTCTCAGGAAGTTTTATAGAAATATAAGGAATTATCAAACCGTTTTTTGTACGAAATTTTGGTCTTATCTTATTTTTGAAGTTTTCGGCTTTTTCATAGGCATATCCATGGTCAAAGACTAACCGCCATTCTTCCTCTATTTCGAAAGAAGGATGTTTTAAAGTTGAACACGTTGAATAAAGTTCCCATAGAAACTTATTACTGCCGCCACATACAATACTGGAAACCATATCTGGTGTGCATGGAATTTTTGAATATTGCCCAGGATTTTGAACGTAAGGCATAACATCCGAATCGATTAGTTGGTTAATTGTTTTTTTTTGTTCCGTAGCATCATAGACACATTCCTTGAGCTCAAAGTGCTGACCTTGTATTGAATCAACAAGGCCTTGATGAGGGAAGCCTATCGAAAAGCCTCCTCCCCGACAGTAGGCCCTCCATTGACTTAGCTCGTTGTCAGCTTTCGAGAGTGAACAAACATAAACAGGCCTTTTATGATCGGGGCCAACAAATGATAAATCTGTATTAAATCTCTCCAGATGTTCCTTTTGGTCTCCACCTAACGAAGAAATCTTCTGTTTAATAATATCACGAGCAATATTAATTCCATGCATAAACTCGGCTGAATCATTCAAGAAGAAAACGTCTGTCGCCCACAAGGAATTGCTTTCTATAATTCCAGTCAATCCTTCAGGAGTTGTATAATGCCATAATAGGTCGTTACTTGTTGTTTTCTGCTCATTCATATCTATTTCTTCTTCAATATTTATCCGGCTATGGCGGACTTGTCCAATCTTTTGTGTTTCAACAAGTTATGTCCTTTCGTCCCTTATGATCTATACAGAGTCAAAAGATTTACTATAAAACTATACATTAGAATAGATACTCCGATGAGGGCTGTAGGTATTATGATCATAAGGGCGATAACCCAAAAACAAATAAATTTTACATGTCTTGATTCTGTGGTTTTATCATGTTCATTAAATATATTTATAATTTCATTTAAATTTTGTTTGCCAGGTATTCTCTTTAAGGCACTGTTTCTCGATAACATAAAACTGGCATTAACTATCATTTTAACCGTTTCAAAAAAAACAAAGCTGCTTCCTGAAATTAGCAGGAATAATGCAGACCAGAGAACTTGCTTTGGAGTCAGGTTGTCTTTTGTGATCGACCATAAACCAAAGAATCCAGCATATCCAGCCATGATTATAAGGTTTGTATATGCCATTGTTTTATCATATATCGCAGAAGCAAGTTTCATTTGGGAATCAAGTATTTCTTTTTTCTGTTCTTGTAGCTTGCGCTCAGCATTTTCCTGTTGAATTGCTTCGATACGTTTATTTTCTTCTGTCATATAAAATCCTTTCGAACTTAATTGGGTATGGAAGACTTTTAGCCGACATAATAGTTTCTAACCAAAACTTTCGATTTTCTCTTTGCATACTTTCTCCGTCACTTCGTGTAGTTTTTTGACGCAGGGGGCTAATTGCTCACGTTGCTTTTTGCTTTTCTGATAAACCTCTTTCATTGAATGATTCCGCGTGTGCAAACAAGTTGCACAACATACTCGGCTTTTAAGCTCCGGGTACACTAAACTGCTTTTTTAGGTCTTTTGCCAAATTGTCAAGGTCTGGAAATAGAGAAGTGAAAGTTACTCCTCTGAAAAACAGGTCATCTATGATCGGTTTAACGTTTTTCTTTGGAATGTGGTACTTCAAAAAGAACCTCTGTTCGATAAGATTTGTACTCTCGCCAATTGCTTCAAAATCAGATCTATCTGACCCGTGGATTGTAAAACAACTCTTTTGTGATGCCACGCGAGGATGGATAAAGGAAGGCAGGAAGGCAAATGGGTACTGGGTGGGCTTAACAGCTGTGCCGAAAGCGATCTTGAAGTTCTCATCAGCTGGTGGGGTCCATGTATTTGGAAATGCACCATTCTTGGAAATCTCGGGAAAGCTGAAACGATTCAACTCGAATGGATTCAACACCCAAACCCCAGGCTCCGAGTCGATCTTACTCTCCGGTTTATCAATAAACTTTGATACTGCAAAGAACAGACCTGCCAGCGGGCTTTCTGTCCAGTCTAATAACCTTGTTAGAACACCGTGATGTTGCATTAGTATAAGCCATTGGTCTATCCGACCGGTCTCTGGCGTTGGGCTATAGGCTTGGGCCTTGAGACGAAAGTTTGTAGCAAGATTGAATTCACGTTTGCCTCCCAAATTGGTGCGCAAAATAGATGGGGTAGGTGGTTTATTAGAATCTGATTGACCACGAAACCACGGCTTGAATACAGAAGGATTAAACCAATGGCCAATACTCTCCTTTACCTTGGTTATGAAATCCTCAACAGATTCAACTGGTTCGCTATTCATCTTGAATTATACTGTGTTCGAAACTTACATCTGCTTAGCTTGTTTGTTGGATTATACTCGCTGATGGGAGAAGGGGGAAGGGAAATTAGTTTTTAGTTTTGAGTTTTGAGTTTTTAGCTTGTTGGGGCCGGGAAATTAGTTTTTAGTTTTGAGTGTTTAGCCTGTTGAGGCCGGGATAGGGCGCTAATAGTTTTGAGTTTTGAGTGTTTAGTTTTGAGTTGGGATTGAGATTCTTCGGTGCTTTATAAGTACATAAATAGCTGGATCCCTGGGATTAGAGGGTTTGAAGTGCTTTATAAGCACGCAAGTATTT
>Ga0307379_10014251_pt1 | contig 10260 bp, 2 predicted proteins | sample UN2MG_FD_202237 | JGI IMG/M metagenome (GOLD analysis project Ga0307379, IMG submission 202237) | Soil microbial communities from Risofladan, Vaasa, Finland - UN-2 | ecosystem: Environmental > Terrestrial > Soil > Coastal area > Acid sulfate soil | place: Finland: Risofladan, Vaasa | collected... | reverse complement strand
CGTTTCCGTGTACAGGCCTCCTGGCAGGCCTCTGGCCTGCCGGGCCACGACCTGGTCAACTGGTTCCTCTTTCGGGAATCCCTCAGTCGGCCCGAGTACCGTGACGTGGTGATGTGGGTCGCGCCCGAGTCCGAGCAGTGATGAGGTAATAGTAATATGCAAAAGCGGTTCTCCATCTTGGATCGGCCTTTGCTGGCCAAGATAACCCTGAATTGGGAGCTGATCTGCTGGCTGGTTATCATCCTGGTGACCATCACCACGCGCTTCTGGGACCTGGGCAGTCGTGCGCAGCACCACGACGAGAGTATGCACTCCTTCTATTCCTGGGAGCTCTACAGGGGCAAGGGATTCGTCCACAACCCGCTTCTCCACGGACCGTTTCTCTACCATGCGACCGCCGTGATCTACTTCCTTTTCGGGGTCAGCGACTACACTTCACGGGTCGCACCAGCCCTCTTCGGGATCGGCATCGTTATCGCGCCCTGGTTCCTGCGCAAGTGGCTGGGGAGATACGGGGCTCTGGCCGCCGCCGCTATGCTTGCCATCTCTCCCGGGTTCCTGTACTTCTCTCGCTTCATCCGCATGGACATCTTCGCCGCTGGCTTTGAGATCCTGATGTTCATCGCTGTGATCAAGTATCTGCATCAGCGAAGGGACCTCTACCTGTACCTACTGGCCGCGGCTCTGGCCCTGGTCTTCACCACCAAAGAGATATCCTTCATCACTACCTTCATCTTTGGCACCTTCCTGGCGCTGCTCTTCATCTGGGAGTGGTTGCAGGACCGCAAGTTCCCACCCGACCTGGCTTCCTTCGACCTGGTGATTGTCATCGGCAGTCTGTGCGCCCCCCTGTACTTCTCGGCGCTGATTATCAAGCTCCTCGGGCTGTGGGACGCGCTGGACTACGTCAACTACGGCCAGCACGATCTCCTCGTCCTTCTACTGGTGACGGCCGTCTTCGCAGTCCTGGGCCTGGCCTGGGACCGCCGCCGCTGGTTGGCCGCTGCTGGCATCTTCTGGGCCATCTACATTCTGCTGCACACAACTCTGCTGACCAACATGGGCGGGCTCCTCACCGGGCCTATAGGGGCACTGGGGTACTGGCTGGTGCAGCAGGACGTACAGCGAGGCGGGCAGCCGTGGTTCTACTATTTCATCCTCCTCCCTCTCTACGAGTTTCTCCCTCTCCTGCTGAGTCTGACGGGCACGGGTTACCTGTCCTGGAGACTGGCGCGGAGGGTGCGGCGATCAGCCGACAAGAAGGCAGTGTGGCCGTTGTCTGACATCTTCTGGGTCTTCCTGGCTTACTGGATCTTGACCACATTCGTCATCTACGGCTGGGCGGGCGAGAAGATGCCCTGGCTGATGGTGCATCTCTCGCTGCCCCTCATCCTGCTGGCTGCTCGCTTCATCGGTGAGGTGGTGGAGCGTACCGATTGGGAGCAGCTCCGGCAGCACGGAGGGTACTATCTCCTGATCCTGCTGCCCACGGCAGGGCTGGTGCTGATGGCCTTCCTCTCCTCCTCCCTCGACGTCCTGCGCATTCTCCTGCGGGGCCTGCCAGCCGCCGGCCCTAACCTGGGAGAGCTGAATACTCTCATGCGCTGGATGGCCAGCCTCGTCCTCTCCGGCGTGCTCATCTACCTGGTTCTGCGTGTCGCCAGACGACTCCAGCGCTCGTCCGTCGCCCGCATGATTCTCTTCACCGCGGTCCTGATACTGACCGTGTTCACCATCCGCTACGCATGGATTGCGACCTACGTTCACGCCGACGTCGCCAAGGATATGCTCATCTACACCCAGACCACGCCCGACGTCACCATGCTCATGGAGGAGGTGGAGCAGCTCTCGGGCAGGCTGGCGGGCGGCAAAGAGATGAAGGTCGCCTTCGATGAATTCACCAGCTGGCCACTGTGGTGGTACCTGCGTGACTATCCCAACAAAGCCTTCTTCGGGAAGGAGCCCGTGGGCCCTCTCGACGCCCCAGTGGTGTTCGTGGGTCTGGAGAATGAGAGCGCAGTAAGGCCCTACCTGGGCGACTACGTTCGCTACCAGTACAAACTCCGCTGGTGGTTCCCGGAGGACTACCGCAGCTTCCAGGACTGCAACGTCGTCCAGTCGCTGCTCAAGACGGAGACCCGCCAGGCCGCCATCAGCTTCCTGCGTGGCGGCGACCCGGCCACCTATGGCGAGGTGACCTGCACCGTGATCGAGAACCTGCGCGACCCGAGTGCAAGACAGAGCGCCGTCAATTTCCTGCTCTACCGGGAATTGGAGAGACCCCTGGGGTCCGCCGATTTCGCCTACTACGTACGTCGGGACGTGGCCTCCCAGATCTGGCAGTCCAGCGCCATAACCGTTCCCCATCAGGTGGAGGCCACCACCCAGTACGCGGAAGCCTACAAGGAGCTGCGCAGCAGCGCGACCTGGGGTGAGGCTGGCATCCTCGATGGTCAGTTCAGCTTCCCCAAGGGCCTGGCTATCGACTCAGAGGGCAACGTCTTCGTGGCCGACAGCCAGAACCATCGTATCCAGAAGTTCGACGCCCAGGGCAACTTCGTCACGGCCTGGGGCTCCTTCGGGTCCGAGCCAGGCCAACTCAGCGAACCATGGGGCATCACCGTGGACCATGAGGGCGATGTCTACGTAGCGGACACCTGGAACCACCGCATTCAGCGCTTCACCTCAGACGGGGAGCTGGTCACCTACTGGGGCGTCTTTCAGGATGCCGGTGGACAACTCCTGGAGCCTCAAGGTATGTTCTACGGCCCCAGAGACCTGGTCATCGACACTGACGGCAACCTGTACGTGACCGACACTGGAAACAAGCGCATCCAGAAGTTCGATTCAGAAGGCAACCCCCTCGGCCAGTGGGGTGGCGATGGCCCAGGCGCTGGAGAGTTTCTAGAGCCTGTGGGTATCGCCGTCGATCAGGAGGGCAATGTCTACGTGGCTGACACCTGGAACCAGCGCATACAGGTCTTCGACAGCGAATTCCAGTTCCTCCGTCAGTGGACGGTGCAGGCCTGGATGGGCCAGTCCATCGTCAACAAGCCATACTTGGCGGTGGATGACAGAGGTTATGTATACACCACCGACCCGGAGGCATCCCGTGTCCTGGTCTTCACCAGCGAGGGAGAACTCGTCACCATCTTCGGCAAGTACGGAACCGATGAGGCCTCCTTCGACCTGCCCACGGGCATAGAGGTGGATGGAGAGGGTAACCTGTACGTGGCCGATTCCAACAATCACCGCATCATGAAGTTCTCGCCCGTAGAGTGATGTGGAGTAATGGGCGGGAAGTTGGCCGCCGCAGCGTCCAGGTTGCGTGGGGAGACCCTTCAGACCGCGCCAGGCCTCAGACGACTGTCCAAGGAAGGGAAAACCAAAGGGCCGTCCTGGCATAGGACGGCCCTTCTGCCATCTAGAAGTAGCTAGAGATCAGTCCCCTTTTCGCCAGCGCAGCCTGGCGTATCCCGCCAGACCGGCCAGCCCGCTGCCCAGAAGCAGCAGCGTGCCCGGCTCCGGCACAAAAGGCTCTTCCGGCGGCTGCTCGGAGGGCCAGATGGCCAGGCTCTCGAATCCCAGTAGGGGCGTCCCGTTGGAGTTGGTCACCGTAGCCACGAGCGTGGCCGCGCCCGTCGCCGGGTTGATAGTGAAGACCTGGCTGGGGAGGGTATCAGGTCGGTCGTCGGGATCGCCGATGCCCCACAACACGCCCTCTCCATCGAAGTCGATGCCACCGTCGATGAGAAAGCCTTCGGGGTCGAGAGGCGGAAGCCCCAGCGGGCCCACCAACGTTGCGACTCCCGTTCCGCGATCCACAGTCACCAGATTGTCGTGGTAGTCCCCGCCCAGGCCGTAGAGCACTCCGCCTGCAAAGGCCAGGCCCGTGACCTCTTGATTCTGAGCCCCGATGAGAGTGGCCGCGCCGCTGATGGGGTCCAGCCTGTAGAAGTTGAAGGGCGGCCCCGGTTCATCGGTGGACATCCACAGCCCACCGCTGCTGTCAAAGGAAAGCCCTGTGTCTTGGAAGAAGGCCAACCCCAGCGAACCCACCCCCGCGCAAGCGCCGGTGGACACACTACAAGTCACGAGTCGCCTCGTCACTTCGTCCACGCCGTACAACACACCAGTGGCGAAGAAGCTGAGGGACTCGATGTCGCCATACCCGGTGTAGCCGATGCGTGTAGCCACGCCAGTATTGAGGTTGATCCTCCACAGGTAGTCGCTGGCGTCGGAGTCGATGGAGTAGCCGATGACCCCCGAACCACCCTGTGCCCAGGCTGGCAACGCACCCAGGGTCAGCACCAAAGCGGCCGCCACGGCCCAGATCAAGGTCAGATTTCTCCAAGCACTCTTTGCAGACATCTCCCTTGAGCTCCCCTTCCCCCTTTTCGTGCGGACGCCGTGCCCTCCGTGTCGCCTTGCGGCGCAGGTTTGAGGCGCCGTCCGCCTCCAGGCAACCCAAATCAGAGCCGGAGGCACGTTACATAAGCACATTTTAGCACAATTCGGCGGTTCTGTCAAGCATCACCCACCAAACCCCCCCAAGGTGGTGATCCTTCGGGAGGGTGGCTGTCCTTGACAGGTGGTAGAAAATCATGTATAATATGGACAACCTTGCGAGTTTGTCAGTCGGTGTCCCCCGGCGCAAGGGTCAAGGTAAGTCCACTTTGCTCACGGCGAGTCTTGCGATGGCGAAGATGAGCACAGCTATTGGACGCGAGGTTGCAGTCCCGACCGTTCTAGGTACCCGCAGAGTTTCGCCTCTGTCATTTCCCTCGTTGCACTGCCATCATATCCCCTTCTCTCTACACCCCTGCCTGGCCGGCCTCACACCGGTGCGGTCGCGGGGGTCTTCGCCCCTACCGCAGAGTGGGCCGAGCAGCAAGCGACATCATACATCGCCCGTTGAAGGGCGCAGTCAAGTCACAGCAGAAGGACTAGATTAGGGAGGGAGAGATGAATTCTCGAACGAAGTTGACTGTTCTGATCGGGAGCGTTGTGCTGCTCACGGCGCTTCTGGCACTGGGTTTGGCCACGGTCTCAGCGGCGCCCGGGGTAGACCTGAGAATCCACAAGGAGGCCCTTGGTCGCCCCGGCTGGACGGGAGTGGTAATCGCGGGCGAGGAGCTGATCTACGAGATCAGTGTCCAGAACGCCGGCGATACGGTGGCGACCGAAGTGGAGGTCTACGACTACTTGCCGTCGGGGGTTATGTACCTGGGGTCCAATCCCGACGTCTGCAATGGCGGCACGCCAGGCGACCCGTTTGATCCTATGGTCTGTGATCTGGGCGACATCGCACCATATCAGTGGTTCGACTTCGAGGTCAAGGTGCTGGTGAACCCGGACGCGGTGGCTGAGGAGCTTGACGGGACCATCACCATGGTCAACACAGCGGAGGTGGGCAGCGAGGAGGAGGACGACGTTCTCAGTGATAACACCGTCAACCACTCCATGTTCGTGGAGGACTCCGCCGACCTGTCGGTGATCAAGATGAGCAAGCCGGATTTTAGTGTGGAGGCCGGTGAGTACTTCACCTATACCATCATCGTGGAGAACCTGGGGCCCTCCTTCGCCCGCGGCGTGGGGCTGGTCGACAACATCGTGTCGTCCGGCGCTTTCACTGTAGTGGACTGGCAAATGAATCGCCCCGGCACCTGCATGCCTGGCCCGTACGAAGGGTATGACGGCGAGGTCTGGTTCTGCGGTCTTGGTGAGTCTGACGAATTGTATGAGCCTCTCGAGCCCAAGGGGTACTTCTATGTCGGCGAGGAACCATTCGATGGCGGCGGTCAATGGATCGTTCAGCTCACCGTAGTGGCCAGCGAGGCGCAGGACGTGAACAATTTCGTCAACGTCTTTACGTGGAGTGCGGACGACCCGGACTTTACTTTCATAGGCACTCCCGATCCTGATCTGTCCAACAACTCCGCCGAGGACTTCATCTCCGTCGAAGACGTGGCGAACCTGTCCCTGGTCAAGGCCGTCGCGCCGTCGCCAGTGTATCATTATGCCGGGCAGGATGTCCAGTTCAGCCTGACTGTCTCCAACACCGGGCCCTCGACAGCGGAGGGCGTGGTCGTGGAGGACTACCTGCCGGCGGGGGTCACGCTGGTCCAGCCAATGCCAGACGGCTGCAATGGCGGCACGCCAGGCGACCCCACCGATCCTATGGTCTGCTATCTGGGCGACATCGCCCCCGATGACGCCGCGAAGGTCCTCAATCTGTATGTGAAGATCGACCCCGACTACCCCGTCCCCTGGGACTACGATAGCAGCATGTGGCTTGGATACCTGCGGAACGATGCCTGGGTCTACAGCGACATCCTCGACCCGGACAACAGCGACAATCTTGACTCGCGGATCATCCAGGTTCGCACAACCTCCAGCATTAACATAAACAAGTCCTGCGGGCCTACTAACGTCTTGGCCGGGGCAGAGCACGAGTACATCGTCACGGTCGCTAACAGTGGCCCGTCCACGGTGCGCAACTTCCGCTTCACGGACCTCCTGCCCACCGGCGTCACCTACCTCGGTTTCGCCATCGAGGGAGGGGGCGGTGAGTGCTTCTATGCAGGGGGCGCACACCAAGTGCAGTGCTGGCTGGGCGACATGGCCCCGGGGACGGAACGCGCGGTGCATCTCACAGTGCTCGTGAATCCTGACGCCCCGCCAGGCAACCTGTCGAACTCGGTGCTATCACCGCTGGAGGCCGACTCGTATATCAATTGGTCGGGCACCCAGAGCTGCGACAACTACGTTGTCAGCGAGCCCAACCTGTCCATCGAGAAGACCAGCGAGCCGGTGAAGCTCTATCCGGGTGAGCAGAAGATCTACCACATCACCGTGACCAACGAGGGCCCGTCCGTGGCCTTCGGCGTCACGGTTAGCGACACCCTGCCGGTTGGAGTGGAGTACGAGACCAGCACCGGCGATTGCTTCTTCGATGGGGCGGACGTGCAGTGCGCCTTGGGAAACATGGGCCCAGGTGAGGCCGGCAGCTTCGACATCTACGCGCGGGTCTTGCCCGACACACCGCCGGGTGAGATCGTCAACACAGCGTGTGTGACCTCCGAGTGGGACATCAACGAGAACAACAATGGACCCCACGAGCCCGTCTGCGACAGCGCCACGAACTATATCATGGACCCTAATCAGGCGGATCTGGGCCTGGTTAAGAACGTATCACCCGACCCCTACTACGCTGGGGAGCTCGTGACCTTCACCCTCACCGTCTCCAACACCGGCCCCCTGGTGGCGCAGAACGTGGTCGTCGAGGACCTGCTCCCTGAGGGGCTGACGGTCGTGGGAGCCTCTGCCAGCCAGGGGAGTTGCACCACCGGTGAACCGGGTGTGGATCCATTGGTGTGCAACCTGGGCAATCTGGACGTTGATCAGGAGGTGTGGATCCAGGTCGAGGCCTTCATTGATCCCGGCTACCGGGGTCCGATGGAGAACGATGCGGTGGTCCACAGCGAGGTCTATGACCAGGATGAGGGCAACAACCGCGCCCACGTGATCGTCTGGATCGATGCCTTCTCCAATCTGAAGATGCAAAAGCTCGGCCAGTCGGATATCAAGGCCGGCGAGGAGATCTGGTACAACATTGACTTGGGCAACAATGGCCCATCTACGGCCCACGATGTGTACGTGGACGACAGGTTGCCAGACGGGGTGGGCCTGATAAACGCCCGGGTCATTGTGGGTGAGGGCTCCTGCGTGGAAGGCACCGCGTTGTGCTCGCTGGGTGACGTGGCCCCCAACGAGGGGCGCTCGATCCAGGTGCACGGGTTCGTAGGCCCGTGGCTCGCGGACGTAACGGTCATCACCAACACGGCAAGCCTGTGGGCCAACTCGCCCTTCAACGGCGAGCTTTGGCCAGACGAGTTCTGGGGACTACGCTCTGAGGTAACGACCACGGTCCACAGCGATGCTGACGTCTCCATCCGCAAGACCAGTGACCCTTACAAGGTCTATGCGGGCGAGCAGAAGAGGTACGACATCGAGGTCACCAACCACGGCCCGAGCGTGGCCCGCAACGTGGTGGTCAGCGACACCCTGCCCCCTGGCGTGGAGTTCGAGATCTCCACCATCGGGTGCGAGTACACCCCCACAATGATGCTGGGCTCGACACAACACTGGTGGTTTGAAGAGGAGGACGATGGCGGGAATGGCGGCGCGCTGTTCAGCGTCGATCTGGGCAGCGGAGCGGGCAGCTACATCGGGCAGATGCCGGAATGGCTGGCGGCGGAGATCGAGTACGATAACACCACAGGCAGGCTTTTCGCCTCCATGGGTTTCAAACCGTTCTATGACAATTATTATGGGCACTGGGACGACTTCCCCAGATTATACGAACTGGACCCGCATACCGGGGCCTCTCTGGGGTATGTCCAACTGGACGAATACTGTGCGCTGCCGGGGTTGGAGTTCGTGGGCGACACACTGTACGGGACATGCTCCGAGTATCCCGGCGGAGATCCCTATCTGGCCACCATCGACCCAGATACGGGCCATGTGACAATGGTGGATGACTACGCGTACGTTTACGACCTGATCCACGGCCTGGCCTACGACGAGTCCTCCGGGATTATGTATGGGCTTGAGGCGGGCGAGGAGAGCGACAATGAGCTGTGGGAGATCGATCTGGACGATGGTGACGCGCATTGGGTGTGCGACATAGTCGAGTGGGACGATTACTGGGACGAGTGGGACGATGTGCATGAGCTCCGTAGCATCGAGTTCGGGCCTGACGGCCTGCTCTACGGCGGCATGGCCGAGCATGAACCCGGTCTGGTCCGCATCGACATAGACGATGAGTACTGCGAGATAACGCGCATCGGCGACCCCGGCTTCTACGCTACAGGCCTGACCCTGATGGAGGGGTCGGGGAGCGCCGTTTGCCCGTTGGGCGACATCCCGCCGGGCGAGACCGCCAACTTCTCGATCTGGGTGCGGGTGAAGCCTGACACTCTGGGCATCATCAACAACCAGGTGGACGTCTTCAGCGACAACGATACCAACCCCGACAACGACCATTGGTCCGAGGCCAACCTGGTCTTGGGCAAGGCCGACCTGAGGGTCCGGAAGTACGGCAAGCCCGACGGCGTGGTTCAGGCGGGCGAGGAGTTGATCTACACCGTGATCGTGGACAACCTGGGCCCTGGTTACGCGCACCAGGTGGTCCTCCGCGATATGCTCAGCTCGAGTAGTTGGGCGTACTACATAGACTGGATCGATTCGGACCGTCCTGCCGACTGCTCGTGGGACTGGTGGTATGAGGATGAGGCCCGTATCACCTGCCGGCTGCACAATCCCCTGGAGGTGATGTCTCCCTCCTCCTCGGGCCGCTGGGTGGTGAAAGTCTACGTGGAGGTCGACGAGGAGCAGAGCATCAACAACGTGGCCCAGGTGGTCGGCAGCGATTGGGATCCCGACCTGTCCAATAACGAAGCGATCGTCGAACATGAGGTCGAACCTGTCGCGGATCTGCACCTGCACAAGGAGGCCTGGGGCGAGATTCCCGATGACTGCGATCAACCCCCTTATCCTGAAGAGGAGAACAGGGTCGCGGCTGGTGCCATGCTGCGGTATGAACTGGAGGTATGCAATGACGGACCCTCCACGGCGGAGAACGTGGTGCTCGAGGATTGGGGGATCACCCCCTTGCTAGACATCACCGAGGTCTGGTGGGACTACGGCGTGTCTTGTCTGAAAGGCGAGTTGGGCGAGCAGGGTGACACCAACCGCCGTCTGACCTGCTACCTGGGTTACCTGGACTCGCCTTACTACTACGACCACGAGGGATCGTGCAAGAGTGTGTACATTGAAGGTCGCCTGCCATCGGACGTGCCCGAGGGGACCAGGCTGGTCAACGATGCCATGGTCTACGGCGAAGTCTATGATGATGAGAACTGGGACAACTTCGCCACCAACTGGACGACCGTGGAGGTTTGGGCGGACCTGGGGGTGGAGAAGAGCCAGGAGCCGGAGACAACCCTTCCCGGCTTGGAGGTCGTATACACCATCCGGGTGGACAACCTGGGTCCCAGCGACGCCCACGGGGTCTTGATCTCGGACACCCTGCCCTTCACCCCTACCAGCATGACCGTGGAGGGTTGTGCCTCGGACGGCGGCCAGTGCGACGTGCCCTGCGACGTGCCCACCTGCCCTGCCGGTGAGTGCCCTTGGCCGGACGTCGATTTCGTTGCCCAGGCCGATATCCCGGCTGGCGAGTACGTGATCTACACC
>Ga0307379_10014248_pt1 | contig 10260 bp, 17 predicted proteins | sample UN2MG_FD_202237 | JGI IMG/M metagenome (GOLD analysis project Ga0307379, IMG submission 202237) | Soil microbial communities from Risofladan, Vaasa, Finland - UN-2 | ecosystem: Environmental > Terrestrial > Soil > Coastal area > Acid sulfate soil | place: Finland: Risofladan, Vaasa | collected... | reverse complement strand
ATGTATGTAAAAATGACGTGGGGGACAAATTGCACTCGATGATAAATGAATGTTGCGCCAATGACGACACAAAGGAGGTGTGCGATAATTGTTGGGATGCATTACAGACCATCAAGAAAAGAAACAAGGAAACATATAACAACATTGCGCGAAAACAGATACAGTCCGAATGGCAAGAGGTAATTAAAGAACGCGGCGATAAAGGACGCTCAAATAATCAGGACGCGCTGCGAATCGACTGGCTAATACAGAATTGTGCCGACATAGACGCGCCTGAACCGGGAGAAAGTTCAACGTGGGTTATTTACACACCAGGCAATGATCTTGGGGGTGGCAACGGTTGTCATAGAAGCCTACGCCGGGCCATTGACATTGCCATGACACAGAAAGGGCAAGATGCAGGCCAAAAATAGAAGAAAGGCAGTCTAACATGGAACTGATCGCAATACTGGCCATAATGATTGTTACGCTGGCTATCGCTGGCAGAAAGAATCATGTCGTTATCACCAACGAAAAGACCGGAAGGGGGATAGATGAGAATGTATAGAATAGAAGCACTACAAGGGAACAAGGTTGTTGCAGTTGAAGCATCTTGGGGCATAGATGAACACGCGGCAATGAAGGGAGTTGACAGTATATTCAGGCATAAAAAAATAGAGTTTGACGGATTAAGAGCAGTAATGGCTCACAATATTTATCATGCAACATTTATCTAAAGAGGAAGGGAAAGACATGAACACGGGAGTAGGTATCCAAAAGAAGGCAAGTGACAAATTGCTTGAGCTGGTCAACGAGGTCGCAGTACTTGAGCGCAAGGCAAAAGACAATAAGGAATGTCGTTGCGCCGAGCTGCGGTGCAACATGGAAGCGCATTTCGGGAAAGAAGGGAGAACTTGCGATGGGCTGTTTGATTACCACGCAGACCTGACAGACCAAATCTTCACGATTATTGCGCACTACATCAAATTATCAAAACCCAGCGAGACATCACGCAACACGCAAGCAAACACGCAAGCAGAAAGCGAGGGGTAAATGATTACAGCGGAAGGAGATACCTTGAAAGCGATTGTTGGATTTTTCCTGACGGTGATGGGCGGCTTTGTTGCCGCGCTCAATCTGGCGACGATGTTCCCGAATCTCGAATACGCGGCATCGTGGGGTAATGTCTTCTTCGCAACCGCGCTTGCGGTGTTTGGTGGCATGGTGCTCCATAAATCCAACTAGACATTATGTAACAACAAGCAGAAAGCGAGGGATGAATGAACGCTAAGAATGTTATTGGGCTGGTTATGCTGGCGGTTTTATTGCTTGGTTTTTTGGCGACGGGGATTCGGTTAGTGGGAAGAGATATAGGGTGGAGGGATGTAATTGCAACGGTGGTCATAATAATACTAGCCGTGGCGTGGACGGCGATAGGGCTGTCATTGTTAAGGGCGTAGCGAAGAAAGTAAATTTAACGCTTTACTTGATTTCTATTAAATTTTTTGATATATTATTAATAACGATTGGATAAATTACAATGTATTTTCATTATGCCAGCAGTACGAAATATCGCAAAGCTATTTCAACTGGAGATGTTGTCGGAGGTAAAAAATGTGTTCGCTGTGGTGCATCATTTGAACTAACTTCATTTGAAGCAAGTCAACTACAAGATAAATGTAGGAAGTGTCGCCGAAAAGTGAAAGAGAGGACGGGATCTGGTAACAATAAAGAAAAGGAAGGAAGACTTACATGATATTAGAAAATATAGAAAAATATGACGGTACGTATCTACATAAAAGATTTGCATATGATCATTTTAAAGATAAAACACATCCCATAGGTAATATAATTGCGTTTCGTTCTCCAATTTCTGTGGATATTAATAACCTTGTAGATAAAGAACATATTATTAGAGAAGAAGGTTTATATTCAGATGATGCAATTAATTTTTGTATGGAAATTCCTAATATTTCTCTGTTTGCAGGTGTTTGTTTCCAGCGTATCTTTAATTCCTGTATTGGTAATATTCTCGCTTCTGAATTTCTTAAGTGTGATGTCGAAATTGACGGATCATCTATTATTATACATAAAGAAATTGAAGAAAATGGCATTATTAAAACAAAAGGTAAAGCATCTGTAAGTGATATAACGCTAGTTAATGGCGCAGTGTTAATTTATACAGGAATAAATATCAATGCAGGAAAAAAAGCACCAGCTATTGCATATTCTACACGCCTTAGTAATGATGATTCAATAATCCTTATGCGTAAAGGAATAGAATATTTTTATGGCGTACTTCATGAGATTTTTGTTGAAACTACAAAGAAAATAGTGTAATATATTATATATGAAACTATTTGACTTTATTAATGATATTTTATATAAAAAAAATGGAACGCTTTTTGATAAAAAAGAAAAAGAAGAAGAGTTCCAGCCGTATATGATGTCAAGATGGTTAAGTATGCATTCCAATAGTATTGTAAAACTATTAAACATAACAACAAACAAATTATACAAGGCACTTGACAATAACAGTCAATGGTATAAGTTATTTATAGTTACAATACCAACGATGAAGTTTAAAAGGTTTAAGTATATTAAAAAAACAAGCAAAAAAACAAAACCAAATACAAAGGAAGATGAAATAAATAACGCAATAAAGTTTATAGCAGAATCTAAACAAATTTCTGAACGGGAAATTAGAGAATACGTTAAAGACTATGGGCTTGATATTACCACATTAACAAAAGGAGTAAACCTTGAATAATAGTCAATATAAAATAGTAGCACATAAAGAAGGTGAAGTATTATACAATGATAGTGAGTTTTTATCTAAATGTTCTATATTAATTTTTAAAACCGAATCATATCTTAACGACAAAAATAAAATCAAATATGTATATATGGAAGATGTTCTAGGATCAAAGAAGTTTTCATTATATGTTAAAATAACACAAGAAGTATTTCAATCGTATCCAAATATTAAAAATATTCCAGAATATATTTTAAAAGAAATATGTATTATGACAAAGGATGATATGAAAAAATTAATTGATGATGGATATGAAGTTTATGCTTTTACATCAGGAAGACAATATCAAAAGGCATTAGCCGAATATTTTATACAATATAAACATATGTATGGACCTATTTTATCTAATAAAACAGATGAAGAAATATATAATGAGTTTCTTTTTTCTCCTAAGTGTGTAAAGGATGAAATATCAGCAAAGGAACTAACAGAAACGGTGTTAACTAAATTTGACGAAGTAGAAGAAGGAATTGATAAATGTCAGTAGAACAAAAAATAATTGATAATAGTTCGGTAATGGTATTAAAGGCTTTAGCTTCTCGTGCTGCTAAAGCAGTTAAAGAACCTGCTACTGGTGTTAAAATCATTGTTAAGGGTGCATATTATGTAATTAGAGATTGCGCCCAAGTAACAGTTGAATATTTACCACTTAAATTGTACGGATGTTATGAAAATCCTATCGAAGAACTTAAAGGTAAATTTACAAAACATGAAATAGAAGTATTTGTTTCTGGTACACTTAAAAAACCAGAAACAAAACAACTTTGTTCTCTTATGTTGTTAGATGCTAAACAAAAAAATGAATCAACTAACGAAATACCTGAAAACGGAACTGATAATGTAAATTTCGAAGATATTTATGGTGATTATGGTTCGGATTCTGTGAATAACATAACTGAACCGTTTGAGTTGAATACAGAAACAGATAATACATCAACTATTGTAGATGTTTTAATTAAAGCGTTTAAAGCAAAATAAAAAGGAGAAATATTATGGATCATCTAGAACAAAGAGGATTAGAAGCAGAAGTTCATGGGTTGCCACCAAGAAAATCTATTGATTTAGAAATGTATAGAGGACAAGCCATTCCAACTAATTGGGATATAATTGGAACAACAGGTAATATCCTGATGGTTGAAATGGCTGACGAGGTAGATGATGGTGAACTTATTGATAGGGGTGGTATATTAGTTAACGCTGGAGTCTCAAAAGAGATGTGGAGAATTGCAAAAATTGTTTTAGCTGGACCAGGTTCTAGTGAACAATGTAAAGTTGGAACCTATATTCTTTTTCCTAATGATAGAGGCTTAAGTATGACTAAATTTGAGGGTCATAATTATGTTTTCATCAACGAAGAGCGTATTTTCTGCTTTGTAAAACCAAAAACAGGTAAATAATTAAAATGACATTTTATAAGTTTGATACATTAATAAAAGAAGCTGTTGATTCTCTTGAAACTACTAATCCAGAATTTTTGGGAAAAGAAGTTTGGGTTGATTCTAAAGGAAGAATAGCATATGTCAAAGGTGTCCCCCCAAGGATACATGGTGGAATGTCTAAATACGAATTCGATGAAGGTAAAGATATGCAACAGGGAAGTATAGTGAGGACATATCCAGATGGCTCTAAAAAAACATTTTATCCTCCATTCAAGAAAATAAAACAAAAACCCCTTCATCACTGCGGATGGTATCGCAAGAGGCAACCGAACGGAAAGGATGAGACTCAACATGACGGATGAACAACACACACCCGAAGAGATGGATACGATTTTGACCAACCTGACAACGCTCGCTGAATCAAGGCGCGAGTCATGTTGTAGTTCTCCATCCGCTTGTTCGGCATTGCTCACGGCATACGCCGAGACGTGCCGACACATCGAGGAACTGGAACGTATCCAGGCCGGGAGCAAGCAAATGGTCTTTACGATAGAGGCCAAGAAGCTGGCCGCATTGCTAATCGAGCGCATACTGGTATTGACGCCGAACAACATATTTGAGCGATAAACCCATCAACTTTTGATAAATAGTTATAGAATGGACGCTTTAAGTAATTTTTTTGCCCAAAATGTTGTTGAAGTTGTTGCTAAAAGACGAAATAGACCCCCATCTTTTATGGCAAAAACGAGAAGATTTCTATGCACCAATAGTTATCCATTATTAAATTCCATTATAGGAAAAACCGCATTTCATTTTCAGGCACCTACACACCCACCACCATATAAGGCAAGTGCATATAATCTTATAACCGTATTTGATCTATTTCGTCAAGAGTATCGTAATATTAATCTTGATGATTATGACATATTAGGTGCTATGCCAGTAAAAAATGAACAAGAGATTAATGAATTTTGGCAATATTTCACTGACGTATTATTAAAGCTGTCTGCCAAAGATAAAATAAAATTTATGAATACCTAATTGACTTCTTACTTTTATATGTAAATATATAAAAGGATTACTATGACTATTAATGATACTGAACTAGAAGATACTCTTAAATACCTATTACAAAAAAATCTAAAGTTATATATTAATAATAAACAATATAGGAAAGGCAGGTTATTATTATTTAAACAGAATAATTATCATATTGAACTTACAATAAAAAAGAATGATACCGATGTTAAAAAATTTGAAATTCCGATTCCATTTGCCGTTGAACTTTGGAAAGATGACGGGTTAGTTTATTTTGATTATAGACTTTTAACATTAACAAAAAAAAATACAATGGTATATAACATATTAAAACCATTATCAGTAGAAACTAATAATAAGTTTTATGATAAGATATTAGAAATACAAATTGTAGGAGAATAATGAAAGAATTAAAATTATTTTTTAGTTTAGTTAGTGGTGATATGTATTATATTGAACCTGATGAAATAAAAAATTTAAACAAATCACAGATTCCTCTTTTAAAAAAACCAAATACAAGTTGTAAAAAATGTTTTGGTAGACTTTATGTGGGGTTTGATATAAAGAAAAAATATTATGTTCCGTGTCCTAGATGTATGCAAAAATGTGTTGATTGGATTGCGTTTAAAGAAAATGAAGTAGTTGTTGAGGCACCAAAATTAACAAATGAAATTGCTGATCATGATTTTATTAAAGCAGTAGAAGAACTTAAAGTATAATGAAACTAGAAACATATAATTTTGAAATAAGAACACTGATTGCACAAATGGTAGATGCATTTGATGACATTGTAATTAGACGTTATAATAATGCTATAAATAGACGAATACAAGATAAAATTAAATGTAATTTTGTTTATGCACCAAAAACTAGAACACTTCACGATCTTGTTAATAAAGCAAAACATATTTCGTTACCAGTTATTTCTGTTAGTATTGCTAACATGAATAGAAATCCTGGAAGAGTGTTTAATAAAATAGAAGGTCCATATTATAACATGGGTATTAATGATACTGGATTTACACATCCACTACAACCAGTACCAGTAGATATTACTGTTAATATGTCAATAATTACTAGATTTCAATCTGATATGGATCAGATTGTTACTAATTTTGCACCATATAACGATCCGTATATTGTTGTAAGTTGGTTAGCACCATACACTAACCATGAAATGCGAACCATTATCAAATGGAGTGGTAATATTAATTTTGAATATCCAACAGATATTACCTCAAATGTTCCATATAGAATAATTGCAAATACATCCTTTGTTATAGAAGGTTGGTTGTTTAAAGATCCATCGGAGCCAGTAGGAAAAATTTATAAGGTTACTACTTCCTTTACAGCATTATCCTCTTTAAATGCAAAATATGAACAGATGGTAGAATTTGCAGATTCTGATAATACTGATACGTTTACAATTTCGGGTAGACCTCAATTAAAAACAGCAGACCCATGGCTTATGATTCCTTGTGTTTCTGATAAAATAATAACAGTTTATGGATCATGGTTTGATACTCTATCTACATTATATCTTAGTGGATCACCAGGAGTGTTTGAAAATATCTCTTGGTATGATCCAGCAAGCGGTAATCCAACAATTTCAGCGTTATATACAGGATTTTCTGGTATACAGCTTGATAGTTGGGCAGCAGTATCGGATAATGTATTAACATTTGTAATGCCAAGTGCAGTAGATGCAGGATATATAGATGTTATAGCATTTAATGAAGCAGGTTATGGTAAGTTGACGGTTGATGCCATTCGTCCAACATTAAATCCATATGTTTCTGGGACATCAGAATATAATAATTACGTTGAATATCAACATCCTTCAATTTCGGGGATTAGAGTTGATCCGTTTTATTATTATTGTAGTTAATTATAAGGAAAAATAAAATATTTTAGTATTGATAATTTGATTCTTTAACTAAATAGTTAAAGACTATAGGAGAAAATATGCCATCACGTTCTGCGGGTAAACAAAATTCATTGCTTGATCAATTAATAGCTAATCTACCATATACACATAGAATTATAAATGATATTTCAGCTTTAAACCCCAAGTATGACGATTTTAATGAACTTACAAAAAGAAAAGAAGAGAGAGTTTTACAACAATCTGTTGTAATACAAGGAGATAAAAGCGAGTCTACCAGTGCTGGTACTATAATGATCAATAAAGATTATCAACAGTACATGTATTCTAATATGGATGTTGATAAGATCAGAAGGCTACAACAATATAGAAGAATGGCTGCATATGCAGAAGTCTCTGATGCAATAGACGAAATTTGTGACGAAACAATTGTTAAAGATGATGAAGGCGATATTATAAAGATTAGTGTAGATGGTAAATATAAAGATAATATTAAAAAAGAGATTCGTAAAGAATGGCAAAAATTTGTTACCGTTTTTAAGTTGGAAGATAGAGGATGGGAACTTTTTCGTCAATTATTAATTGATGGTGAATTGTTTTTTGAAAATGTTATTTCTCAAAATAGACCAGACCTTGGAATACTTGGTATAGTTAGTATTCCATCTGAACTTATTAATCCAGTTTATGATAATGTACAAAATGGATTAATAAAAGGATTTTTATTACGTAGATCCGTTCCACAAGGTAAACAAGGCGTTGGAAATAAAAAAGAAGACCTTATCGTATTTGATAAAAACCAAATTACATATGTTCATTCTGGACTTTGGAACGAGGATCGTACAATGCGTGTTCCATATATCGAAAATGCACGTAGAGCATATAAGCAATTATCTCTTATTGAAGATTCAATTGTTATTTATAGATTGGTTCGTGCTCCAGAACGTTTAGTATTTTATATAGATGTTGGTAATATGCCAGCGGCAAAGGCTGAAACCTATATCCAAAAACTTATTAATCAGTATTGGTCTCGAAAAACATATAATGTACAAGGTAAAAGTGTGCAAAATGTTTATGATCCACAATCAATGCTTGATTCTTATTGGTTTGCCAAGAAAAATGGACAAGAAGGAACTAAGGTTGAGTTACTTCAGGGTGGACAAAACCTAGGACAACTTGATGACCTTATGTATTTTGTTAAAAAGCTTTATAAATCTCTTAAAGTTCCTATTGGTAGACTTAATCCAGAAGATACGTTTAAGGATGGAACAGAAGTTACAAGAGAGGAACTTCGTTTCGCAAAATTTGTAATGAGACTTCAAAGACAATTTGTAATGGCATTAAAAGATTCTTTTATTGTACATTTAAAGCTTAGAAAGTTTTGGTTAAAATATAAACTAAAAGAACATCAAATTATTCTTACTTTTAACACTCCTACACAATTTATGGTTATACGTGAACAACAAACATTCAATTTGAAGTTCGAAAATTATAATAACATGGGTAATAATGAATTGGTTTCACAATCATTTTCACAAAGACATTATCTTGGATGGAATGATGATATGATGGCGGAAAATAGGGAATGGTTACGTAAAGATAATGAACTTATGTGGGAAATTGAACAAATTCGTACTAATGGTCCAGATTTTAGAGAGACCCAGAATGAACTTAATGCTGCTGTTGGTGATATTAATAGTGCCGTTGGTGGTTCATCTGGTTCTGGACTTGGATCTTCTCAAGCAGGATTAGATAAATTTAAACCAGATGTTCCACCAGAGTTTGGACCAGGACCCGCAAAAACTGGGGCAGTAGCAGGTGGAGAAGGTCAAAATGCCACGGAAGCACCAAAACCTACTACAACGTAAACTGTTTGAACAGAAAAACTTATAAATTTTAGATAGATTTTATCTTATCGTTATGGTATAATAGATACAAAGGATAAATAGTTATATAATGAACAACAATCTATCTAAAATTACAGAGATTAATACCATTTCAATGCAAATCTCCAATATTTCTACAGGATTTATAGAAATTCCTACACAAACATCCCTTAATATCTATGTTCAGGGGTGTAAAAAGCGTTGTGAGGGGTGTCAAAACCCAGAATTACAATCATTTATAGGTGGAACTACTATAAAATTGGAAGATCTTCCTAAGATATTACAAAATAGGGACTTATCAACATGGATTTGCTGGCTTGGTGGCGATTCAGTATATCAAGAAGAAGGTTTTTTGGCTTTTAATAAGTTTTTTAAGGAAAATGGATATAAAATATGTCTTTATACTGGAAAATTATTTTCAGAAGTTGAAAACTTGTTGGAACATGTAGATCTAGTAATAGATGGTGCGTGGGAAGGTAAAAAAATAGAAGAAAAAGATACAAATCAAAAAATTTATATTAAAAATAATAATAAATGGAATAAAATTAATTATAATGAATTAAAAAACATTTTGGAGGTGTAATTTGCTAATTCGTCAATCATTTGATCAACGGTTTGTTTTAAAACTTAAAGAAATAGAAGAAAAATATGGGTCAGAAATGATCCGTTTAGATGGTATTGGTTCAGATAAATTAGATATTAATCAATTTGCTAAAGATTTTTTTAATAATAATGTTATTTCAAATGTATCTAGTGATGGTAATGCTAATGTTGATGATAATTCAGTATTAACCTTTGAACATGAATTTGGTAAATCACTTCAAAAGGTTAATGCATATTATCATATGTGGAATATTATGGTTAAAGATAGTAATATTGGTATTAAACGAGCTAATAAAATTCTTGAATTGTGTATTAATGGTTCTCTTAAAATTCACGATAATCATATGTGGATGAAGCCGTATTGTTTTGCATTTTCTCTTGACGGATTAGTTATAAAGGGACTTCCTTTTATTTCCAAGGTAAAAATTGGACCACCAAAACATTTTAAATCCTTTATTAATTTAGTTATACAGTTTACTGCATTTGCTAGTAATCAATTAGCCGGTGCAACAGCATTTTCAGATTTGCTTGTTTATATGGATTGGTATGCTCGTAAAGATTATGGTGAAAATTATCAAGAGAATGATATCGTTTTAACCGTTAATGGAAATAATTTTACTCTAATGGAAAGCGAAAATATAGAAATAATGAATAAAAACACTAAAGAAATTAGTATAA
>Ga0307379_10014246_pt1 | contig 10262 bp, 12 predicted proteins | sample UN2MG_FD_202237 | JGI IMG/M metagenome (GOLD analysis project Ga0307379, IMG submission 202237) | Soil microbial communities from Risofladan, Vaasa, Finland - UN-2 | ecosystem: Environmental > Terrestrial > Soil > Coastal area > Acid sulfate soil | place: Finland: Risofladan, Vaasa | collected... | reverse complement strand
CCCTGGCGAGTTCGTGTTGGGGTCCACCTTCGAGCGCATCGGCGTACCCGACGACCTCGTCGGACGGGTGGAAGGGAAGTCGTCCCTCGGCCGCCTCGGACTGCTCATCCACTCGACCGCCGGTTTCATCGACGCAGGTTTCGACGGACACATCACGCTGGAGCTCGCCAACGTCGCCAGCTTGCCGATCACCCTGTATCCGGGTATGAAGATCGGCCAGGTCAGCTTCATGCAGATGACCACTCTCGCCGACCGGCCCTACGGCAGCGGGGCGAGCGGCTCGAAGTATCAGGGCCAGAGTGGCCCGACGCCCAGCCGCTACTTCGAGAACTTCGCGCGCTGAGGCGCCCTCGGTGGTTTCAGGCGTGCGTGGCCGGGTAGTCCCGAGTGGAGCGGGCAACCCCCGAAACCCCAACACGAAGGAGCATCAGATGAGTGGCGAAACCGACCAGGCCAAGGGACGTATCAAGCAGGCGGCCGGCGACCTGACCGACAACGACGATCTCAAGCGCGACGGCAAACAGGATGAAGCCGCCGGCAAGGCCAAAGACATCATCGGTGACGCGAAGAAATCGCTCGACGACGCCGTCGACAGCGTCAAGGACAAGCTGAGCTGACCGGGAGTCCGCAACACGCGGCGTCCCCGCACCGTAACGTGCCCGCCGATCTCAGATCGGCGGGCACGTTGGCGTCACCCGCCGGTGTCGACGTCGACGGCGGGAACATCGAGCTGGATGTTGCCGTCGTCGTCCGAATCCGAGACGACGAGGAAGACAGCCAGTGCCACTCCTGCGAGGACGATCGCCGCAAGGAAGCCGGCGAGGAACGAGCCGAAACGAAACGACTTTGTGTCTGGCTCGGGCGTCTGCACGATCACCGCTGGTTGGGTGGCCGTTGCCACAGGAGGAGCGGGCTCTGCTGTCGCCGGAGCGGAAGGGTGGGTGTGGGTCTGTTCGTCCATGCTGATCAGCTACCCGTATGAACCGTTCACGAAACGCTGCACGCGGCACCGTTCACCCCGTGAGCGTGATGGGCGCGACCGATTCAGTCCAGCGTCACAGCGAGGACGGCGATGTCGTCGTCGTGTAGTCCCGTGGGGTGAAGACGATCGACCAACTGCGTCACCATGCCGCCCGGCCGCGGGGCGTCGAGCGGGATGGTTTCGACCAGCCGCTGGAAGTCTGCGTCGATGTCGTGCTCTCGACGCTCGATCAGGCCGTCGGAGTACAGCAGCACGGTGTCACCCTGCTCGAGCACGACGGAGCTCTGGCCGTACTGTGCGTCCGTGGCGACGCCGAGCGGCGGGCCGTGTGTGTCCGCAAGGAGATGGGGCGTGCCCGACGCCGGCACGATCACGGGGTACGGGTGGCCGGCATTCGTCCACGTGAGCTCGCGGGTGTTCGGGTCGTAGATCATGACGCATGCAGTCGCGAAGGTGGACGTCAGCTTCGACATCGCGGCCGTGGTCAACGATGCGATCCGATCGGTCGGGTGGTCCTCGACCGCATAGGCGAACACCACCGCTCTGATCCTGCCCATCTCGCCGACCGCAGCAGGTCCATGGTGTGCGACGTCGCCGATCACGAACAGCAGACGACCATCGGCGAGTTCGGCGGCGTTGAACCAGTCGCCCCCGGCCTCCGATGTCTTTGCCGCAGTGTTGTGGGCAGTCGCGGTCGTGACGCCTCGCAGTTGCGGAACGTCGAGGTCGAGGAGTGCGGAATGCAGCGACAGGAGGGCCTCGCGTTCCTCCGCAGCCAAGACCACTCGGAAGACCGCCGCCGTCACAAGGTCGACGATGGTGAACAGCGCCAGCTGTTCCGCGGTGTCGAATGCGTGTGGCACTTCGAAGGTGAATCCCAACGACCCGATCGCTTGGCCCTCGTGAACGAGGGGGAGCACAGCCCACGCATGGTGGGGCGACGACTCGATCGTGTCGCGCAGGTGGGGGTAGGCATCCAGGAAGTGGTCACGGTCCCCGAAGAAGGACGGGGTCTGCGAGGTCACTGCATCCGAGATCGGATCCAGCGCAGGGTTGATGTCGAAGTCGTTCCACTCCGCGGTGACGTCGTCACCGATGTTGCGCTCGGAGATCAACTGGAGGCGCGTGCCCTGAACGATCATCAACGAGCCGCCGGCTGCTTCGGCTGCTGCAACTCCGTCGGTCATCGTTGCGCTCGCGACCTCGTCGACGGTGTGCGTTGCGACGAGGCGACTGGCGAGCCGCCGAAATCGACGCAGCTGAGACTGGGGTGGCGACAGGTGTCGATCGCCATCCGCCGGTTCAGGTGGCATCTCGCAGAGTGTCACAGCTGCCGATGCAGTCGGCAACCACCGGTTTCGGAACGGAGCTGGTGGGATACCGTCAGAGCATGGAGTCGGCGGACGGGCCACACCAGCGGAAGCGGCGTGACTTCGTGTCGACGTCGGAGTCGATCGGCGCGGCCAGAGACTTCGTTCGGGACGTGCTGGGCGAGGCCGAAGTGGACGACGCAACATCCGGCGACGCCGTGCTCGCAGTCAGCGAACTCGTGACCAATGCGGTCGTGCATGGCGCTGGTGGCCCGATCTCGGTCCGGATCGAGACGACGACCGATGAGCTCGTCGTGCTGGTCCGGTCGACCGGTGGCCCGTTGCCGGATCCGGCAACGTGGACATCACCGGTCGGCGGCGGCCCGACCGGACGGGGACTGTCCATCGTCCGATCGTTGGCCGACGACGTGACTGCCGATGTCGACGGAACGGTCGTCACACTGAGCTGCACGTTTCGACGCAGCTGATCAAGCGCTCGTCGACGGTCGAGACGTCAGTCTTGTTCGAGTGACTCGGCGACCTTCGACGTCGCGGAGTCGACCACCGTGGTGACCCGACCGGTCGCCACGTCGGCGATCTCGCCGACGCCGTCGCTGACGCTCGCGGCGATCTTGCCGGAGCGCCCCGAGACGGCGACATCCTTGGCGCCGCGAACGAGACGCTGGCGCTGGTCGGCGTCCATCGATGCGACGACGAACCCGCCGACGGCGGCGCCCACCATGAATCCGGTCCAGAACTTCATGTGGCGTCCGAACGGATCGCCTCGAAGGTGGTGGCGGCCATGTCAGACCCGCTTCGCGAAGTAGATGATCGCGAGGATCACCAGGATGAGGATGAGAACTCCGCCGATGCCGTAGCCCATATGTTGACTTCCCTTCTCGTGGCCCGTGGCGCTCTGCCCGGGCAGTGTGGAGACCGCAGTACCCGATCCCAGACGAGCCAAACCACCCGGATGCCGACCTGGAGTCGGTCGGCCTGCAACGGCGGTTCCGGGTTTGTGCGTCGACCCCCTCGGGTAGCGTTCGGTCATGGTTGGACACACGTCGATGGCGGACATTGCGCAGACCTCGAAGCCCGACCGGGTGGACGTCTCGGTTCCACTCCGTGTCCGATTCGGTTCCACGTTGCGGACGTTGGCGGCCGCGTTGGGCGCGGACGCTGGCTTCTCGGTCGACGAGCTCGACGATCTCCGCCTTGCGTTGAGCGAGATCTTTTCCGTGCTGGCCGAGAGCGGGCCCGACAACGGCCGTGCGCTGGTCTCGATCGATGTCACCCCTGGCGAGCTGTTCGTCTCGATTCGGTCGGATCAGGATGGCGTCGCCTACGAACTCGACGAGCTGGCGACCAGCATCTTGCGCTCGGTCACCGACACCCACGAGGCCGGACCCGACTCCTTCACCTTCTCGAAGCGCAGCACTGACCTCGTTTCCGGTCCCGCTGCGTGATGAGCGGCGCGTCCAGCGCGGACGACGATCTCGATCTGTTCCGCACGTACGCCTCCGGCAGGGAGCGCACGGTTCGCAACCGACTCGTCGAGCGCCACATGGGTCTCGCCATCCACATCGCCAATCGGTACCGGCGCGCCAACATGAGCGACGACGATCTGCGTCAAGTGGCGATGGTCGGCCTGGTCAAGGCGGTGGACCGTTTCGACCCCGACTTCGGGTCGCCGTTCTCCGCATTCGCCGGCCGCACCATCGAAGGGGAGCTGAAGCGTCACTTCCGCGACCGCTCCTGGGTCGTTCGAGTTCCACGCAGCGCCAAGGAACTCCACCTTCAAGTGCGTCGCGCCAGTGACGAACTCTCGCAGGAGATCGGACGGTCCCCGTCGGTCGACGAGATCGCCGAGCACCTCGGGATCGATCGGGACGATGTGCTGCGGGGACTCTCGGCCAGCGCTGCCTACCAGGTCGACACCCTGGACGCCGGCGGCGGAGAGGGCACGTCGGACATGGCGACGGATCGGCAGGGGGCACTGGCCACGGTCGAATCCGGGTTCGAGGACAGCGAGAACCGTCAGCTGATCGAGGAGCTGCTCGAGCGGCTCCCCGAACGTGAACGTGAGATCGTGCGGCTGCGCTTCTATGAACGGATGTCGCAGTCGGAGATCGGCGACGCGATGGGGATCTCCCAGATGCACGTCTCGCGTCTGCTCCGCCAGTCGTTCGATCAGATGCGCGAATGGGTCACCGACCCCGCAGGTCAGGACTCGGTCACCGCTGAGGCTGCCCTCGAGTAGACCAGCCCGAGGATCTCGCCGACCGTCGGGAACGGCCACATCGAGCGCGCCAAGTGCTCCACCGGGTGTCGGCTGTCGATCGCGGTGACCAGCGCGGCGGCCAACTCATCGAATCGATCCCCGATCCCGTGTGCCCCGACTACGGCGCGAGACGATCGATCCACACCGATGGCGAGGAATCCATCGGTCAGTTCGTCGGTGGTTGCCCGAGGGACCTCGTGGAGCCGAGCGCTGACCCACACCGAGTTCCCTGCTGCCGAGTCCTTCGGCCGTGCTCCGACGGTCACGATCGGTGGATCGGTGAACACGCACGCCGGGAGCACGACGTCGTCGAAGCGCCTGGTGCCGTCGCCGACGATGCCATCGGCAACGACGCGGGCCTGATGATTGGCCAGGTGTGTGTAGGTCCCGTGACCTGCCACGTCGCCGATCGCCCACAGCGAGCTCGTGCCGGCGACCCGACCGTCGAGCCCCACCACGAATTCGTCGCCACTTTCCAGCCCGACGGTTTCGAGGCCGAGGTTGCTGGTCCGGGGCTGGATCCCGGTGGCGACCAACACGCGATCGGTCACGACGGTTGCGCCGTTGTCGAGCGTCGTGCGCACCCCACCACCGCGGCGCTCGATGCGCTCGATGGTGACCCCGCGGCAGACACGTACGCCGGCAGCGCGAAGGGCGTCGTCGAGGATCTCGCCGACGTCGCCGGGCAGATGCGCGAACGCGTGCGGTTCTGCGTCGAGCACGTGCACTTCGGTGCCGAATCCGGCGAAGATCGTCGCCATCTCGCAGCCGATCACGCCTCCGCCGACGATCGTGAGCCGCGCTGGGCGATCTTCTGCGAGCATGGCGTCAGCGCTGGTCCAGAGACGGTCACCGAGTTCGTCGAGCCCGGTGATCGGTGGCAGGACCGGCTCCGACCCCGTGGCCAGCACGACGTGGCGTGCGTGGTATCGCTCGCCGTCGGCCTCGACCGAGCCGTCACCGACCAAACGAGCCGAGGCGCGGACGAGGTCGGCGCCATGGCGTTGCAGATCGAGTGCGTGATGCGAGTCGTCCAGCTGCTCGGCCACGTCGAACCTGCGACGAATCGCGTGATCCCAGGTGTGTCCCGCTGCTGCGTCGCGGAGCATCGACTTGGTCGGCATGCAGGCGACGAAGGGACACTCGCCACCGACGCGTTCGGGCTCGAACACGACGACCCGACAACCGGCGGAGCCGACCTCTGCAACCAGGGCCTCCGCGGCTGAGCCGCCGCCGAGGACGGCGACGTCGTAGTCCGGCACAGACTCGTATTCAGGGGGAGACGTCATGCGGAGCACGTACCCGAGCGGAGCACGGTTCAAACGGGTCCGGTGGGGCGAGCGTGCCGGTCCTTCCGAGGTTTCGATCGACGACCGACGGGGCAGTGCTGTTGTCATGAGCAACTCCACCGCAACCACCACCGCAACCACCACCAACGGGTCCGCTGGCGATGTCGAGGTGAGGACCACGGTCGCTGGGATGTCCGAGTCGTCGACACAGGTAGTGCTCGCAGCGCTGCAAGACCGACTCGTCGCGACGCTCGACCTCCAGCTCACGCTCAAGCACATTCACTGGAATGTGGTCGGCATGAACTTCATCGCCATCCACGAGATGCTCGACCCGCAGGTCGATACCGTCCGCCTTCAGTCCGACGCCATCGCTGAACGCATCGCCACCCTCGGCGGCGAGCCGCACGGAACCCCCGGCGCCATCACTTCGGGTCGGAGCTGGTCGGACTACGGGATCGACCGTGCGCCGACCGTTCAGCACCTCGTGGCGCTCGACAAGGTCTACAGCGGCGTGATCGGCGATCATCGCAGCGCTGTCGCGAGACTGGGCGAACTCGACCCGGTGTCGGAGGACCTTCTGATCGGTCACCTGCGCGACCTCGAACTCTTCCAGTGGTTCGTCAGGGCGCATCTCAAGGACGCAACCGGCGACGTCGTTCACCGCACGACGTTCGACAAGAGCTGACCCATACTGGTTCCCGGGTCACCCGGATGGGTGATCCGGGCAACCACGTGACGAAGCATCCGAGGTGTCAGTACGATCCGTGCGATGCCCAACCGTCTGGTGATCACCGAGATCGACCCGAACCACGTCGCACTCCAGGGCGAGATCGACGCACACTCAGCGCCCGGCGTGGCAGAGCACTTCACCTCCCTGCCGGCTGGCGATGACGACATCGTGATCGTCATGGCCGAGGTCACGTTCATCGATTCCAGCGGATTGCGGGTACTGATCGATCTGCAACAGCGAGCAGACGACGCAGGACGCCGCCTGGTGCTCGACGCACCGAGCCAGTCGGTCGCCAAGCTGCTCGAGGTGTCCGGTCTCTCCGATCACTTCACGATCGGGCGAGAGCCGACAACCGACTCGAACTGAACGATCTCGTTCCTACTCCAGCCGGTCGTGTCGGCAGCGCTGGTGGTGTCGGCGATGGCGGTGTCCAGCGGCTCGATGGGGCCGGGAAGACCTCGACGTAGCGTCTCGGACCGCACCAGCGTGATGGTGCGCAGCAGCGTGGTCATGACTTCAGGGTCGGTGCGGCCGTAGCGACGAATCGGGCCGAGCGCCCGATCGAGATAGGCGACGTGCTGCGTTCGCATGAGGACCACAGTCCGACCGTCGCGGGTACGTGTTGTAGAGGGCTCCTGTCGAGCCCAGATCGAGATCAGCACATCGCCGATGTGCACGATGACATCGCAAGCGGTGGTCGGGTCGTTCACTCCGGGAGACAGCGCCCGCACCGCGATGTCGGTGAGCTGCACGAGACCGAATTCGACATCTTGTTGCATCGTGCGGCTGTCGCCGAGTGCGAACGCCTCCAGTGCGTGCGATCGAGCGGGGTGGTCGTCGGACGGTGGCGGATCGATCCACACCAACGGCGCACCCGCTGGCACGAACCCACCGATACTCACTGCGACGAACGCACTGGAGCCGTCGGGAATGGCGTCGAGTAGCGCCTCGGTGTCCATCTGTTGGATCCAACCTGCGACCGGGGCCTCGACGGCGGCGGCTCCCGTCGGAACGTCGACCAGGCCGCGAAGGTCGGGGTGAGTTCCCGGCAGCACCTCGGGTGCCTGCCCGCTGGGCACCGTGTCGTCGACACGGTCGACGACGTCGATGGTCTCGGCCGCGACACGGTCGGCAACGGAGCCCACTCGGACGCTCTGCGTGAGGTGGTCGACGGACCGGACCACGGCCACGAGTGAGAGGACACCGAGCGCGACGGCGACCAATACGGTGACGTGCGGCACGATCCCGTCGCCGTCGTCGCCGAGGTCCCGGGTCGATCGCAGAGCGAGGAGACAGAAGACGGTGGTTCCCAGCACGAGACCGATCGCATGCTGCAGCGTTCGGTTGCCGAGCCAGTCGCGGAGTGTCCGTGGGGAGAACTGCGTGCTCGCCAGTTGCACGGCGACGAGCATCATCGACAGCAGCAGGGTGATCGAGGTGATCAGCCCGCCCGCCATGGCGGTGAACACCGATCGTGCGCTGTCGACGGTCGTTTCGAGCCAACCGGGCAACGCCTGATCGTTGAGGGTCCTGTCGAACACGAGCAGCGCCTGCACCAGCACGATCGCACCGCCGACGTACAGCATCGGGACGAATGAGAGGCGGTGCCGGATGCGGTCGGCGATCTGACGCAGCCGCACGACGCCGAGGTGGCGTCGCAGCCAACTGCTGGACTGGTCTTTCGGGGCACTCATTGGGTGGAGCGTGCCGTGGGGGTCACCGCTGAACCACCGGGGCAGCCACACCGAACTGGTCGGCCTGAAGTGCGGCGAGCGTGCGATTGGCGACGCCGAGCTTGCCGAACAGGTGGCGCACGTGCGTCTTGATGGTGTCGACCGACAGGTAGAGCTCGGCAGCGATCTCCCGGTTCGACGCGCCTCTGGCGATCAGCGCCAACACCTCGCGTTCGCGCTCGGTCAACACCGTCGCCGCCGCCCTGTCGTCGCCGGGGTCAGGTCCGATCCGCTCTCCTCGATGGACCCGCTCGATCGACTGGACGAGACGCAACCCGGTCTCGGACTTGAGGATCACGCCGTCGATCCGCATCGCCGAGACGTCGTCGAGAAATGCCGCAGGAGCGTCCCAGGTGTAGAGCACGACCTTCGCGATGTCTTGATCGGTGAGCATCGCTCGCACACGGGTGAGGGCGTGGCGACGTCCAGCGAACGTGTCGAACAGAGCGATGTCACACGCCTCGTCGGGCGTGTCTCCGGCGACCGTCTCGACGACGCGGACCCGGTCGGTGAAGGGCTTCAGCATCTCGCGCAGGCCCTCGACGATGATCTCGTAATCGTTCACCAGCGCGACCTTGATCGGCGAACCCATCGACGGCATGTTCCTCCCGTTCCCATTGTTGCGCCTCGCGAAACGAACGTCCACGTCGTTCCGGCACGAGATGTACGCGTGAATGTCACTCGACGAAGCGGCGGACCCTGGCGCGCTTGCCTCGCATCGTGGTCGACTGCATCGTGTCGATGACGTGCTCGACCGAAGCTTCAGGAACTCCGACGACCGAAAAGGCCTCGGAGATCCTGATGGGGCCGATCTCTCGTCCGACGAGTCCAGTCTCGTTGGCGATCGCTCCGACGAGGTCACCCGGACGAACACCGGCCTTGCGGCCGAGGCTGACGTGCACGAACGCCGTACCTGCTCCGCCCGAGCGTTGCCCCTTCTTGCCGCCCCGGTCCTTCTCGCCTGCGTTGCGACCCTTGTTCTTGTCGAACTTCTTCTTGCCGTCCGACGGCTTGCCGCGCAGGCGGTCCGACGCATCAGGGATCTCGAGTTCGTCGATCGTGGCGCCCCGTGACTCGTGGACCAGCTTGATCGCGGCCAGCGCGATGTTGCGGTCGCTGTCCTCCCCGGCCAGCGTATGCAGCACGGTGTTAAAGTCTTCGAGGTCGACCGAGGTCAGCGCTTCGCGGATCGCCCCGACCGTCATCTCGATCTGGCGTTCTCGCAAGTCGGCCACCGTCGGCACCTTGGCGATGTCGAACTTCTGCTTGGTCAGCCGCTCGATGTTCTCCAGCCCTCGCCGCTCTCGGGGCTCGGCAAGCGTGATCGCCACGCCTTCACGACCGGCGCGGCCAACTCGACCGATGCGGTGCACGTAGCTCTCGGCTGCCGACGGCACGTCGTAGTTGACGACGTGGGTGAGCGTGTCGATGTCGAGGCCGCGTGCGGCGACGTCGGTGGCGACGAGCAACTCCGCGGTGCCGTCGCGCAGGCGAGACATCACTCGATCCCGCTGGGCCTGATCCATGCCGCCGTGCAGTGCCTCGGCGCGGTAGCCGCGGCCGTTCATGGTCACGGTCAACTGGTCGACCTCGGTACGGGTGCGGCAGAACACCAGCGCCGACTTGGGCGCCTCGATGTCGAGGATTCGGCCCAGCGCCGACGGCTTGTGCGCGCGTTGCACCACGTACACCACTTGGCGGACGAGCGCCTTCACGCCTGGTTCGGCGTCGGGTCGACCGATCGTGATGCGCTGCGGATTGCGCTGGTAGCGCTTGGCGATCGAGATGATTCGCTTCGGCATCGTCGCCGAGAACAGCACGGTCTGGCGATCGTCAGGGGTGCTCTCGAGGATCGACTCGATGTCGTCGGTGAAACCCATGTCGAGCATCTCGTCGGCTTCGTCGAGGATCACGGTTTGGATCGCGTCGAGCGCGAG
>Ga0307379_10014245_pt1 | contig 10262 bp, 10 predicted proteins | sample UN2MG_FD_202237 | JGI IMG/M metagenome (GOLD analysis project Ga0307379, IMG submission 202237) | Soil microbial communities from Risofladan, Vaasa, Finland - UN-2 | ecosystem: Environmental > Terrestrial > Soil > Coastal area > Acid sulfate soil | place: Finland: Risofladan, Vaasa | collected... | reverse complement strand
ACAAACCCTCCGGTGCCGGACCTTCCGGGAAGAGTCAACAATCGAGAACAACCTAAAAAGGGGGGACAAAGAATATGAAACGAAAAGTGGTCCTTTCAGCCGGGGTGCTGGTGTGTCTACTCCTTCTGCCGACGGCTCTGCTGTCGGCCCAGACAAAGCAGATTGGTCGGATCACAGACGCCAAGCTGGCCTTTGAAGATGTTACAGCGATTCCGGAGAAAACCATTCCTGAGTTTCTGCTACAGGATGCCGTGGGAATAGCCATCATTCCGGATGTGGTAAAACTGGGGTTCATCATCGGCGGAGAACACGGTAAAGGCGTGCTGTTGCTAAAGAGTCAGGACGGCAGTTGGAGCAATCCGATCTTCATAACCCTGTCCGGCGGAAGCATCGGTTGGCAAGTTGGTGCTCAGTCCGCGGATATCATACTGGTGTTCAAGACGAAGAGAAGCGTCGACGGTGTCCTGAGCGGCAAATTCACCTTAGGGGTGGATGTGGCTGCGGCGGCGGGACCGCTCGGACGAAGGGCAAGCGCCAGCACCGATATGGAGCTGAAAGCGGAGATCTACTCCTATTCCCGCAGCCGGGGATTCTTCGCCGGCCTCAGCCTCGATGGGGCAGTACTGAAGATCGACGATCAGGGGAATGCGGCCTTCTACGGTGTGGACTACATCAGCCCGCGGGATATTCAGACCCGAACGGACCTGAAGGTTCCGGCCGAAGCTACAGAACTCAGGCAAACCGTTAAAAAATACACTCAGTCCCTTGGCCGCTAACGGCCAAGGGATAACAGTTCCGATACATGGCAAAGTATCTCTGAAAAGGAAGACTATAAAAGCAATTTGCAGGGACATTGAAATTACTATCGACGCTACGCAGCCGGGAAGAGGAAAGGCAAGACCCCCATGGAGATTCTCACCGGCAAGACACAGGACAAGGACTGGTTGGAGTTGCTGATGGAGAAAGTGCCCTGGGAACAATCCAGCCTTCTGAAACCAGCAGCATAAACCCCCTGTGTCATCACTGCAATAGAGATTCCCTTACGTTGCCCCGCAGCCCCCACTCCGCCCAAGCGCCATCAGCACGGATAAAAAGTGTAAACTACTTTCCGGCGTCTCTGAAGGATGCCCAATTCTGCTGCTGTTTTCCTGCGCAACCTCCAGCGGCACTCTCTTTGAAGATACCGTTGCTGTAGAAGAAGGGGAAGAAAAACCCAAAAAGAAGCCACCGAAGAGCAAAGAACCGGAGCGCGAGCGTGACAGCATATGGGCGGCCGGTGAGCAAGAGGATAGAAGGAAAGACGAAGGGTGGTCCATACGGATAGAGCCAAAGGCGTGGGCCATCTACCTTGTTTCAGATCCGTCGGGTGCGGACGTTTATCTCAACGGCAGCTATTGTGGCGTCACACCGCTAATGGTCTATAGAAAGAAAAGAGGACTCTACACTTTAGATCTGTACAAGGATGGCTGTTTGCCGCTAAGAGAAACTATAGACTACCACGGCGGTAATGTCCGTTACACATATAAGCTGACGCAACTTTACGGCACCCTTCAGGTTAGTGTTGAACCGGAAGAGGCAGCAATTCTCTTTGATTCAGAGAAAATAAAAAGCAGTCTAGCCACCCAAGTACCCGCCGGATTGAATGAGCTCCAGGTTAGTGCCTTTGGATATCAAACTTATCGGGAGCAGATCGATGTGGCCGAGAATTCACTTACCGAACGGCATATCCAGCTGGAAAAGGCCGAATTCACGATATCGTCGGTAGATTTTGACAGAGGCCGCTTTAATCCATCAAAACCGGGACATTCGGGAAAGATTCGAGTTACTGTCAGCACAACGAACATCGGAACCGGTGAGGCGAGGATTATAAATGAACAGAATCAGGTAGTATACCGACTGCCGTTGCGCTTCGACAGCTGGACACGTCAGTTCAGGTGGAACGGCCGAGACAGCGACGGTGTACCTCTGCCCGACGGTACCTACTCTCTGATTATCGAAGCGCAGTCCGAGCATGGGAAATTGCCGATATCTCGGGAACGAAAAATATATATCGATCGAACCGAAGAGTTCTATTTCCGAAGTCTGTGGAGCGGCAGCGCGGGGCTGATCTATGCATCCTCCCCGGAGGTCTTCCCTCCGGGCTCCAAGCAGCTTTCTTTTCTTTTCCAGTCCCATGTCAGTTTAAGTGGACACAGGACACCCACCAACCTGGCGCTTCGCTTGGGACTCAGAGGAAATAATGAGATCGATATTCAAACCGGATTGATCGCCGGCCTCGATCTAGATGATGTGCCTTTTTTTGCCAGTGTCGCCTGGAAAAAAATGCTGATCGATGCAGTTGAGAGGAGAGGTTTTTCGTTCGCCGGGCTGCTGAAGCTGGCCTATCAGAACGTGGACACCGATAGTCAGACGAACTTTACCGGATTTAGTGCCGGCATACCTCTGGCCTATTGGATATATGAGCTGGGGCTGTTCTTTTCGCCGGAGGTAATTATAGCGCCATCAACGGTCACTTTCGATCCGGCTGAGGAACCGGATGAAGGTGTGTTCACCTGGGGCTATTTACGTTTCGGTATCGTATTGGACATTGAAACGGTGGTGTTAGGCATTTCAGCCTCCTTTCGTACCGATCCGTTTGATAGAGGCCTGGAGATCGATCTTCCCTTCCCATTGGCTGCGGAACTGCACTGGAGGATTCCCGATACTTCGATCGTTTTATCCTTTGCCGCCAATGCCCTGATCCGCAGCATCAATGATTACTTTATATCCTCGGGACTCGGTATCGGCTACATTCGTTGAGCTTGCCGGGAACATGTAAAAACGGATAAGCGAGGAGTTGCGCGTTCACCCACTGCTGCTGAGATTTATGCGTTGTGCGTTGATGACTGACAGTGGGCGGCAGATACTGATAGATAATATGAGTAGGTCTCCTGCCTGAAATAGGTGGATTGGCTTAAAATCGAAGCCATACCACAATTCGGGAGGAGACCAAAATGAATGAACCAAGTGAGTTCTTTGTGGGGATGGATGTCCACAAAGACAGCATCAATTTTGCTGTACTGACAGAATCATCACCTTCGCCAGTCCTTCAAGTCCGGAAACCGAATACTCACAAAGCCGTGGATGAGATTTTGGACAAACTACATGGGCAAGGGACGGTATTTGCTTGCTATCTCAGACTTGTGAGCAGATAATGATGGAATCGGAAAACATAGTAGAGCTTGCTGCACAGGGGATGAGCTGTGAGGATTGCGCCCCGCACGTGGAGGAGCAAGGCCAATCGTTGACTCCGGGCACGGGAGGCGGCTATTCGCCGTACCTTATGGTAATCGGCGCCGGTTCAGCCGGTTTTGCCGCCGCCATTCGGGCAGCCGAATTGGGTTTCAGCGTCACGGTGGTGGAAGCCGGTACGATCGGCGATACCTGCGTGAACGTCGGCTGTGTCCCTTCCAAGACTCTGATCCGCGCGGTGGAACAGGTCCACCGGGCCGGCAGTTCGCCCTTTCGAGGTGCATCCACACGCGCCGAACGCCTGGACTGGAAAGAGGTGATCACCCAGAAGGACGAGCTGGTAGCCAGGCTGCGGGACACGCGGGGGATGGTCAAGCTTGTGGCCGATCGGGATACCGACCGGCTGCTGGGCGCGCACATTGTAGCACCCCTGGCCGGGGAGATGATCCAGGTTACCGCCTTTACCTTCGAGAAAGATATAGCCAAGCTGAGCTGCTGCGCGGGTTAAAAACAATCATAGGATCGACTCAATAGGGAATCAGCCCATAGCGGAGTTTGAGCTTCAAGATGCGCTCCACCCCTTCATCGATCTGAGCTTCGCTGATCTCACCCTGGTGCAGGAGGCGGAGAATCTCCAGTTTCAGATCCACCAGGTCGTAGCGGCTGTGCACGAGGATCAGATCCAGCCCGGATAGGATCATGAGCTTCAGGCTGTCGGAGACGGTGAAGTTTTCCGCCAGGGCTCCCATGGCCATGCCGTCGGAAACGATCACCCCCTGATACCCGAAACGGCCCCTCAGCATATCCCGGAGGATGCGCTCGGACAGGGTTACGGGGTAGTCCGGATCGATCTGGGGGAAGAGAATGTGGGCCGTCATTAGCGCTTCGGCCCCGGCCTGAATTGCCATTCGGAAAGGCTTGAAATCCCGCTCGAGAAGTTGCTCTTCAGGCATATCGACAACGGGCAGCCGTCCGTGAGAATCTACGGTGGAGCTTCCATGCCCGGGAAAATGTTTGATCACCGGGATAATCTCGGCCTGGCGGGCACCCTGCAGATAGTGGATTCCCAACGTCCCTACAGCCGCGGGATCGTTGCCCAGAGACCGATCGCCGATAATCGTAGAGTCCGCCAAACCATAAAGATCCAATACAGGAGCAAAGTTCATGTTGCAGCCCAGCTCACGTATCTCCCTCCCGGCAATGTAGGCGACCGCCGTGATATAGCGGGGATCGTCGTAGCGACCCCAGTTATAAGCGGCGGACAGTCGGGTCATCTCGGCAAAGCGAAAGGCAGCAACCCTGCCTCCTTCCTGATCTACGGAGATGAAAAATCCTATGGGCGGATCGCTCTCCCGGGCCGCTTTTTGAATCGCATCGGTCAGGTCTCGGACCTGTTCGGGATCTTCGATATTCCAAGGATACAGGATTACTCCGGCCGCTCCCTGCCGGACCAGCTCAAGGGTTTGCTCGCTGATCTGTTTTCCTTCGATCCAGCAGATGAATCGCTGACCAATCTTCTGCTCCAGGGTCATGGACCGCATGATCCTCTGCACTCGTCTGGTCTCCGCTTCCGGAGCTAATCGCGGCCGGAGCACGGACTTCCGAAAGAGTTCCGGCTTGGCACTGACTTTCTGCGCCGTTGTTTTACAAGAGCCTAGCACAGCGAGGGCGAAAATCGTTAGTACGACCCACCGGAGATACCCAGCTGTTTTTCGGGTAGAGGCAACCATGCTTGCCCACAGACTATCTATTGCCGGGCCGGTGGTCAACTGCGCACCCGTTGCACCTCAACACCCTGCCGGAGGAGGAGGGATTTACCTTGTCTGATTACCCCGCATTGATCGATGCTTTTAACTTGACTTATTTGATAAGCATTAAGATTTTAAAGGCATGAGTACATCGAAAACCATACGACCGCGGAAACTACTGTTGATAGGGTTGCTGCTCCTCCCGCTGCTGCTGATCTCTCCACTCTGGGCCTTGGAACCATCCCAGCCGGCATTCAGTCAAAGGCTGCCGATTCCACCTCTATTGACAGGGACTCGGCGGGGAGGAGAGACCGTCTACGAGCTCACCGCACAAACAGGAAGCCGAACATTCTTTCAAGATACCGATACCCTCACCTACGGCTATAACGGGGATTATCTCGGTCCTACGCTGCTACTGCGCCGAGGTGAGGACGTGCGCATCCGGGTACGCAATACCATAGAGGAATCAACAACCGTGCACTGGCACGGGATGGAGCTTCCCGGTGTGATGGACGGCGGCCCCCATCAGGTGATTCAAGCCGGTGCGATCTGGGAGCCCCACTTCACCGTGGATCAGCCCGCTGCCACCCTCTGGTACCACCCGCATCCTATCGGCAATACCGCCCGTCAGGTGTACCTGGGGCTTGCAGGTCTGATCATCATCGATGACGACACCGCCGAATCCCTCAAGCTTCCGAAGCAATACGGAAGCAACGATATTCCCCTGGTCATCCAGGATCGTCGTTTCCAGACCAACGGCTCGTTTCTCTACCGGCTCGCCATGCCCGATCTGATGCAAGGGCTCATCGGCGACACCTATCTGGTGAACGGCGCCATCAAACCCTACCTGTCCGCCGGAAGGGAGCTCATTCGCTTTCGCCTTCTTAATGGATCCAACTCGAGCATCTATCGCTTCAGCTTCAGTGACAAAAGCGCCTTCTCCCAGATCGCCAGTGACGGGGGTTTCTTGGAGCACCCGGTAGAGATGAGCACCCTGACCCTCAGTCCGGGAGAGAGGGGGGAAATCCTACTGGATCTACGCCGCAGGGAGAGCGGGGATTCCCTGTACCTGTTCACCGAGACTTTCCAGGGGCCGAGGGACGAGGTGCTAAAGATCGTGGTGGCGGATCGGGAATCCGGGAGCCATACCTCAGCCACACAAATCCCAGGTAAATTGGTCTCGATTGCCGAGATCCCGCAGAGTCAGTCCCTGCGATCCCGGCACTTCGATCTGGAGACGATGGGGCGTGGAGGAATGGGGATGATTGGCGGCCGTCTTACCATCAACGGCAGAAAGATGGACATGAAGCGGATCGATGCCACGGTCAAAGCGGGAAGCACGGAGATCTGGGAAATCGTCAATGTGCAGACCGGGATGATGGAGATCCCCCACTCCTTTCACCTTCACGGGGTCCAGTTTCAGATCCTGGACATCAATGGGAAAAAACCACCTGCCGGCGAAAGCGGCTGGAAAGACACGGTTCTGGTCTGGCCCGGAGATACGGTTCGAATCATCATCCCGTTCCGGGAGTTCCCGGGCATCTACATGTACCACTGCCACCTACTAGAGCATGAGGATGACGGAATGATGGGCCAGTTCGAGGTCGTTCCCTGATTACTCCGCGATGGTGTAGCTGATTTCACGAACTCGGTGCCGTAGGGCTCGCCAAGAACGAAGCGAAAGGGATATCGGGTATCCGGAATCTTTTACACCCGGCCTTTTCGGAGGAAGTTGTCGGGAAAGAAACGATTGGGAAAGATCAGCTGCATCTGCTCTTCCCCGTCCCGATAGGTTGCTCCGTCACCACGGATGGTCCAAAGCTTGCCCTGGAAATCGGCGGGGTCCGCCTCCTGGATTTCTTCCTTCCGCTGGCCGCCTACGCCGACAAAAGGACCTTGGATCTTTACGGGATCGAATACGGAGAGTTCCTCTCTCGAAATTATCGTGAGCATCGAACTACTATTATCAAGGCGGATAATCGTACCCGTGGTTTTACAATGGTAGAGATCGAAGAGCCGGAAGATCCAAGCGGGGAGCAGGGCGCAAGCTTCGCTGAGATCGTCCGCACCTACCGTTGGCTGCTCAGCCAACCCGGTCTTTCCCCTGCCGAGCGGAAAGCGAGAAACAGCCTGGGCCGGGAGCTCTACTCCCTGCTGCTGCAACCCCTTGGCGACCGCCTGAAGGACAAGGATGAGCTGATCATCGTTCCCGACGGCGTTCTGGGATTTCTCCCTTTCGAGACCTTGATCATGCCGGACGGAAAGTACCTGGTGGAGAGCTACAACATTCGCTACCTGTCCTCCCTTATCGTATCCTCCCAGCTCAAACAGCGGCGCCACCGTGCAGAGCCGATCGTCTCGGCTCAAGCCCTCGAGCATTTCAAAAGCCCGGGCCCGGCGTAACCCTCCAGGAGAAGCTCGGCACCCGCGACGCCTACGCAACTCTAGGACTGACTTCCTGGCAAGATCTACCCGGGACCTTGACCGAGGTCGGGAGATCGGCCTGGGAAAGATCTACGGCGGCGAGGGGGTGGTGGGCTTGACTCAGGCCTTCCTCCTGGCCGGAGCCAACGGCCTGTCCGTTCCGCTGTGGCAGGTCGCCGATGAGTCGATCAGAAAGTTCATGGTCGGGCTATACGAGCTGGCTCAATCCGAAGGGTTTACCTACCAGCGGGCCCTGAACGAACCTTTTTACTGGGCCCCCTTCATGTATTACGGAAGGTAACTCAACGGCTGATCACGAAGATCGCCAGATCGGCATTGTAGTTGGGATCTTCGGCTACTTCCCGCCCCGCCTCCGTGTCCATCGCGACTTTTCGGTAAACATGGATGTTTCGCTCGCCGCAGAGGTCCTCGAAATCAGCGATGGAGAAGAAGCGCCGGTTCGGTGTGTTGTACCACTTGTAGCGCAGCACTCCCTCGCTCTCCGGAGCCCGCCCCTGTTCGTAGAGCATACGTCGAAGCTTGCTGTAGGCGAAGTTCGGAAAACTCAAGATACCCCGGTGTCCGATCCGGATGATCTCCGTCAACAGTCCTTCCACGTCCAGTACCGCTTGAAGCGTGCGGGACAGCACCACGTAGTCGTAGCTGCCGTCAAGAAAGGGGTCAAGGTGCTGATTCAGATCCAGATGCAGGACATCCAGGCCGAGCCTGCTGCAGGAGACGACGGCTTCCTCATCGAGCTCTACCCCCGTGAGTTTCTCGAACCCTCGCTGCTTCAAGCGGTGCAGAAGCTCGCCGTGGCCGCAGCCCAAGTCGAGGACGCTCGATCCCGGCGGAATCAGATCGATGATCCTGTCGTAGTCCAGTCGATCGGGGTGAAAGATACTGGCCGGGTCCACCCTCGGGTGCCTGCTCTGTCCGGGTGTGGTGCCGGCGGAGGGACTTTTCTCCTGCTGTGCACCACCTGTTTGCACTGCATCGGCTCCGTTGGAGGTGGTCAGAAAAGCCCGGATCAACTCGCCGTAGATCTCGAGGTTGTGCTCGAGGAGGAAAGAGTCGTGCCCGTAGGGGCTGGGCACGTTGCAGTAACTCACCCGCGTACGGGAACGAATCAGGGCGTCCACCAGCACACGGGATTCCTCGGGGGGAAACAGCCAGTCGCTGGTGTAACTCAAGATGAGCCAGCGCCCGTCGGTTCTTCCCATCGCTTGATTCAAGGCTTCCCGGCTGTCCCCCAGATCGAACATGTCCATAGCCAGGGTCAGGGTTATGTAGCTGTTGGCGTCGAAACGCTCCACGAAACGCTCGCCCTGGTAGCCCAGATACGATCCTACGGAAAAGCGCTTCTCGAACTCCGTGGATACATCCCGTGGGTTGTGGCGATCTGTTTCGAACTTCAGCTGCATCGACTCCCGGGACAGATAGGTGATATGACCGATCATGCGGGCGATGGCCAGTCCGGTATCCGGGCCTTTGGGTTGCCCGTAGTACTGTCCGTCCCGGAAAGCCGGGTCGTGAAGGATGGAATTCCTGCCCACGATATCGAAGGCCAGAGATTGGCTGGTCAGGCGGGCGGCGGTGGCTATCGGAATATACGCTCTCGAGCTTTCAGGATACTCCGCCGCCCAAGCGAGAACCATCTGCCCCCCCATGGAACCGCCGATCACCGCCAACAGCTTCCTCACTCCCAGGAAATCCACCAGCTTTTTCTGCAGGTTCACCATGTCGCAGATCGTAATGCTGGCAAAATCCCGACCGTAAGGCCTACCGGTGGACGGATTGGGACTGTTGGGACCGGTGGTGCCGCGGCAACCGCCGAGTACGTTTGGGCAGATCACGAAGTACTGCTCCGTATCAATGGGCTTGCCGGGGCCGACGATCGTCTCCCACCAGCCGGGATCGTCATTCTCCTCGTGCCGGGCTACGTGGGAATCACCGCTCAGGGCATGGCAGATCAGAACGGCGTTGTCAGCCTGTGGATTGAGCTCCCCGTATGTTTCATAGCAGACGGTTACCTCCTCCAGACGGCCTTCCAGCTGAAGATCGAGGCCTTCGGAGAAGGTCACCAGCCGGGCATGGGGAAGCGGTCTGACGGCCCGATCGCTGTCACTGGAGGAGAGAAAATCAGCGCTCATTCAATCTCCAAAAACGACCTGTGATCACGGGCAGGATGCAGGGATACCACTCTGATTGCCATCTTATTGAAATAGTTGATAATGACCAAAAAAGTCAAGATAGCGACCACCGATCACCCCAACACCGATCGTGTTCACTGCTTCTTCTCCTGCCGCTCCTGGGCTGCCCTGATCATGTCGGCGAAGGTCGCGGTCTCCTTGGATTTGTCGCTGAACTGCCGGATCAATCTTTGGTCCATGGTTTTCTGCTTCTTCGACGGCCGGCGTGAAAGAGAATCCCCCTGGCCTTCGCTCTGCTCGTACCCGCAGGACAGGGATTGGCAGACGAGCATCTTTCGACCCTTTTTGTCTAAAACCGGCATCATCATCTTGCCGCACACCGGACAGGGGTTGTTGCTCAGGTTGCGGGGTTTGTAAGAAGCGGTGCTGGTTTTCACCATTTCCACCAGCTCCGTGGCATTCCTGCGTATATCCCGGTTGAAATCTGCAGCCCTCTCTTGGCCGTCGGTGATGCGGGAAAGACGCTGCTCCCAGCGGGCGGTCAGCTCCGGCGATCGCAGATCGCCGGGCACCAGCTCCAGCAGCTCCAGCCCCCGCGGTGTGGGCAGAAGCGTCCTGCCCCGCCGCTCGATGTAGTAGTGAGACAGCAATTTTTCAATGATCGCGGCCCGGGTTGCCGGAGTTCCGATGCCGCCCTGGGCGATCG
>Ga0307379_10014243_pt1 | contig 10262 bp, 11 predicted proteins | sample UN2MG_FD_202237 | JGI IMG/M metagenome (GOLD analysis project Ga0307379, IMG submission 202237) | Soil microbial communities from Risofladan, Vaasa, Finland - UN-2 | ecosystem: Environmental > Terrestrial > Soil > Coastal area > Acid sulfate soil | place: Finland: Risofladan, Vaasa | collected... | reverse complement strand
AGACCCATTATTATGAGATCATAATTCTTTGATTTCTTTAAAATGGCCTCTCCAATCGACTTTGCTACTTTTATCTGGCAGTCAATCTCTTTTTTTAATAAAACCGTAGTTTTTTCCTGCATTGCTTTTGCCATTTCAAATGCAGATTCATCCTTCACCACAGTATATAATGTCATTTCGGCATTGAAGAAATCAACAAGCCTATCAGCTATTATGGTGCGATATTCATGATCCCCAAGACCCACAGGCACAAGGATTCTCTTAACATCCTTATATTCCCTGGAGAAGAATATTCCCACATCACAATCTGCATTTCTCATCACTATCTGGGGAATACTCTGTTTGATCTTGCCCCTGAATATATTCTCTGTACCTCCCAAGAGGATAATATTACTTTTTCCTGTTCTTGCCACGTCCAGGATAGCTTCCGGAACGTCATGTGACACTACCGTCTTCTTTACTACAGACACACCGAGCTTTTCCCCGGTAGATACTGCTTTCTCGAAAATGGGCTCCGAGCTCTCAATAAATTGACTTCCCGTTTCAAGGAAGGTCTGGTGGGGGACATTGATGATGTATAAGGCCACCACCTCGCTGTCCCGGGCTTTGGCCAGCCCTGCTCCCATTGTGATTAGCGGTTCCACGTTCTTCAAATTGGACATGGCAACCACTACGCGATACTCGCCAGGGGAGACCTGACGGGCTATCTTCCCCTTTTCGATCTTTTCTTTTTTCACTGAATAGCCGAAATATACCACAAAACCTATAGAGATCCATATTATTATAGCATACCAGCCAGTAGGACTGTAATTGAACATGTACAGCGCCAAAAATAGCTGGGTGATTATACCAAGAATTGGGATGATCGGAAAAAACGGGATCTTGTAGCCATATTCCAATTCGGTTCCATATTTTTTGCGTATCACGATCACTGCCAGGTTGACCTGCAGGAACAAAAGCAGGAACATTACAGCAGAAGCACTGGCAACATCCTCAATGGGAAGGCTTAGAGCCATTACAATGATCAGCGCTCCCGTGATGAACAGGGCCATGTAGGGCGTGCGTTTCACAGGATGGATCTTTTTGAAGATGCCGGGCAGGTTGTGGTCCCGCCCCATAGCAAAGGAGACCCTGGTGGATGAAAAGGTAGTGGCGTTCAGGGCCGACATGGTCGAAACCAATCCTCCCACCAGCAACAAGAATGTCCCAAAAGGCATGAACTGGCGGGCTGCTTCCACCAGGCCCAGTTCCTGGTACTGGCCAAGGTACTGCCAGGTAGGAATATCAGTATCCATGGCACCCAATGCTACGAACGCAACAAGCAGGTAGATGGGAATGACCACTATGAGGGAAATAAAAATAGCTTTGGGCAGGTTCTTCTTCGGGTCCTTGATCTCTTCTGCGGTCTGGGCAATGACCTCGTAACCTTCAAAAGCGATGAACGTGAGACCCATAGCAGCGAACACCCCGCCGAACCCATTTGGCAAAAACGGATCGAAATTTGCATAGAATTCGGGGCGGTGGTACATGGTGAACAGGCCTGAAACAATAAATATACCCAGAATAGCAATCTTGATAATACCTATGATATTGGCTATGGCTCCTGTTTCAGAAGCACCCATATAGTTGATATAGATAAATATCAACGCAATAATTACAGCCAGGAATTTTATTAGGTTTCCTTCGGAAAGTCCAAAAATTGAAATATTATAGGCATCCAGCAACAAACCGAAATATGCTCCGAATCCAAGGGCATACAGGCTGCCGGCCACGGCGTGAGCGAACCAGCTCATCCAGCCGCTTAAGAATCCGTTAATACTGGGCAGGGCATGTTTGACCCAGAGATAACCGCCTCCCGCCTCTGGAATTGCAGAGCTCAGCTCGGCATATGTCATGGCAGTAAAAGTAGTTACCACACCATTTAATAAAAATACCAGCAACAGACCCGGCCCCGCCTCACCGGCAGCTATACCTGTAAGGACGAATATGCCCGCTCCTATCATGGCACCGATACCGATCATGGTGGCGCTGAGCACTCCCATCTCACGGCTGAGTTCTATCTGGTCAGTCATTTACCGATGTCCTTTATTTCCTTGAGTTTGGACTCTTTTTGGGAATTTACGGCTTTTTCAGTGAATTCAGATATTAACCTGTCGATTACTTCGTTGATCTGTGCAGTCACCAGTCTTTTTTTTGCAGGATCCTTCAAATTCAGGATGAGTGAGAGTTCGGATGTCTTCTCCCCTGTGTGGGTTGTGACGATGTTGGGTGCTTTTTTGAAGTAATTCTTCCATTCCTGTAAGGATTCCAATATCGCTTTTTCGAAATCTACTACATCAATGTCTTTTTTAATGACCAATTGTAGGGTAAATTCATATCCTGATATTTGATGTTTCGTCCAGATCACTTTTACGAACAGCACATTAGGAACAGAGACCAGGTCACCATTGTCGTCCATCAGCACTGTATTGATGTCAGTGATCTCTATGACCTTCCCCTGGTGCCCGTTGATAGATATTACATCCTCTACCTTATACTGCAGGTTGAAAAAGGAGTGGGATATGATATTCTGGAGTATAGGATATGCAGAAACTATAATACCGATACCTGTCACCAGCAGCAGCAGGATGAGGATGTCGGTGGATATGCCAACCTGGCTTATGGCAAAAATAATTCCAATAGCCCAAATAAGTAGAATAACGTACCGTTTGATACGATTTGCAAGAAATTGTGAACTTGATTGTGTCGCTTTATTGATCAATACTTTTGAGATTGCAGCAGTTATTGCAGTTATTAATATGATAAGAAAGAAAACGAGAATTTCAATAGCAAATACGGTTAATTGTTCCTGATCAAAAGATACCATGGATTCCTCCAGTTAGGAAGCTGTTTGTCTATAACTTACTTTCTTTTATGTCTACTTCTTTCAAATATTTTCCTGTCTTATGTTCTAAGGTTTTCAAATAGGTAAATAGAACGTGATATTTTGAATAAATGGGCTGTTTTCCCTCCAGCAAGGTCTTTTTCGATCTTATTTCTTATATCCCAATATTTTTCAGGTGCAATAATAAAACGTATGACAGCACTCCCGATATCAGTCCCTTGTAGAAAACTATTGATCTGCCTGCAATCATAAGGGACTTTCCCTATCAGTTGAAAAGTGTTCTTTAAAAAAGGTGATTCAATAAGAATATCTGATGTTAATAAGATTCGTTTTGCATCAATTGGTACTATTTCTAATGGTTGTTTCAATTCCAGAACCAGCTCTCCTAACAATCCAGCCTTGACAACCGCTGGATCTGGCTCAAAAGCGTACATCTTTGGTTCAGCAATTTCTGAGATTTGAGGTAATTGTGATCTGTCCTTTGACTTTAATCTATGGAATGCAGTATCCTCAAGCACCACTGCCGAGCGTTCACATTGTTTTAACGGCCCGAAATAGAGGGTAAGTCTGTTCAGCTTCCCGTCCACGCTGATATATTCCCGCTCGCAATCGAAATCTATGCGTTCGGGAGGCATCTGGGGAGGAGCTTCAAAAGCAAATTTATCGGTAATATCCTTATAGACATCCAGTACCATGGGTATGCCTGGCCTCAGACTGTCTGTCTGCCTTACGGTTTCAGCAGCAGGCCTGGCCGGGTCGCTGAATATTATATCAGCATCAGTCACCTGTTTTACAGTGTCAGGTGAAAGGGCATCTCCTTCGATAAAGATGATATTACCAAGATCGTACAGGTTGGCGTTCTTTTGTGCACATTCTAATTTATCCCCGGCAATGTCCACACCATAGACCTTCTGGCATTCCCTGGCAAAAAAAATGGTCTGGCCCCCTATCCCGCAGCTTATATCGGCTAATACTTCGGTTTGCAATCTTCCAGCCCTGTATTGTGCCACGATCTCGGGAGTGGCAAATCTAAGACCATCGCTGCATGTGTAAATCAGTTTGCTGAATTTGGTGCTGCTTACTTTTTCCATCTGATCCTCTATTTAATGTGAAATGGTTTAGTTGTTACTTAAATTTGACACTTCGAACTTCTTTCTTTTCGAGAATGTCTTCTATTTTATCAGACAAAACCATTTAACAGTTCAATAAACTCTGCATAGTAAAAAAGAAAAAGTGTGACGTTTTAATTAGAAGTATCCTAATTTAAACACACAGGTTAAACTTTATTTCAATAAAGTTTACGATTAATATTTTTTTGGTTTATGATTTTGGTAGCAATCTCTGCAGTACACCGGTCTTTCAGGATCGGGTACAAAAGGCACTTCAGTTTCCTCACCGCAGTCTGCACAAGTTGTTTTATGCATCTCACGAGGACCAGTTGGTCTGAATCCACCGCTACCGCCGCTGCTTCTTCCGCCACGGAATCCACCGCTACCGCCACTACCGCCTCTACCGCCACTACCGCCTCTTCTATCGTCTCTCATATTTATATCTCCTTTATTTTGTTCTTTTATCCAAGTTTAAGCCAGGGCTGTAATATCGAATTTACTCATGACTCTTCAATCTTATTATTAACCTATCTCCAACTTTCGTGCCTGGCTCAAAAAACCACAAACCCTGGATATGGGCAATTTAATTTTCTCTCTGGTAATGTCCTCGATTGCGACATCGTAAAACGCACCTGTTGGGACCGAAGTATTTTCATCTTGTTGTCTATTCAATAAATTCCCTTGATTATTCATTCAATTAACCTAAAATAAGTACAAATAAACGAGTTATCCTCGCTCAATATGTAATCCTGATAAGCTAACTGTTATACTTTAGTATAATTTATTTGTATTTATACTCTTTGTCATTTCCAGTACTTCTTAATAGCCCTACTTTCGATTTAAGATATTTGTTTATGGATCGTGAATTTGTCCAAATTGACTCCATCTCTGCGACACAAAAACTAAATGTTGACTGTGTGATTGCAGCTCGATCGAAGTACATCAACGATTTTTAATTATAAGATCATCCATTGGTCTTTTTGGTACATGGTGAATCCCATCGCTATCCCGCCAGTACTTGATATCCCCGTCCTGCATCACAGTTTCGGTTACCACGGTTTCTTTCGGTTTACCCAGAGCCAGTACAAGCAGAATCTCGTATTGGAAAGGTATGTTAAGAGCTTCTCGAAGTCCTTCCCGCTGGATTGAACCTATTATACAGCCCCCCAGCCCTTTTTCCACTACACCAAGCATAATGCTCTGTGCTGCAATTCCGTGATCCACACCAAAGTTCTTGCTTATCTTGGTGTCACCTAAAATAATAATATAGGCTGCAGGACGTTCCCCGTCTTCCGGACCCGCCCAGTCCTTGAGATAACCGGCCCAGGTCAGGTTGGGAAATATCATACCATTTTTTTCAGGATCATTTGAAATGATGTATTTGAGAGGCTGCAGGTTTGCTCCTGATGCAGACAGTCGGGCCAGCTCGACAAGTTCTTTTATGGTTTCAATTTCGATAGCGTTATCTTGAAAAAATCGCCTAATGCTTCTGTTCTTTAATATCAGGTCATTTATCATTGTCATCACCCATTCTTTAAATCAGGTAATTTTAGTAAATATTGTGGAATTGAATTAATTATTACTAAACTTTGCATCCACAACCTTTATTCTGCAGAATTTTGATCTGTTCATCGTATGAGTTTACAAACTGATCTTGTATCTCATTCCCGGTTGCCAACTCGGCAGGCAGCGGAGTATAATGATTATATCCCCTATTCTTCATTTCCTGTACCAGCATCTCATGCCTCAGGTATAAGGATTTGAGCTTACCCTTCCATCTCAGGGTTTCTGGATGATTAGAGTATGCTTTTTTACCCTTAGTCAATATGGACCAGATGGCATGGAGTTCCCTGTGTTCACCCAGCAGGTGGTTCCTGCAAAATTTATCAGGTGGGATGTCCCATATTCTCATATGTTACATACCATTATTTACAGCAACTTGAATCTTCGCCACCGCATGAAACTTCATCTGTACCTTTTAGAGCTGCCAGGATCATGGCATATGCACATCCTACACCGCTGTCAACCGAGATGGCACCGGTTGGGCAGTTGAGCTGGCAAGCACCGCATTCCATACATGACTGGGGTTCCACTAATCGGGCCACCTTTTCATTCGGTGAGAACACTCCATGGGGGCAGACAATACTGCACATCCCGCATTTGATACACAGATCAGGATCGTATTCGAGGGTGTTGGACTCATACGAATTGAACATCACAATCCTCCCAATATCGTAATCAATGTCAGGATGATCAGCAGCAAGACACCTGACCCAAACATATAGCCCATGACCGGGACATAAGTAAAAATCTCACGCCTGACCCCTGTCACAGATGTAAATGTGGTTGAACCTGTAAAGTTCAATGCCAGATATGCAGTTATTGGCGGCAGAACCAACATATAGATCAATACCCAACCTGCTCTCACCCAGCCTGAAGCCGGTGTTTCTCCAAAAAAAGAGAACGCAGCAAAAATAAGAGCTACCAACCCGCCCAAAATGAAACCCTTAGAGCTAAAATCAGTAGTAGGAAGCCAGGGCAGCAGGATAGGGAACAGGACCACACCAGCTATAACAGCTGCTACAATACCAACAGCCATAAGTGACTCTCCAAACAGGAATAATAAGAATGCAGCTAATATCATTGGCAGCAGTACCTTGATAAAATCGACAGGGATCAAAACAACCCTGTCAGGTAAGGTAAAATGCACCTTTCTCATCTCAGGATCTGCTTTATGGGTCTTAAGATACTCTGGCAGATCTTCAGCCCTGACTGGACCATATTCTACCTTGAAACCTGATTGCTGCTTAACTTCATGTGCTGCCACCCCGGTTGCACCAAGCTGGGGCAGGATCAGGACGCGGTGACTAACCACGTCATTTAGTCCCGTAGCCTTAATCCGGTGTACCAGTTCACCGGTACCGAAGGTCCCTTTTCCGGCAGCGCACCAAACATTAATCCCTCTCGTGTCCAGTACCAGGATATAACAATCGATGCCTTTTAGTGATGAGCGCAATTTGTCAAAGCTCAGGGTATAATTTGCGGTGACAAGCACCGGAGAATCCGGGGTGGGATTTCCTAGTGCATACAACCCCGGTTTCACCCGGTGACCGCTCCGGTTCACTCCCCAGCGAGCTTTTAGATGGTCCCACTGGTCTGCAAGGCTTATATGGCTGGCAGCAGATCTGACCTTGGATGGAATTGATACTGTGAGTATGTCAGACATGATTGCATACTAGATTGTGATAAAATATATTTAACATTCCTGTTTGTTAAATCCCGCAAACAAAATTATTTAGCGAGCCCACCATCACAGTGGCACGTACTAGCTTTATATCCTCATACAGGTAGCCATCACCCAGTTTTTCCTTGATAGGGGACAGGAATTCACATCCCATATCAGCTATAACCTCCTTAATGATATTCTGTTTCTCCTGATCAACCCAATCATCAATTGAATTAATCTCACCGGCCAGTATCAGTTTTTCAATGTGGCCTACGATGGTACTTATGCTCAGTTTCCTAACCTCAGCGATCTGCTCGATGGACAGATTTTGTTTTTGGAGGTTGAGAGTTTCCAATTGAGTGTCAGATAATCCTTTACTATGCATGGTATTGTCTTTTGCAGAATGTTCTGCTATTTCTCTCAGGAAGATGTCACCGTATTTTACCAGCTTGTACTCACCCACACCTATGATGTTCAGGAAGTTTGTCTTTGTGGCGGGTCTATCAATTGCCATTTGTTGGAGACTATTATCAGAGAAAATTATGTAAGGGGGGATATTCTGTTCATCGGCAAGGGTTTTTCTGATTTCGCTTAATCTGTCGAACAGTTCTGAATCAACCTGAGAATTGACCGGTTTGGGAATGACCCCTATTTCTTTTACCGGTTTTGTGAGATTGACAGCGTGGGAACCGTCCAGCACGTCAAAGCTTTCCTGGTTAAGTTTCAATATCGGATATCGCTCCCCTTCAACCAGCAGGATCCCTTGCTGGATCATCTCCCTGGCAATATCCTTCCATTGGTCTTTTGTGTACTCTTCTCCCAAACTATAGCTGTCCAGCAGATCATGTTTGTTCGAGAGTATCTTTTTTGTCCTTGAGCCCACCAGCACTTCTATCACATGATTTAAACCAAAACGTTGGTCCAGATCTTCTATACAGTGCATCAGTTTTTTGGCAGCTTCAGTCCCGTCAAAGGTCTCTCTGGGGTTCAGACAGACATCACAGTTATCACAATGATCCCGTGTAAACTCCTCGCCAAAATATTTTAACAATACGCCCCTGCGGCACGTGGAACTGGAGCAATAGTTTATCATCTCACGCAACTGGGCAAGTGCAATATTTTGTTCATTTTTGCTGTTTTTCTGATTGATGAAATACTCGATCTTATAACGATCCCCATGACTGAAGAACAATAGGCAATCACAAGGCAGACCGTCCCGTCCGCCCCTTCCTGTCTCCTGGTAATAGCTTTCAAGATTTTTAGGTAGGTCATAATGAATCACGAAACGCACATTGGGTTTATCAATCCCCATGCCAAAGGCGATTGTGGCTACGATGATCTGGGTATTGTCTTTTATGAAACTATCCTGGTTGCGGGCCCGCTGGATATCGGACAGACCGGCATGATAGGGAAGAGCCCTGAAACCTTTTTTCTGCAGCCGGGCGGCCAGCATTTCCACAGAATTACGGCTTAAGCAGTAGATTATCCCACACTTACCCCTATGCTCTTTTAAGTACAGGAGCAACTGGTTATATGAATCCTGCTTGGGTCTGACTTCATAGAAAAGATTCTTGCGATCAAAACCAGCCACATAAATATTTGGATCTGACAGGTGAAGCTGGGAAATAATATCGGAGCGGACCTTAGGTGAGGCTGTTGCTGTCAATGCAATGATAGGAATTTTTGGGAAATTGGTCCTCAGTATATTTACACGTCTGTATTCTGGTCTGAAATCATGGCCCCATTCTGAGATGCAGTGAGCCTCATCCACCGCAAACAGGCTAATGTCCACATCTTTTAAAAATGACATGGTCTGGGACATCATCAGGCGTTCCGGGGCTACATATAAGACCTTTATCTGGTTTTCCAGTAAGGCTGTTTTGATATCCTGCGATTCATTGTAGGAGAGGGTGCTGTTAAGATAAGCGGCCGAGATGCCGTTGGATCTGAGTGTATCCACCTGGTCTTTCATCAGCGATATCAGGGGTGATATGACTACTGTCACACCGCTCAAAAGCAGTGATGGTAACTGATAACATAGGGATTTACCACCGCCTGTCGGCATTAATACAAAGGTGTCCTTTTTGTTAAGTACATCTAATATGATTTCTTCCTGTAACGGGCGAAATTCTGTGTAGCCGAAGTATTTCTGGAGCGTTTGATGCATTAGAACACCTGTTGGATTGTTTTGATCTGGCTATTTTCTAGTAGGAATTTATTTAACTCAAAGCCTAGCGGAGTGAAAGTAATAATTGAAAGGAAACCCAACTTCATACAATACCGATCATATTTATTATTTATTAGGATGAAGGATTGTAAAAAAGCAAATGATGCGACTTGTAGAGCTTCCACAAAGCGAATTGTTTTTGGTTACCTAATAGACTGCTGGTCCGATTTACATTTCAATACTCAGGCTTAGAAGTTATTTTTCCATTGATGTAATCTTCAAGTAAGAGTCAAGAAGATAGTCGAATTCAATGATATTAATCCATCCCGTCTCTTGAAACATACTCATAAAACATACCCCAATGACTTTCCTATCCCTGGGTTCTGAAATATCTTCAATAACTTTCTTGACATCGTTCACATCAATGTTCATCTTTGGGATAGCAAGACCTCCCAACAGGACGATTGTATCAGCTGAAGGATTAGTATCATCACCTAATTGCATTCCATGAGGTGTTGAAATAATGGTCTTTGCTTTATCAACCGAAATATTGGGAATAAACGCAAGTTCTTGATCCGTGTCTCGAATCACGTATGCCAAAATTTCGGCAAAAGGAGTGCAGAACCCTGGAGTGCCGATAAATGTAATTTTCCTGGAATCTTTAGTTATTTTACGAAATGTATTCAATAAACCGCCGATGCCTTCTGAAGTATCGAATGTCCTAATTTAAAACCCTCCCATTTCATGATTTTTTTATTAGTATCATGGGCCTGACCGGATTTGAACCGGTGGCCGCCCGGTTATGAGCCGGGCGCTCTAACCTGACTAAGCTACAGGCCCCCGAGCAAATAATAGACGCCGCCAACAGGGCTCGAA
>Ga0307379_10014242_pt1 | contig 10262 bp, 10 predicted proteins | sample UN2MG_FD_202237 | JGI IMG/M metagenome (GOLD analysis project Ga0307379, IMG submission 202237) | Soil microbial communities from Risofladan, Vaasa, Finland - UN-2 | ecosystem: Environmental > Terrestrial > Soil > Coastal area > Acid sulfate soil | place: Finland: Risofladan, Vaasa | collected... | reverse complement strand
TGCTTGTGGCTTTGCTGTAGGCAAGCTCACATATTTCATTCACATCTGAACCGTTTTCCATTATCCAGTCATAACCGGTAATGCCGGCATCAAGAACACCATCTTCAACGTACCTGCTCATTTCCTGGGCCCGCAGCATAATAAGCTGGATTTGCCCGTCATCTATACGAGGCAGGTAACTCCTTTTGGAATCAAGGATATTGAAGCCCGCTTTGTCAAAAAGCTCAATCGTTGCCGTTTGCAAACTGCCTGCGGGAATGCCCAATTTCAGTATCTGTTCTTTCATAATTTTATGTGCCATGCTTGGGATTCTGTGTTTTTAGGCTTTTTTTCTCCTGGTTGTCTTCTTCTTCTTCGTTTTTGCCTTCTTTTTTGTCTTTTTTTTAGTCTTGCTATTAGTTTTTGTTTTGCTCTTCTTTTTACGTGTCGTCTTGGCTTTAATTTCCTTTTTGACCTTGATTGATTCGCTCTCACGCCGTAAGAGGGCATAGAACTCGTAGCCATCCTTGGCTGAAATCTGCTTGGCCAAAAATCCTCCTATCTGCTGGTCATCGGCATCCGGATTAACGAACTCGTTATTTCTGAGATATTTTATCATCTTGTCTGTAAGAGGTATTGCGTGTCCCCCCAGGGACGTGAGCAGGCAATACTCGACCACGAAACGGTTGGTACCATCAATTTTCTCAAGAGCCTGTTTGGCCGGTCGCTTGCCGATCTTTTTCAATGACTCTAAGCTGATTTTATGGTATTCGTTGAACACGCCGTTGAAAATTCTGGTGATTGTCAAAGCTATATCCATTGTAACGGGGGTATCCTTGCCCAGAACTTCAACAATCTCTTCTGCTCGGGAAACCCGCAAATCGTTCCAGTCAACAAAATAGTCGGTGAATTTCCTGATAACAGAATCTGTCTTTTTTTCGCTCATTTCGGCGCTTATGACAGCGTAGATAATCGCGTCTATTACTTTCTCGTAGCAGACCTTTTGCACTTTCGGATATTTGTGACTCAATGAGCGATATAGTTTTTGTATTTTTTTGGAATAATCTTTACTGTTCTTCATACCAACCTCTGCCGGAATGATCACGTTAATGTCTAATTGCTTAAATGCGTATATGCACCGACTTATTCACTCATCAACTCATCTTCCGAGTCCGAATCTTTATCCTTAAACTCTTTAGCAGCCTGGTCGATCAGATTCAAAATTTCCAGCGTTTTTTTGAATTTCTCATCTTTGTAAAAATGTAAAACAGGGCAGAATTTGCTCTGTACTTGACTTGCTAAAAGAGATTGTATCCGGCTTTTTGCATGTTTTATTGCCATAAAAGCCTTGTTTTGACCAGCTTCGTCGCTGCCAAAAATGCTGAGATATACGTCGGCATTGCGCAAATCGGTTGTCATATCAACCCTCGTAACGCTCACGAATCCACTGATACGCGGGTCGTTAAGATGGTGGGTAATAGCATCGCTGACTGCCTCTTTTACAATGCGAGCCACTTTTTCCTGCCTTCGAGTTGCCATCCGAACACTTACTGTTTATTATCAGCTATTGACAATTATTTCGGAGCTCAAATTCCCGCATCCTGCATTAATAGCCAATTGTCAATATATATTGTTAATCTAAAGGGTCCTTGCTACTTTCACGATCTCATAAAATTCAAACACATCATCGATTTTTATATCATCGAATCCTGCAATTTTGATGCCGCACTCCAGGCCTGCTCTGACTTCACGAGCATCATCCTTGAAGTGCTTTAGCGATTCTATACTCAGGTTGTCTTTGAGCACAATATTATCACGTATAAGTCTTATCTTGGCGTTCTTGCTTGCGTTTCCGCTGCTGACATAGCAGCCGGCCACCGTACCTATCCGTGAAATCTTAAACGTAGTTCTTACGACAACTCTGCCAAGTGAGTTCTCTGTCTCTTCCGGCTCAAGCAAACCGACCATTGATTTTTGCAAATCTTCGGTTATACGGTATATGATATTGTAGAGTCTTATCTCAACGCCTTTGGCTTCCGCAATCTTGGCCGCGTGTTCATCGCTTACAACATTAAAGCCGATAATAATGGCATTCGACGCTTCTGCAAGCACAACATCGCCCTCGGTAATTCCACCGGGTGCGGCATGCAAAATATTAATTTTTACTTCTTCGACGCTGAGATCAGATAAATATTTCTTTAAGACATCGACCGATCCCTGGACATCCGCCCGAATGATAAGATTTAATGATTCTGCTTTACCTGCCTCTATTTGACTGAACAAATTATCCAGAGTAACCTGCGTCCGCTCTGCCAGCGTATGTTCTCTGTAGTTTACCTGGTTTTCCTCCGCGGCGGCCTTGGCTTTGTTGATATCATCCAGGCAGTAAAATCTGTCGCCCGCCTGGGGAACATCGCTCAGGCCGGTTATCTCCACCGGCATAGAACTCGTGGCTGCCTTGATGCTTTTACCGTAGCTGTTTTTCAACATCTTTACTCTGCCATATACACTGCCGGCCAGTACGATATCGCCCTTTTTCAGTTGGCCTTCCTTGATTAACAGAGTCGCCACCGGGCCGCGCTGTGCTGACATTCTCGCCTCGACTACCCACCCCGTTGCGGGAATTGTATTATCAGCCTGGAACTCACGCAATTCAGCTACATAGTCGAGAGATTCAAGCAGATCATCGATGCCCTCGCCGGTGGCTGCGCTGGTTTTGACCACTTCGGTCTCGCCTCCCCATTCAGAAGGCGCCAGCTCCTGCTCAGCTAACTGAGAGAAAATACGATTTATATCGCAACCGGGCAAATCTATTTTATTCAATGCCACAATAATCGGCACATTTGCAGCTTTGCTGTGGGCAATTGCCTCGATAGTTTGGGGCATCACCCCATCGTCAGCGGCAACCACAAGCACCACAACATCCGTCATATTGGCGCCTCGGGCACGCATAGCCGTGAAAGCCTTATGACCCGGAGTATCGAGGAATGTCACTTTCTTTTTATCCCACGTAACCTCAGATGCTCCGATGTGCTGGGTAATGCCTCCTGCCTCGCCGGATGCGATATGAGTCGACCGGATTTTATCAAGAAGGCTCGTCTTGCCGTGGTCAACATGTCCGAGCATTGCAGCAACTACCGCCCGCTTCTGGAGGTTCTTTCCCTGACGCTGCTCAAATTCTTCTCGTATCTTCTCTTCCAGCGTACTTTTATGTTCTACCACCAGCTCAGTTTCGAAGTCAAGAGCAACCAACTCCGCAACCTCATTATTAATGACCTGATTGGCCGTTGCCATTACACCCTGCTGCATGAGTTTGAGGATAATGTCCGTTGATTTAATCGCCAGAGCTGCGGATAAATCCTTTACCGTAATCGGCTCGCTGATAACGGCTTTTTTCGGCCTGACAGCCGTAGTGACTTTTTGCTTTAACTTGGTAGCAATTTTACGCATCGGCCTCGATCGCAGACCCTCGCCGCCGGCCGCATCAAGTCGGGCTCGCCTTTCTTCAATATCTATTTGTCGCCATTTGCTGTCAGGCTTTGCCCTCCTCACTGTTTCCAAGTCACTCTCGTCTCGTCTTCGTCCATGCGTTCTTTCTCTATATCGCTTTGATTGTTTCTTATCTTTGACCGGAGTTAGAGCCGACTCTCCCTGTTTCTTTTGGCTGAACATCAAAGGTTCGGTGACAGGTGCATCGTACCTGACTCTTGGTTTCGGTCTTGATCTTCGTACCGGCTCGGGTGCCTCGACTCGAACAACGCGCGGTCCGCTCAATCGAGCAGGCTCAGGCTTTTCCAAAATCGGCCCGGCAGGCACAATCGGCTCGGGTTCGAGCTCGGGTTCGGGCTTAGGGACTTCGACTATCTTTTCTTCCGGAAGTGGTGGTTCATCGACAATTACCGCAGTACCCGACTGCACTTCAACGTCCCCGGCTGCTTCTTCCTTTTCACTTTGCGTTTCTTCGGCTGCAGTAGTTGACTTGGTCCGCCTGGCAGCAGGTTTTGCCTCTTTGGCTTTTTCAGCTTTTGTTTCTTCTGCTGCCGGTTTCTTCGCCTTCTTTTTCTTCTTGATCCGGACTTTTTTCAGGTCTACCTTATCAGAGGTCTCGACCGTTGTAACGTTGTCTCCTTCGCTGAACCATTCCCGTATTGTCGCCGCCAGTCCAGCCGAAATCACAGACATGTGGTTCTTTATTTCCAGACCTTCATCCTGACACTTCTTTACAATAGCAGAGCTTTTTACACCAAGCTCTTTGGCTAAAATGTAAACTCTTGTAGCAGCCAAAAAAATCTCCAGTCTCATTCGTGTTTATGATGCCATATCCCGAATGAGATACATTAATTATTCGTTATCTCTTGCTTTAGTTTGCTGGGCCAGTTCCTTTTCCGCATCGTTTTGTTTCGACTCGGCTACCAGGCGTTCGACTTCTTTAGCTGCTGCTGCAACCAGCTTGCCGGCGATGCCCGATTCTATCTTCAGCTCGTTAATCAATGGTTCTGTCCCTACATCCTCCAGGTCCGAGACTGATATGACACCCAGCGCTATCAGCTTGTCAACCATTGCCTCATCAACACCTTCAGCTGCCTTTATGCAGTTCGCCAATTGTTCAATACCTCGATTGTATTCCTCAGGCGTAAGTATATCGATATCCCAGCCGGTCAATCTGGCGGCTAACCGAACATTTTGCCCGTGCTTGCCGATGGCCAGGCTGAGCTGCTCTTCATCCACAACGACTGTCGCCCGTCCTAATTCAAAACACAAGGCTATTTCACTGACTTTAGCCGGCATTAACGCATTTGATACAAGCACCTGGGACGACTCATTCCAGCGGACAATATCTATTTTTTCTCCGCCGAGCTCCTCAACTATGTTCTTTATCCTGCTGCCCCGCACACCTACGCACGCCCCGACGGGATCGACCTTCTCGTCGTATGACACCACCGCGACTTTCGTTCGGTAGCCCGCCTCTCGGGCAAGTGCACGTATTTCGATAATTTTTTCACTGATCTCCGGCACTTCCAACCCAAACAATCGGCGAATAAAATCAGGATGCGTGCGAGAGAGAATAATTTTGACCTGGTTCGAGGTTTCCTTTACATCGAGAATCAAACACCGTACTCTCTCGCCTACCCGGTGCGTCTGGCCCATTATCTGCTCGCCTTTCGGCATAAAGCCTTCGGTCCAGCGGTCCAGATTGACTATCAGTGCCCCGCTTTCGTATCGCACAACCGCGCCGCTTATGATTTCTCCTTTTCGCTGGACGAACTCGGCATAGATACTGTTTCTCTCATCAGCCCGTATCTTCTGGATAATCACCTGTTTGGCGGTCTGGGCAGGGATTCGGCCGAGCTGCTTTATGTCAATTTGCACATCATCCTTAAAGGCGGTAATCTCTCCCGTGCCGCGGTCGATGTTTACGACTATATTACTTTCAGGCTCGGCAAAATGCTTTCTCGCCGCCGAAACCATTGCTTCTTCCAAGTCAACAAATATCGATTCCTTATCGATGTTTTTGTCGCGAGCAATATTCTCAACGATTCGTAGTAATTCCTGATTCATCGTTTCTTTTTCCTGACTAATATTTTGCGACCCGGCACTAAAAACCTTTGCCAAGCAAAAAAAATGGAAACCACCAGGTTTCCAGTTCAATCGGGGGAGCCGCTGATAAGAGACTCCCTTACACGCCAAAACGAACAGAGGTTATATTTCACCTTTGCGCTACATCATCTGCCTCCGTTCGGGGTTCCGATTTTGCAAGCTTTTCTGCAAGTGGAAACCCAGTAATAAAACCTCATTCGTTTCCCGATCTTGAAGCAGAAACAGCGATTGCCAAGCCACCATATGCGCATAAACGAGGCCGTGCACATCCATGGTTCGCCTACTTTGCACTGTTCGATAATCCTGTTAAAAGCATTTCAAACACCTATTTAGCTCAAAGTTTAATATTGGCAACTGTTAATCCTTATAACTAAACTTCTTATAATAATCGTCAAATCCGTTAAGGGCAATAACTTTTTTACCAAATTTGTATAATTTTTAACTATGCCTGACTCAGAATACTAATACAGCCGTAAAAACATCAAAAGTCCGCATAAAATTGTCTTTTTATTGTCAATAGCCTTCTTTTGGGCCTCAATATGCCATAGCCGGCAGTTTCCTGCATTCGGCCCCAAATTGTCGAATTTTACGTCTTTTTAGTCTGTTTTTCAGCTTTTCTCTTTAAATCTTCGAGATTCATAATACGAGATAAGCTACGAAGCCGGTACCAGACGAGCGGTCAGTTTCTCCTTATATACGGTTATTTTCTCAACTCGCACCTTGTTATCTTCAACACTAAAAACGGGCTCGAAGGCTTCTTCGTTAAGCAATGACGCCACTATCTTTGTCTGTAAAGCCTCTGTGTCCACGGGTAACATAGCAAGCCTTTCGGTGTACATCTTTTTGCCCATCATCCTGGCGAGCGGCGTAATATTCACAGCGCCAACCTTGACTTTTACTACATGCAAATTTAACAGCTTCCGCTCATTAATCTTCGGCTCCAGCTCAATCGTTATGATAAGCTCCACGCCCTTGACATTTGCTGTTATCATCAGCACGACGGATCCCGGCACAAAAAGCACCGAAGGGGCGTACAGCATTATGCCCTCGGAGAACTTCGGCCACCCCAGCCCGGCGACAATTTCATTTACTCCACTCTGCGTAACGACCAGATCGAAAGGCTCGCCACGCTGAGAATTATTATAGACTTGAGGCGATAATTCATGCGTCAGGTACGGACTAACCTGCCCACTCTCGTGGTCGAACGAGTCAAAATCTGCCGGATCATAGCGGCCGGGCCTGTAAACTAACAATGCAAAAACAACAGCAGCCACGGCCAAGTCAATTAAAAGCCACAAGATTAATTTCTTACGTCTCGATTTCTTATGAATTTTCGAATCTGTTTTCATATTTCGTATTTCTCTCTTGCTCGAAATCATTTCTCTGATTATAGTAGCTCAAACGTATTATCAAAAGTATTTTCCAAGTACGAGGGCTCGATAATGGCAAGTCATTTTGCTGACCGCCTCTGTGAGGCAGTGAGAACTAAGAAAACGTCTTTAATCGTTGGTCTGGATCCCGTTTATACAAGGCTCCCGGAGGCGATTAGAAGCCACCGCCAGATGAACGACGAATTTGATGCCGCAGCAGCGGTCGATGCAATCTTCGATTTTTGCACGCAGACGTTGCGGATTGTCGCGCCGATGGTGCCGGCGGTGAAAATAAATATCGCCTTTTTCGAGAAATATCTCTGGGAAGGCATGGAAACTTACTACAACCTGATTACCGAGGCTGACGATTTGGGCATCGAGATTATCGGCGATGTCAAGCGAGGCGATATCGGGCACACGGCGGAACTTTACGCCTCCGCTCATCTGGAAAATCCGGAACTGGCCGGACTCGAAGATACGCTGGCACCGGACGCCATTACTATCAACGGCTACACAGGGGCCGACGGTATCAAGCCTTTCGCAGATATGGCGGCCAAGCAGGGCAAAGGTGTCTTTGTGCTGGTGCGGACCAGCAATCCATCCGCGGCGGCAATCCAGGATTTCGCTGACGCTGACGGCCAAAGAATGTACGAAAAGCTCGCTGATGTCATCGCCGAAATCGCCAATCAAGACGATAGAATCGGTAAGGACGGCTACAGTAACGTGGGAATGGTCGTGGGCGGAACCGCGCCGGATGTCACCACCGCTTTGCGGCAGAAGTACGACAAGATATGGTTTCTCGTGCCGGGCTATGGCTCGCAGGGCGCTTCGGCCGCCGACTGTGTACGATTCTGCAAACCCGACGGAACCGGTGCCCTGATTAACGCCTCTCGCTCGATTATTTATGCCTATGAAAAGCCGAAATACAAGGACCAGTTCGGCGACGACTGGAAAAGATGTATCGAGCAGGCTGTAATCGACGCAAAAGTCGATCTGGCAACCGCAATGCAAACAAAGCTCTGAGACGAACGCGGAACCCGTCACAGGAATGTCAAGCAATATGAATTCGAACCCGGTCGGTCAAATGTTCGACCGTATCGCGCCGGTCTATGATATTCTCAATCACCTGCTTTCCTTCGGGCGGGATTTTTTCTGGCGTCGAAGGCTTGCCGGCACAGTCGATAAGAATGGAAAACTGCGAGTACTCGACCTTGCAACCGGTACGGGCGATATATTGATCTGCCTGCTTCGCAGGAATCCCAACATCGCCGAAGCGGTCGGCCTGGACATATCCGAAAACATGCTGGCTATCTGCCGCAGGAAAATCGCGCGCCACAAGCTCGTCGACCGCATCAGTCTGGTTCGCGCCGATGCAGCCGCCTGCGGCCTGGCCGGCGAGTCATTCGATGTCGTTACAATGGGCTTTGGAATCAGAAACACTCCCGACGCTTTCAAAACTCTAACCGAAATCAACCGTCTCTTAAAACAGGGCGGCACAACGTTGATTCTGGAATTTTCCATGCCGGCCAACCGAATCCTCAGAGGCTTTTATCTGTTCTACCTGCGATCTTTTGTGCCGCTGCTTGGACGTCTGCTCTCCGGCGACAATCATACCTATCGCTACCTCGATACAAGCATTGAGAAATTCCACTGCACCGACGATTTCTGCCGCATCATGCAGAAGGCCGGCTTCTCAGACGTCAATGCAACACCGCTGACATTCGGCGTAGCCTGCCTCTACCAGGGCACTAAGCCAAATGAATCCAATGACTAAACATGTATTTTCCTTGCTGTTTTCGAACAGGATATCTATATTGCTTTTTGTAGAGCAATATTATTGAGTGAAATAGTATGGTCAGTTTGATCGAGAAAAACCGTCATGCCCTGAAAGAGCTATGTGTGAAGTTTCGAGTTCGGCGTCTTGAAGTCTTTGGCTCGGCTTCGACCGGCAGAAATTTCGACGCCGAGAAAAGCGATTTGGATTTTCTGGTTGAGTTTCTTACGTTACAACCGGGCGAATATGCCGATGCTTATTTCGGTTTACTTGACGCCTTGGAAACACTTTTCCGCAGGCACATTGATCTGGTCATGCCGCGAGCCGTCAAGAATCGCTATTTTATCGAATCCATTGATAAAAACCGGGAGGTGCTCTATGCAGCTTGAGTCAAAGAAACTGCTGGAAGACGTCCGGCTTGCTTGTGAATGCATCCTGGGATTTACCAAAGACAAGACACTAAGCGATTATACTTGTAATGACCTTTTACGCAGCGGCGTTGAAAGGCAGTTCGAGATTATTGGTGAGGCTTTGAATCGATTGACAACGGTCGCACCTGAAGTAGCGAATCAAATCAGCCATCACAGACGCGTTATTTCTTTCCGCAATATTTTGATCCACGGTTATGATATCGTCGAAGACCCCGTCGTCTGGGATGTGATAACAAATGATTTACCCGAATTGTATGAGCAAATCAAAGTTATGCTTAGCAGGAGAAATTAGCACCAAATCTCAGAAATGCAAATCCTGTTTTTCTAAATTCGCATACGGCCAACTCCGCTGCAGAGAAAGTAGAGAACAATGGAATGTTTAATGAGAAATCATGAACAAAGAATTTTTTGCCGGTAAGACTGTTTTGGTAATGGGCCTGGGGCGCTTTGGCGGCGGGATTGATGTTGCCATGTTCGCCCATGGCGCCGGTGCAAAGGTAGTCGTAACAGATTTGGCCTCAGCCGAGCAACTGAGCGATTCCCTGAGCCGGCTCCGGGACCTTGACGGAATCGAATTTCATCTCGGCTCGCACGCCCCGGCGGACTTTGAGCAGGCCGACATTATCATCGCCAATCCCGCTGTACCCGGCGATAATAAGTTTCTTCAGATTGCTCGCCGGGCAAACAGATTTGTCACATCCCAGATAAGCATCTTCTTCGAATTGTGCCCTGCAAAGATAATCGGCATAACCGGCGCCAACGGCAAAAGCACAACCACCGCCCTGACCGCCCACCTGCTCAATAACACATTATCCGAAACTGTCATTGCGAGCCCTTCGACTACGCTCAGGATAAACTCCGCGAAGCAATCTCAAACCACGCAATACGCATTACGCAACACGCAATACGAAAAAGTCTGGTTGAGCGGCAACATCGGCAACCAGCCATTGCTGACCACGATAGAAAAAATCAACCCAGACGACTTGGTCGTATTGGAGCTGTCGAGTTTCCAGCTTGAACAATTGGCGGAAATTCAAAAAGCTCCAGACGTCGCGCTGCTGACGAATCTGACACCGAACCATCTCGACCGGCACGGGACATTTGCTAATT
>Ga0307379_10014235_pt1 | contig 10267 bp, 8 predicted proteins | sample UN2MG_FD_202237 | JGI IMG/M metagenome (GOLD analysis project Ga0307379, IMG submission 202237) | Soil microbial communities from Risofladan, Vaasa, Finland - UN-2 | ecosystem: Environmental > Terrestrial > Soil > Coastal area > Acid sulfate soil | place: Finland: Risofladan, Vaasa | collected... | reverse complement strand
TCTGTGTGAATCTGTGGCTGAACTGCTGCAATATTACAGATTTTCTACAAGTTCGTCAAATTATAAAAACGGTAAAGGAAGGGGTTGTTGAAGTTAAGCAGGAAAACGGTATTTATAATTTTTTGTTTTATCGCCTCTATGAATTTTATATGGGGATGTGCAATGGCGCCAAAAAAACTTTTAATCGAGGACTTGTCGAGGTCGTTTAAAGAGGGAGATATAATCAACACCAAAACCGGCACGCCTGTATCTTTTGAAGAGCTTATTGCCGACCTGAACATGGCCAAAGTAATTTATATTGGTGAAAAACACACAGATTCAGCACACCATAAAATCCAGCTAAGGGTTATCAAAAGACTTGTTGACACACATCCGGAACTTGTAGTCGGCATGGAGGCGTTTGATCATTCATATCAGAAAATACTGGATATGTGGTCTGCCGGCAAACTGGATGAAAAGGGGTTTCTGGAAAAGACGCACTGGTATGCGAACTGGAAATTTGACTTTGAATTATACAAAGACATACTTGCTTTTATCAAGGAAAGACATATAGAGCTTATAGGCCTGAACATACCCTTCCATATTCCACCTAAGATAGCTGTTGGCGGAATTGAGAGCTTATCAGACGATGAAAAAAAACACCTCCCCAAAAAGATAGATACCACCAATGCCGATCATAGGGCCTATGTAGAAGAGATATTCAAAAAACACAAAATAAAGGGAAGAGAAAGTCTTGAGCATTTTTACATGGTCCAGTGCGTGTGGGAAGAAACAATGGCTGAATCAATAGCCCTTTATCTAAAAAAAGGGTCTATGATGGTGGTTTTGGCCGGAAATGGTCACATTATACGTAATTTCGGGATACCTGACCGGGCATTTGGTCGCACCGGAGCCTGCTTTAGAACCCTTTTATTAGCGCCCGCAGGAAGCAAGGCCCAGCTTTCCTTTGCAAATTATATATGGGTAACACCTCCGATAAAAAAGCATGATATTGGACATTTTGAAAGCGGGGATATGAAAGCTCAAAACCATCATCCAGCGCCTAAATAAAAAATTCTGCAAAAAAATATCCTACTCCATTGTTATTCTTTGTAATTCGCGTTAGCGTCTTTTTATCCAAGCACAATATGTTGATTTAGTTCTTGACAGACATACAGCATATTGTAGAATTGCATCTATTCTTGGGAAAAACATAACAGTTCAGACGCAAAAGCCTGTAAGTAATCGAGTAGTCAGCTGCTCGACTAATTTCCCACTCGACCACTCGACCAATATCAAAGAGGATTATATTGTTATAAGCTTGGTGCCTTTGTGGCAAAATTATTACGAAAGAACTTAAATTACCGGAAAGGGAATTAAAAGTGCTTGAAAAGATAAAAAAACGGGACAAAAGGATAGTACAATTTGATTCATCAAAGATTACAGCCGCTATTGCCAAGGCGGGCAGCGCAACAGAAGAATTCGGAGAAAAAGAGGCAAAAAAGCTGACCCTTCGAGTTCTTACCTTAGCTCATGAACTCCACCTTGACCCTGCTCCCGAAGTGGAAGAGATACAGGATATTGTTGAAAGAGTGTTGCTTGATTCTCCGTTTTATAAAACCGCCAAGGCCTATATTATATACAGGGAACAGCATGCGCAGATAAGAAACATTGCAACAAAAGCAAATGTTGATCTTGTTGATACCTATATCCAGAAATTAGACTGGAAAATCAAGGAAAACAGCAACATGTGCTATTCCCTCCAAGGGCTTAACAATTATATATCATCCGATATTACAAAAGAATACTGGCTTAACCGCATCTATCCTCCCGAGTTCAGGCATGCCCATAAAAATGGAGATCTTCACATACATGATCTGAGCCTGCTTTCGATTTATTGTGTTGGATGGGATCTGGAAGACATTCTAAAGCAGGGATTTAAAGGGGTTAAAGGCAAGGTAGAAAGCGCTGCGCCGAAACATCTTAGATCGGCTTTAGGGCAAATCGTAAACTTTTTCTATACATTGCAAGGCGAAGCAGCAGGTGCCCAGGCCATTTCAAGCTTTGACACGCTCTTAGCCCCTTTTATCCGGTATGATAACCTGGGTTATAAAGAGATAAAACAGTCTCTGCAGGAGTTTGTTTTTAATATTAATATACCGACACGTGTAGGATTTCAGACCCCATTTACTAATATTACTATGGATCTTCATGTGCCTTCTATTCTAAAAGATCATCCTGTAATCATAGGCGGCGTTGAAAAGGATGAGACATACTCGGACTTCCAGCCGGAAATGGATATGCTAAACAAAGCCTTTGCCGAGGTAATGATGGAGGGGGATGCAAAGGGAAGGGTTTTTACATTTCCTATCCCGACTTATAACATCACAGCAGATTTTGACTGGGACAATCCTAATTTTGAACCGATCTGGAAAATGACCGGCAAGTATGGAATCCCTTATTTTTCCAACTTTGTAAATTCAGACATGTCACCTGAAGATGCCAGGTCAATGTGCTGCCGTTTACGACTCGATAAGAGAGAGCTTTTAAAAAGAGGTGGTGGTCTGTTTGGAGCAAACCCCCTTACAGGATCGATTGGGGTGGTAACCATAAACCTGCCGCGCATAGGATATTTGGCTCAAAACGAAAAAGATTTCTTTGATCGTTTAACAAAGATAATACTTATTGCAAAGGAAAGTCTGTCTATAAAAAGAAAGATCCTTGAAAAATTTACAGACAAAAACCTCTATCCTTACACAAAATTTTATTTAAGAGAAATTAAAAACAACACCGGTCTTTACTGGAAAAACCATTTTTCCACTATTGGAATTATCGGCATGAATGAAGCATGCTTAAACTTTTTAGGCGAAGATATTACCGGTAAACGTGGTCAAGAGTTTTCACTAAAAGTCATGGATTTTATCCGTGACATGATAGCACAGATACAGCAGGAAACAGGCGAGCTGTTTAATTTGGAGGCAACGCCTGCAGAAGGTACATCATATCGCCTGCCGTTGCTTGATAAAAAAAGGTTTCCTGAAATTATTTGCGCCAATGAAGATAACTACCAGCAAGGGGGAGCCCCATACTATACAAACTCTACCCAGCTTCCTGTCAACTATACGGATGATATTCTCGAAACTCTGATGCTCCAGGATAAGCTCCAGGCAAAATATACCGGAGGCACTGTGCTGCATATCTTCCTCGGAGAACTGGTAAGCGACACTATGGCTATTAAAAGTCTGGTCAAAAAGATATCAAATAATTTCCGACTCCCATATTTCACACTTACACCAACCTTCAGCATATGTTCGTCACATGGGTATCTGAATGGCGAGCAGAAGATATGTCCTGTCTGTAAACAGGAGACCGAAGTCTATTCCAGGGTGGTCGGCTATTTGCGACCTGTAAAACAGTGGAATAATGGCAAGCAGGCTGAGTTTAAAATGAGAAAAATGTTTAAGGTGGCATAAGTTTATGGTTATAGGTGGTTTGCAAAAAAATTCCCTTATCGATTATCCCGGTAAGATAAGTTGTGTGATCTTTCTTTCAGGGTGTAATTTTGCCTGCCCTTATTGCCACAATCCGGATCTTGCAAGAGGCTTTCTTGCTTCCGATATAACTGAAAACAGCATCTATGATTTTCTTGAAAGCCACAGAGAGTTTTTAGACAGCGTGGTTATTTCCGGCGGGGAACCCACCCTTCAAAAAGATCTTTTCCGGCTTTGCAGAAAAACAAAACAAATGGGATATCCTGTAAAGATTGATACAAACGGAAGCCGGCCACTGGTTATTCAAGCCCTTATAGACGAAAGTCTTGTTGATTATGTCGCAATGGATATTAAAACAGACCCTGCTTGTTATTTTCCTCTGATAGAAAAAAAATACAGCACAGAGAATATAATCGCAAGCATAAGGATCATCATGGAGTCAAAAATAGATTATGAATTCCGTACTACGTGTATAAAACCGTTTATAGATACGGATATTATTGAAAGTATTTCCGGGTTTATCAGCGGAGCAAAGCTATATGCCCTGCAGAAATTCCAAAACACCGGAGTATTGCAGCCTGAATTTTTCCATGGGGATGAATGTAGTTACAGCGATGATGAGCTGATGCATCTAAAATCTATAGCAAAACCATGGGTAGAAAGATGCGTTGTCCGCTAACACTGCAGCCTGCTTTAGTTTTTTTTGAAGAGAATATCAGTTCTGATAAAAAAATTAGAGCCCATGCGGTAATTGCCGGCAGGGTGCAGGGTGTTTTTTTTAGAATGGAGACAAAACGGGCGGCTGATCATGCAAAGGTGTTTGGATGGGTGAGAAATAAAAGGGATGGAAATGTTGAAGCACTGTTTGAAGGGAATGAAGAAAGTGTAAAATTAGTGCTTGAGTGGTGCAGAAAAGGCCCGCCGCTTGCCTGTGTAAAGAGCGTGGATATAGAGCTTGAAGATTATAAAGGTGAGTTTAAGGAATTTGAAATTACTTATTAAAAAAAATCAAGGCAGTTTATTTTTGATTAAGACATCCTCAACAAACCACCTTGATTTTTTGTATTTATATGGAGCTTTTTAGTTTTTTGCCGGGGCGGAATTTTACAACACTGCAAGCTTTGATTTTAATGGGAGCTCCTGTTTGAGGATTGCGTCCTTTGCGAGCTTTACGACGGACTTTTGAAAAAGTGCCAAATCCTACCAGCGTAACCTTGCCGTCTTTTTTCTTAAGCGCCTTTGTTACGTTATCCATAAAAGCATTTAGCGCTGTTGCAGCCGCAACTTTGGAAATACCCGCGTCTTTTGCCATATTTTCTACTAATTCAGCCTTTGTCATAAATTTTACCTCCCCCTTTTTACCTGTTATTAACGATGACCAACCGCCTGATTTTTAACTAACTATCGCAGGCAATATAGCAGGTTATTATTAATGTCAACACTTTTTTTTGCGTACTATGCTGTTAATATGCTTTATAACTGCATATGCGAACAGAGATAGCCAAAAAGGCTGTATTGTAAGGCCATTCGCGCCCTTCATCGCAATGATAATATAGTATAATTAAAACAGGGCGGTAACAAACTGCTTTGCATCAAACTCCCGGAGGTCGTCGATTTTTTCTCCGATTCCGATATACTTTAGCTGAATTGGAAGAGAGCTGCTTATGCTGACTACCATGCCTCCTTTGGCTGTCCCGTCAAGTTTTGTAATAGCAATGCCGGTAACACCGAGCGCATCGTGAAACACTTTAGCCTGAGTAAGGGCATTCTGGCCGGTTGTTGCATCGAGTACAAGCAGAATCTCATGCGGCGCATCAGGAAGCTTTTTAGAAATAGTCCGCTTAATCTTTTTAAGCTCTTCCATCAAGTTTATCTTTGTGTGAAGCCTTCCTGCGGTATCTACAAGCACAATATCAACCCCTCTGGCAATTGCTGCTTCTATGCCATCATATGCAACAGCGGCAGGATCTGCGTTGTCCCTGTGTTTTACTATTTCTGCACCCGCTCTATCGGCCCATATTGAAAGCTGTTCTATTGCCGCTGCCCTAAAGGTATCGGCAGCGACAACCAGAACCTTTTTCCCTTCAGCGACATATTTTGCCGCGAGTTTTCCTATGGTAGTAGTTTTGCCGACACCGTTAACACCTATTACCATTATAACGTGAGGTTTAGAGGTAATTTTCCCAGATGGTGGGAGCAGCGAATGCGCATTAAGAATAGAGAATATTTCCTCTCGCAACGCGTGTTTCAGTTGGTCCGGACCAGATATTTTTGCAGTTTTTTTTGCAATGCTCTCTATAATGTTCATGCTTGCCTGAACCCCTATGTCAGAGGTAATCAGAATCTCTTCAAGCTCTTCTAACAGATTATCATCAACTTTTTTGTTGCCTGTAAAAAGCTGGTCAATATCTGTTGTAAGAATTTCGCGGGTCTTGGCCAGGCCTTGTTTTAAGCGTTTAAAAAAACCGATGGGTTCTGCTGATTGATTATCTTTATTCTTTTTTAACCTGTTAAAAACCATGCTTAGCTCTGCTTTGCTCCGTAATTGGTTGAGTGATTAAGTAGTAGACTCGTTTGGCTATGCCAAATTTGCTGAAACAATCTTGGAAATGCCCTGCTTTTCCATGGTGACCCCGAACAGCATGTCAGCAAATTCCATAGTCTTTTTATTATGAGTGATCATAATAATCTGAGATTTTGCTCCAACAATTTTCAGCAAATCATTAAACCGGAAGATATTTGCATCATCAAGCGGCGCATCGATTTCATCCATAAGGCAGAAGGATGTGGGCTTAATTAAGAATATGGAGAAGATAAAGGCAATAGCGCTAAGGGCTTTTTCTCCTCCGGAAAGAAGGCTTATTCTGGTAAGTTTTTTACCTTGTGGATGGACCATCAGCTCCACCCCTGTTTCCAGAAGCTCGTTTGGATGTGTGAGTATGAGCCTGGCCGAGCCTCCATCAAAAAGCTGTGGAAAAACCTCACTTAGTTTTGTATTAATCATATTGAAAGTATCAATAAAACGCTTTTGCGTAATTTTGTTTATTTTCTTAATCACATTTTGAAGATCTTCCAGCGCTTTAACCAGGTCGTTATACTGATTGTTCATGAAGTCAAAACGGGCTTCGAGCTGTTCATATTCCTTAATAGCGGCAAGATTAACATCGCCGATATTTGCGATCTTTTTTCTATACTCTGCAAGCTTGTCTTCCATCTTATCTACAGGCATTTCCGGGGCTTCGGATGCATTCGGCCTTAGTAGTGAAAGGGGTTTATGATAAAGTTCCATCAAGCGGCTTGAAATGGCATCCTGTTTTATATGCCGCTGTGACTGCTCAAGCTCAAGCATTTGGATTTTTTGCAAGACATCTTTACGCTTGCTATGTATATCAGATACAATGCCGTCGTTTTCTTGGAGTTGGGCCGCTATGTTTTGATATTCAGCCTTATTGCTTTCAAGCGCCTGTTCAAGTGATTCCATATCATTATACATACTGGAAAGACTCTGTTCATCTTCAAGAACTTTTTGTTTTAAAGCTTGTCTCTTTTGATTTTTTTGTTTAATTTCCAGGGAAAGTTGCCTGAGCTGCTTTACTCCGTCATCAGAAAATTCTTCAAGCCGCCTTAAAGTATTATTACTGTTTTCCAGTTTCGCATTTAAGGCCGTTAACTCGAGCTTGAGATCAATGATGCTCTGATTAAAATCTTCCATTTCAGAAGATACAGAGTCGATTTTTTTTGATGTTTCCGCAACTTTGTCCCGAGCGGTTTTTACACTGTTTGTGATTTCAAACAGCTCTTTGTTGTATTTGGCTATTTCTTTATCAATGTTGCTTTTTTCATCCAGAAGCTGATCCTGCTCAAGACATACGATTTCAAGATGATTACCGGCATGCTTCATATCCTCAGTTATCTTGTAAAGGAATTTTTCTGCTTCAATTTCATTTTGCCTGACAGCGCTTTTATGCTCTATCTCTCTTTGCATGTTGCTTTCAATTTTGCGAACCTCGGTTTCCAGTTCTTTTTGGTCATTACGGGCGGTTATCAGCTGCTGCTCCAAGCTGTTAATCAGCAGTTCAAGCTCTTTGAGCTTTTGTTTTTTCGCAAGGATGCCGATTCCATTGTCTTTGCTTCCACCGATCATAATTCCATGATTGGAAACAATATCGCCGTTTTTGGTAACAATAGTTTGCAATAGATCGTTATTGTTATGTGCTGTTATGGCTTCTTCGATATCAGAAGCAACAACTACATTCCCTAAAATAACTTCAATTATTTTTTCAAATCCCTGCTTTATGGAAATATGATTTATCAGCCTTTTTTGAACATCCGGCATTTTTCCGTGGCTAAAGTCTATTTGTTTGATGGATGAAACCGGAATAAACCCGCTACGACCAGCACTTGTTGATTGAAGATAGTTTATAGAGCAAAGCGCTGCTTCTTGATCCTTTACAAGAATATATTGAAGAGATTCTCCAAGGACGGCTTCTACCGCTGTTTCAAAGGAGGGTTCCGGCTCGATAATATCCGCTATCAGGCCGATGGCATCAGCAGCAAGTTTATGCTGGTTTTCCTGCGTGTTGTTGCTTTGACCCCCAGGGGTTTGATCTTGAGCTTTCATTATGGCCCTGACGCCGTCTTTATACCACTCAAAGTTATCTTCCATTTTCTTTAAGGTTAAGTATTGTGATCTGGCTTTATTACGTTCAATATCCAGCGTCTGTACCAGTTTAACCTGTTTGCCAAGCAGATTGTTTTTTTCAGCAAGTCGTTTCTGCATAGTATCAATACGCCTGCTTATTTCTCCAACTTCAGTTGTTAAAGAATTAAGCCGGCTTTTGGCTTTGGTTTCCAGGTGTTGTGTTGATATTACCTTGCTGCTTGCGGCAGCCTTTTCCTCTTTGGTTCTTTTTATACGCCCATTAAGGCTTTCCTTGTTGTTTACGGCATTTTGATAAATATTTTTATATTGTGCCTCTCTTGCGACCATGCCCATAAGGTTTGTTTTATAAGCTTCTGTTTGCTGACTGAGTTCTGATAATTTATCTTTAATTTTTTTCGATGCAGACTGTTTCACGCCCAACGTATATGTAACATTTTTTATTTCTTCTTTCAGGCTTTTGTTCTGGTTTTTAACCTTATCAATTTCAGATAAAATATTTTGGTTTTTTTCTTCCAGGTTTTTAAGATTAATCTCAAATTCCCCGGCTTCACTGCCAAGCCTTTCAATATCTTTGCGGAGATAGCTCAGATCATTTTCAATTTTGTCTATAGCGCGTTGGTGTTCAAATTTACGGGATTTCTGATCCGAAATTTCCTGCGCTTTCTGTAAGTTTTGAAATTTAATTTCTTCTACAGCGGCATCAAGTTTTTTTAGTTCTGATGTATGCTCAACGTCTGTGTCATTAAGGCTTTTTAACAAAAGGTCGGTTTTTTCTATCTGCTTAGTGTAATCGTCATAATAATGAAGCGCAACGAGAATGTCGATCTGCATGATACTGTGCTGATAATTTTTGTAAATCTCGGCTTTTTTTGCCTGACGTTTCAGGCCGGTCATCTGGCGCTTTATTTCGGCAATTATATCTGCAATACGTAAAAGATTCTGGTTGGTGCTCTGTATTTTTTGAAGAGCTTCATTTTTCTGGTTTTTATAACGGGTAACTCCTGCCGCCTCCTCAATAAAAACCCTTCTTTCTTCCGGCCCTGCTTCAGTAATTGCGCCTATATTCCCCTGTTGAATTACAGCGTACGATTTTGCTCCCATGCCACTTCCCAGAAATATATTATGTATGTCCTTGAGGCGGCAGACGTGTTTGTTTATTAAATAAACGCTCTCACCTGACCGGTAAAGGCGTCTTGTTAACATAATTTCCGTAAAGTCCTTTAATTCTGCAGGAGCATCGCCATTGTCGTTAGAAATTGTTAAGGCAACCTCTGCCATATTCAATGAAGGTTTGCCGTTTGAACCGGCAAATACGACATCTTCCATAGATTTTCCGCGGAGTTGCTTTACGCTTTGTTCTCCCATAACCCATCTTAAAGCATCAACTATGTTGCTTTTGCCGCAACCATTTGGGCCGACGATCGCGGAAATACCAGGATGAAATTCAACGCATGTTTTATCAGAAAATGATTTAAATCCTGCTATTTCTAACTTTTTAAGTTTCATCCAGGGAAATCTCCTGTATTATCGGTTTAAGGTCTCAAAAAACATTTGAGTCTGAATTTAAAATAAATAACAGGAACTATTTGGTTTGTAAAGCGAAAAGCACAAATTATTGTATAATTTTATTGCATAAATACAATATATGGTATAGTGCGTTTTACTAAGATTTTGAGGCTGTTGCAAAATACTCGATTTAACATTCGTCTTGCAGGTAAAAATTAACTGTGATAGTTTTATTATTATGAAACAGTATGTAATTGATGAGCTGAGACCGACGGATTATGAAAAGGTCAGGGCTTATCTGGATGAGAATCTTGATGTTTCCGGTATAGTTGGTGTTTACTGGGTACCACTTGGTAGAGACATCCTTAGCAATATACAGGCAGAGCATACCGAATGTCAGCCGTTTTGTTTTGCTATTCATTTAGAACCAACGATTATGGCCTGCGAACTTCTGGTGCGCAGTAAAAATATAATTAGATGCAACTGTATCGGCTATGCAACAGAAAAACAGCGTAACTGGTTTATCCAAACTATTGATGCTATATTCGAGAAGCTTGAGATCAAAACATGATCAACTGATATCACTATGATACGAACCCCGTTAATTGCTATATGGGTTGTGCTTGTA
>Ga0307379_10014233_pt1 | contig 10268 bp, 7 predicted proteins | sample UN2MG_FD_202237 | JGI IMG/M metagenome (GOLD analysis project Ga0307379, IMG submission 202237) | Soil microbial communities from Risofladan, Vaasa, Finland - UN-2 | ecosystem: Environmental > Terrestrial > Soil > Coastal area > Acid sulfate soil | place: Finland: Risofladan, Vaasa | collected... | reverse complement strand
GCCCTGGCTCCAGATTTTAAGATTATTGCTCCCGCCCGGGAGTGGGGTATGACCCGGGAGGAGACAATTGCCTATGCCAAGCGCTATGGCATTCCGGTGCCGGTCACTGTTGCCAGCCCGTATTCTATTGATGAGAGTCTCTGGGGGAGGAGCATTGAGTGTGGGGTGCTGGAAGACCCGTGGGTTGAGCCTCCCGAGGATGCGTTTGCCTGGACAAAGTCACCCGGTGAGACACCCGATAAGCCTGAATATATTGAGATTGGCTTCGAGCAGGGTACACCGGTTACTATTGATGGGCAGAAGGTGGATGGTATTGCACTGATTCAGAAGTTGAATGAGCTGGCCGGCAGCCACGGGGTAGGCAGGGTTGACCATATAGAGAACCGGCTGGTGGGAATAAAGTCAAGGGAGATTTACGAGGCACCGGCGGCTACCGTGCTACTGCAGGCGCACCAGGCATTGCAGGCAATGGTTCTATCCAAGGAACAGTTACGCTTCAAGCAAAAGGTGGCTATGGAATATTCCGACCTCGTCTATAATGGCCTGTGGTTTACCTCGCTGCACCAGGACCTGGCTGCCTATGTTCAGTCGTCACAGCGTTTCGTCAGCGGGACAGTTAGGCTTAAGCTATACAAGGGGAGCTCCAGCGTGGTGGGGCGAAAATCACCCTTTTCACTGTACAGCCACGGTCTGGCTACCTACGATAAGGGTGATGAGTTTGACCAGAGCGCCTCGGCTGGCTTTATCCAAATCTGGGGACTGCCGGTTAAAACCCAGGCACAGACGCAGGGGACCAGCAGCTTAGAGGAAGACTAAAATGAGTCATATACGGGGTCGTTTCCAAAAGGCGGCGGATAAGGCAGTGGCAGAATATACCAGTTCAATTCCCTTTGACTGGCGTCTTTATCGTCAGGACATCGCCGGCAGCATTGCTCACGCCAGGATGCTGGCCAAGCAGGGTATAATCGCCTCAAGAGAGGCTGAGATTATTACTCAGGGGCTGGAGTCTATTAAAGAGGAGATAGCGCAGGGTAAATTCCAGTTCAAGGTGGAGATGGAAGATATCCATATGGCTGTTGAAGCCAGGCTTATTGAGAAAGTGGGGGAGGTCGGCGGCAAGCTCCACACCGCTCGTTCCCGGAATGACCAGGTGGCGCTGGACCTGCGCCTCTTTGCCAAGGAAGCAATCTCCGGGACACTGACCGGACTGAAGGAATTTCAGCGGGCTCTGGTTAGCATGGCTGAAGCCAACAAAGCCGTTATTCTGCCGGGATACACTCATTTGCAGTCGGCACAGCCGGTGCTGCTGGCCCATCACCTTTTGGCCTATTTCGAGATGTTGCAACGGGATGTTGACCGTTTTAATGATTGCCTGAAGCGCACTGATGTCATGCCCCTGGGCAGCGGTGCCCTGGCTGGTGTTGCCTATGATATTGACCGGGAGTTCCTGGCTGGCGAGCTGGGGTTCAGTCAGGTAAGCCGGAACAGCATTGATGCCGTCTCGGATAGGGATTTTGTTCTGGAATATGAAGCGGCTGCCAGCGTCTGCATGATGCACCTTTCACGGCTGGCTGAGGAGATTACGCTGTGGTCTTCAGCGGAGTTCAATTTCATTGAGCTTGACGAGGCTTATGCCACCGGCAGCAGCATTATGCCGCAGAAGAAGAACCCTGATGTGGCTGAACTGGCACGGGGCAAGACCGGCCGTGTTTACGGTCGGCTCATGGCTCTGCTGACCACAATGAAGGCTCTGCCTCTTGCCTATAATCGGGATTTGCAGGAGGACAAAGAGGGCCTCTTTGATACCGTTGATACACTGCTATCAACCCTGGAGGTGTTCGCCGGCATGGTGGCGACCCTGCGGGTTAAGGCGGAGAGGATGAGGCAGGCGGCTGAGCAAGGTTATATTCTGGCCACTGACCTGGCTGACTACCTGGTTGGGAAAGGGGAGGCTTTCCGCACTGCCCATGATATCGTTGCCAGGCTGGTAGCTTATGCTGCGGAAAAGGGTAAAACTTTCAGTCAACTCAGTCTTGATGAATACAAAGGGTTTTCGCCTTTATTTGCCGAGGATGTTTATTCAGTTACCGTGGAATCTTCCATTGCCGCCAGGGATGTTGCGGGTGGTACCGCCCCGTCACGGGTGGAACAGGCGTTAGCTAATGCCCGGAAAATGATTGGCAAATAAAGTTTTAGAGGGACATAGCCCCTCTAAATAAGATATGTGGTAAAATATTAAAAAGGAGGTCAAACAGTTTTAGCTACTTTATGCTGGGTTCGCAGGCATCTGGTACACAGGTTGAGTCTTTTGAGTTGGCCGTCTATATTAAGCGTGGCCGGGTGAATATTGGGGACCCAGCGGCGGTTGGTATGCCGTTTGGAGTGGCTGACATTATGACCAAATTGTGGAGATTTCCCACACAAATCGCACTTCAATATGATTTCTCCTTTGACTATTAAATAAACTTATTGTAATATACCACTTAATACTAGCACAGCCAGGTAGGACTTATCAAGGATGGTACAAAATGAAGCAAATTAACTCTATCGGTGGCCAGGAGTTGAGGGAAATGTTCTCCGCGGCTACCGGCTGGCTGGAGAAGAGTTCTCCGGAGATTGATGCTCTGAATGTTTTCCCGGTGCCTGACGGTGATACCGGGACCAATATGTTGCTTACCATGCGTTCCACTATGGAGGAAGCGTATCGGGCTCCCGACCATAGTGCCTCGGCGGTGGCTCAAGCCATGGCTAAAGGGGCGCTGATGGGCGCCCGGGGAAATAGCGGCGTAATCCTGTCACAGATTCTGCGTGGTCTGGCACAGGGCCTGGCGGAAAAGGAGATATTTACCGCTATTGATTTGGTTAATGCTCTGCAACAGTCATCGGCGATGGCTTATCAGGGGATAAGCAACCCCGTGGAAGGAACTATCCTGACGGTGATGAGGGAGGTCGCTGAGGTGGCTCAGGCACAGGCTTCTGGAGGTGAGACCGATATGGTTGCGGTTATGGAGGTGGCGGTTGACGCTGCCAGTGAATCGGTGGCCAGAACCCCTTACCTTCTTGAGGTGCTGAGGGAAGCGGGAGTGGTGGATGCCGGGGGGCAGGGTCTGTATACCATCCTGGATGGTGCTCTCCGTTATCTTAAAGGCGAAACGGAACTGATGCGGTTCCGCAAGCCACAGATAGTCGTTAGCGAGCTGCCCGCCACCAAGCCAGCGCAAATGGTAGCTGATGAAGAAATACCGTATGGGTATTGCACCGAGTTTCTGCTCAAGGGAGAGAAGCTTATCCCGGATAAGATTAAAAAACGATTGGAGAAGAAAGGGGAGTCCCTAATCGTTGTTGGTGATAAGTCAGCGGTCAGGATTCATATCCATGCCCTGGACCCCGGTGATGTTATTACCTATGTAACCGGCCTGGGCACCGTGCATCAGGTATCAATTCGGAATATGGATGAGCAGCATCAGGACTTTCTGGAAATGCAGAAGGACAGGACACCGACGGCTGATATGGCTATCGTTGTGGTAGCCGCCGGGGATGGGCTTACTGAAGTATTCACCAGTCTCGGTGCGTCAGCCATTGTTCCCGGGGGTCAGACAATGAACCCGAGCACCAAAGATTTGCTCCACGCCGTTGAATCAGTAATTCCTGATAAAGTTATTATCTTACCAAATAATAAGAATATAGTGGCTACTGCCAATCAGGTCCAGTCTGTGACTTCAAAGACCATTGAAGTAGTGCCGGCGGAGACAATTCCGCAGGGAGTAGCCGCACTTTTAGCCTTTGACTACGAGGCGAATTTGACCACGAACGCCGAAATTATGAAAAAAGCAATATCAGCGGTAAGGACTATTGAAATTACTCGGGCTACACGCTCCACCAAGCTGGGTGGGTTGGAGATTAAACGGAAACAGCCCATTGGTATTCTGGATGGTGACCTTATCGCCGTGGGTAAAGATAACACCGAAGTTCTTAATCAGGTTTTAGCCAGGCTGGATTTGGGAAAAGCTGAAGTAGTTACCGTCTATTACGGAGCGGATACCGAGGCGGCAGAGGCAGAACAGATTGTCAGTAGTCTCAGAGAGCAGCATTCTCAACTGCAGGTTGAGTTAGTCCGGGGAGGTCAGCCCCACTGGAATTATATTATCTCTATTGAGTGATTAGGAGGGTGTTCAATGGCAGTCAAGATTGTTACCGATAGTCTATCTGATATCACCGATGACTTAGCCCAGGAACTGGGGATTACCGTAGTGCCGTTAACCGTATTTTTTGGGCACGAGTCCTTTCTTGACCGGGTTACCATTACCACGGATGAATTTTACCACAGATTGGCTCACGGTACTGTCTGGCCTAGTACCACGCAGCCCCCACCCGGCGATTTTATCAATGTTTACAACAAGCTGGCAAAGGAAACTGATGAAATTCTGGTGATTACCCTGTCCAGCAAGATGAGCGGCACCTATCAGTCGGCAATGCAGGCCAAGAATCTGATGGAGGGGAAATGCCGCATTGAAGTAATTGACTCACTAGAGGTGGCAATGGGTCTGGGGCTGGTAGCCATTGCGGCGGCTAAAGCTGTCAAGAATGGGGCAAACCTGGACGAGGTTGCCAGTTTGGTGCGTAAGGCTATGCCCCGGTCACATCTTCTGGCGTATTTTGACACCCTTAAATATCTGGCCAAGGGGGGGCGTATTGGCAAGGCACAGGGGATGCTGGGCGCAATGTTATCAGTAAAGCCAATACTCAATGTAAAGGATGGCGAGATGTCGCCGGTAACCAGGTTGCGGTCTAAAGCGGCGGGCATGGATTATTTATGCAATTTTGTAGCCAGCTTTTCCCATATTGAGGAGCTGGCGGTGGAGCATGCTACCACTCCTGATGTGGCAGATGAGCTGGTTGAGCGCTTCGGTTCATATTTCCCCAAAGAGCGTATTTACAGGTCAACGATCAGCCCGGTGGTGGGAACACATGCCGGGCCTGGTGCCATCGCGGTAACTGTTTTGGAGGCGGAAAAGGAGTAGTGCCAGTCAGGGTAGTTACTGATAGTAGCTCTGACCTTTCTCCCCAGGTGGCTCAAGAACTGGGGATTACTGTAGTACCCCTTTATTTGCATTTTGGGGATAAGGTCTACCGTGATGGGGTTGACATAAACCACGATGAATTTTACCAGAAGTTAGTGGATAGTCCTGTTCATCCCACTACCTCTCAGCCACCGCCGCTGGATTTTGCCGAGGTCTATAACGGACTTGCCAAGGAGACTGACGAAGTAGTTTCCCTCCACCTATCCAGCAAGACAAGCGGTACCTATAGCTCGGCATTGCGGGGCAAGGAGATGATTCGGGAAGGCTGCCGAATTGAGGTGGTTGATACTCTTTCCGTATCCATGGGTCTGGGGTTGATAGCGATGGCTGCCGCCAGATTAGCCAAAGCGGGTGAGAGTTTGCAGGGGGTAATGGATGAGATAAGCCAGGCAATTTACGCCACCCGTATCATTGGGCTTTTTGATACCCTGCGCTACCTGCTTCTGGGTGGGCGTATCGGCAAGGCTAAAGCCCTGCTGGGCACTCTGCTCAATGTAAAGCCGTTGCTTACCATGCGTGATGGAGAAATTTTACCACTCGGTATGGCTCGCACTCGTGCCAGAGGCGTGGAGCGCTTAATTGATTTTGTAAAAAGCGCATTGCATGTTCAGGAACTGGCTATTATACACAGCACCACTCCTGATGAAGCCAGTTCGCTTAAGGAGCGCATAGCTGCTTTCCTGGCTGAAGACAGGATTCACATCGCCAGATTGGGGCCGGCGCTGGGAGTTCATGGTGGTCCGGGCACTCTGCTCCTGGCTTTGAGGGAAAAGGCGAGCGGCGTTATGCAGGAGGCAAGGGAAGGTGAGCATCTAAAGAAGAAGTTTTCCTTACCTTCTTTATCTATACCTAAATTAAAATTTTCCTGTCCCGGATTATAGTTACCCGACTGTGGAAGATAGACATTGTCAATGAATGATGAATCGCTGCGTAAAATTCTTGAGCTTGAGCAGAAAAAGGGTTACGTGGATTCAGCGGTATTTGGTGGCCTTGATAAATTCCTCCGCAACCGGTCCGGTCAGACTCTGGAGTCAATAACTAATCCCCGTCTTTTAGGCCGTTTTCGTCGTCTGGTTAGCTGTAACTATGCCTCTTTGACCAAGCCGCAGCGCAAGGAATGGGTGAATGATGTGCTTGAGCTTCTGGCTGAGGCGGAACCCGGCGGGAAAAGGGGGAGTAAACTGCCGGCAAGTGGAAAAGTCCCTTTGACCAAAGCCAGGGCACCGGCGGCAAGCCGGTCATCTCCGCCGCCGGGAGGGTATAGTATTGATTCACCGATTACCATTACCAAGGGGATTAGCACCAGCCTGACTGCCAAGTTTGGCAAGCTGGGTGTGAAGACAATTCGAGACCTGCTCTATTTCTTCCCCCACCGCCATCTTGACTACAGTCAGAAGAAGTTTATCTCGCAGCTCAGCGAAGGGGAAGAGCAGACGATAGTAGCCAATGTGTGGCAGGCCCAGGAGACATTCCTGGGTGGCAGGCGGGGCACCGAAGCTATTGTGGGGGATGAGACGGGCAATGTCAGGGTGGTGTGGTTTAACCAGCCCTATCTGGCAAAGAAACTGCCAACCAACACCAGGATAGTTATCAGCGGGCGGGTAAGTCTGTTCAAGGGACGACATGTGTTTGAGTCCCCGGAGTGGGAGTTCGTGGAGGAGAAAGACCTGATTCATACCGGCCGTCTGGTCCCGGTCTATCCGCTTACTCAGGGATTGCGTCCCCGCCAGGTACGAAAGCTGATGAAAGGGGTTATTGACCAGTGGGCATGGCAGGTGGAGGACTTTCTGCCGGGGGAGCTGAGGGAAAGGCGTAACCTTCTGGCACTGCCGGAGGCGATAGGTCAGGCTCATTACCCGGAGGATGCGGCAACGAAGGACAGGGCAAGGGTCCGCCTGGCTTTTGACGAGCTCTTTCTTCTACAGCTGGGTGTGATGAGTCGGAAGCATGACTGGCAGGAGAGTCAGCCGGATAGTGTATTCAATATCGATAAGTCACTACTGGAAGCTTTTCTGAAGTCTTTACCTTTTGAGTTGACCGGAGCGCAGAAAAAGGCGCTCAAGGAGATACTGGCGGATTTGCAGAAACCGCAGCCGATGAGTCGTTTGCTGCAGGGTGAGGTGGGCAGTGGAAAAACAGTGGTAGCTGCTGCCGCTTTGCTGATGGCGATAGCTAACGGCTATCAGGCAGCCTTTATGGCACCTACCGAGATTCTGGCCGAGCAGCATTTCTATACCATAAGTGAGCTTCTATCCCGGGCAGGTGAGCCGGCGGAGAAGGATGCCTACCTGCGAAGTTACTCCGGGCTTTTACCCCGTCCTATCACTGTGGCGCTGCTTATCGGTGATATAAATCAAGCCAGGAAACAGGAACTCCAGCAACATATCCAGGCCGGTGATGTAGATATCGTTATCGGCACTCACGCTCTTATTCAGAAGGGGATGGAGTTCCATCATCTGGGTCTGGCGGTGGTGGATGAGCAGCACCGGTTTGGGGTTACACAGCGCTCGGCACTGCGGCAGAAGGGGTTCAAGCCCCATATGCTGGTGATGACGGCAACGCCTATCCCCCGGACCCTGGCTCTCACCATGTATGGCGACCTTGACCTGGCGGTTATAAATGAGCTTCCACCGGGCAGGCAGGTGGTGAAAACTAAATGGCTGGAGCCACGGCAGCGTGACAGCGCCTATGCCTTTTTGCGCCGTCAGGTGGCTGGCGGACGTCAGGCTTTTATCGTCTGTCCTCTTATTGAAGAATCGGAGGCTATCCAGGCTCAAGCAGCCGTGGCTGAACACCAGCGCCTGTCTAAAGAAGTCTTCCCCGACTTGAAGCTGGGCCTGCTTCATGGACGCCTGTCATCGGTGGAGAAAGATGAGGTAATGCACCGGTTCCGCTCCGGTGAACTGAATATACTGGTTTCAACGCCGGTGGTGGAGGTTGGTATTGATGTCCCCAACGCCGCGGTAATGCTGGTGGAAAGTGCTGACCGTTTTGGGCTCTCCCAGTTGCACCAGTTCCGTGGTCGGGTCGGGAGGGGACAGGAGCAGAGCTACTGCATGTTGCTTGCCGATAATCCTTCCGAGGTAGCCATGGAGAGGCTTGGCATAATAGAAAAAAATCAGGACGGGTTTGCCCTGGCTGAGGAGGACCTGAGGTTGCGGGGGCCGGGAGAATTCTTTGGCACGCGGCAGAGCGGACTGCCTGACCTGCGTATGGCTAAACTTTCCGATGTGCCGCTGTTGGAGATGGCCCGCAGTGAAGCAATAAAGCTCTTTGAAGTAGACCCGGGTCTGGGGAGACCGGAGAATCGCCCTCTAGCTCAGGAGCTGGGGCGGGTCTGGCCGGAAGCCGGCGAGTGGAGCTAGCTAAGAAACAGACAGCTTACCTTTACAGTCTTCTTTTTTTGGGCTAAAATTAAGTACGACTTGAGCGGGAGTAGCTCAGTGGTAGAGCATCTGCTTCCCAAGCAGAGGGTCGCGAGTTCGAGCCTCGTCTCCCGCTCCATTTTATGAAGCTAAAAAAGCCCTTATGCAGTAATTAACATAAGGGCTTTTCGATTAAATGGCACTAATCAGATTTGGTGGTACCCTTAAAGTTCTCGGAGGGTGTGAAATTAATTAAGCATCATAAAGCCAAGGATCAAAAGGGGTTAGATGTTATCTGTCTCTTTGAGTAATTGGGGATCTCTGTACATTCCTAGGGTATCATAAGGAGAAGGATAATGTCTTTTTGCTTTCTTCAATATTTTAACGAAAGACAGATTCAAATCCCTACGAGTTACGGGAGGAAGTGCGTGTATTAATAAATCCTTCTTGCTAGAGGCCTGTTTTAGAGCTTGATATTCACGTATAACAATCCTGTCTTTCCTCATATATGCTTGTGAATCTTTAGCCAAAGCTTTTATATAGTCCTCAGTGATACTATGGTCAAAGTATAAGACTTGGTCTGCGTTTATGAATTGAAATATGTTTATCTCATCAATATCTTTAGGATTAGATATATTTATTACAGAATCTCTTCTATTACCTACACGGTAAACATTATCATCGTAGAACATTAAACAGACATCTGGGCTTATGCTGAGCAGTATTTGCAGTCCTTTGCAAGCAAAGCCAACATGCGACCGAGTATATTCCTTTGAATAATACTGGTTGTGCTTTATCACAGGATTATCCGAAGTAATAAACTTACGATCAATATTGCTAAAAAGAAGCCTACAATTCAGGTCTAATGAGATAATACAGCATTGTTTCAATGAGCTTAGTGCAATAATGGGAGCCTCTTTAGTCTCGACCTTAAAAGCATCGAGATATTTTATTATATAGGGATCTCCTTTAGATACGGTCTCAATCACCTTGTTAGACATTTCGTTCATCGTATCGGCTACGTATCTAGTTCTTTGTGAAAGTGATATTAAAAACAGAAGTAAATATCTATAATCATCAGTTTGTTTTTTCGGAATTGTCCCTCGCTTGAGTATTTGAGATATGATGCCAGCTACGCTGCCCTCAAGATCTGCTAAATCGTTTTCTAAAGTAAGATCTTTACCATAAAAATAGTCGCAATAAGATTGGTTTTTCAGATTACCGCATGGGATATATTTCATTGGATCTGTTACGAATATTCCAATGGTTTTATTATCGTTTTGAATAGAGAAATTTCTTAGATAAAAACGCGGAATAAAATGCTGCTTTTTCTTCTCAGTCATAAGCCTTAAACCATTATAATACCGCAGCGATATATTACACCTAGAGGGACTATGAATCAACCACAATTGAACTGCACCGGAATGCGGAATCAGTCGGTAAAAACGTAGCCTCCTTTTTTAAGGTAGGAGTAAGAGGCAATCAGGGTAAAGATAATCGCCAGGTACATAAGGGCACCAAGCAGCAGACTTGAACCTATACCAAGAATGCCCACAGCCAGCGTTGACATCTGAACGGAGTATGTGACCCTGGCTATCTGGGTGGGAGATGGAAATTCCATCGCGCGATTGCGCTGCTTCCACATAAAAGTAAATACCCCCGCCAGCACGGTGATATCTGCAGCTATCACAATCACCGCATAAGGGTAGGGATTGAAAGGCATAAGGCCAGCCGTCCGTTGCCAGAGACCCCCGGCTATGGATAGAATCAAGGTGGGAGTCATTAGCACCCGGTCAGCGACCAGGTCAAAAAGTGCTCCGGC
>Ga0307379_10014228_pt1 | contig 10271 bp, 5 predicted proteins | sample UN2MG_FD_202237 | JGI IMG/M metagenome (GOLD analysis project Ga0307379, IMG submission 202237) | Soil microbial communities from Risofladan, Vaasa, Finland - UN-2 | ecosystem: Environmental > Terrestrial > Soil > Coastal area > Acid sulfate soil | place: Finland: Risofladan, Vaasa | collected... | reverse complement strand
ATGCCGGCCAACCGAACGTCGCGCCGCACGTTTCTCGCCAGCTCGCTCAAAGGCGCCGCCGCGGCGGCAGCCTTCGCCATCGTGCCCCGGCACGTCCTGGGCGGCGAGGCCGGTCCCGCGCCGGCCGACATGTTGACGCACGCCGTCGTCGGCGTGGGCGGCATGGGGTCGGGGCACGTCGACTATTGCCGGGCCGACCAGACCGCCAAACTCCTGGCCGTCTCGGACGTCGACCAGGGGCACCTCGACCGGGCCGTCAAGAAGGCCGGCGGATCGTGCACCGGGTACAAGGATTTCCGGCAGGTGCTGGACCGGGGCGACATCGACATCGTCCACATCGCCACACCGCCGCACTGGCACGCCCTGATGAGTATCGCCGCCGCCCAGGCCGGGTGCGACGTCTGGTGCGAGAAACCCATGACCCGGACCATCGGCGAGTGCCGGCCCGTGGTCGACGCCGTCCGGCGCAACGGCCGCCTATTCCGCATCAACACCTGGTTCCGGCTGCACGGCGGGTTCTACGGCCTGGGCACGCCCGTCAAGCCCATCAAGCAACTCGTTGAGGCGGGGCTGCTGGGCTGGCCGCTGACGGTCCGCGTCAGCCGGTTCACGGGCTTCGACTGGAAGGTCAAGATGTGGATGGGCCGGACCGACCTGACGACGCAACCCGTGCCCCCCGCGTTCGATTACGACGCCTGGCTGGGCCCGGCGCCCGTCAAGCCGTATCACCCGCACCGCACGCACGGGTCGTTCCGCGGATACTGGGATTACGACGGCGGCGGCCTGGCCGACATGGGCCAGCATTACCTCGACCCCGTCCAGTACTTCCTGGGCAAGGACGACACCAGCCCCGTCCGCATCGAGGTCCACGCCCCCTGGCCCGCGCATAGCGACGCCGTGCAACTGTGGGGCCACGTGGAGATGACCTACGCCGACGGCTGCCGCATCATCCTCGATTCCTGCGAGTGGGGCCGGAGCGTGACCGAGGGCCAACCGTACATCGAGGGGCCCAAGGGCCGCATCTACCCGGGTTTCCGGACCGACCCGCCGGACCTCAGGGACGCCGTCAAGACGCTGCCGGAGCCGGCGCCGATGATCGCCGAGTTTACCGAGAGCGTCCGGACCCGCCGGCGGTTCGGCCTGAACGAGTCGAACGCCTTCCGCTCGAACATCCTGGTGCACCTGGCCAACGCCGCCATCCGCACCGGCCGCACGCTCGAGTTCGACCCGGTGGCGCTCCGCTTCGTCGGCGACGACGCCGCCAACCGTCTCGTCGACCAGCCGATGCGGGCGCCGTGGCATTTGTAACAAAAAGTACCTAAGTACCTAAGTGCCTGAGTACCTGAGCAAAAAAAACTTAGCCGCGACCCGAAAATCTTGGCCGCGACCCGAAAATCTTGGCCGCGACCCGAAGGGGAGCGCGACTACAAAAACGCGATAACAAAAACCCGACAACAAAAACGCGACAACAACAGCGCGATAGCCAAAGCGCGATAACCGCCATGACCCTGAAACGCCAACCACACGAGGTACCCCCGATGCTGCGACCTGTCATGCTCGTCGCCGTAGCGTGCGCGATGATTGGGACCGGCGCCCTGCTCGCCCGCGCCGCCGAACCCTCGAAGGTGGCCGACCTGCTGGCGAAGACGCCCGCCGCCACGATCGCCGACGGCCGCACGCTGGCCGACGAACTCGCCGCACTCGGCCCCGCCGCCGTCAAGGAAGTCGCCGCCATGGTCGTGCCGTCGACCAAGGGCGGCGACGCCAAGGCCCGCTTCGCCCTGAGCGGCCTCGCCTTCCACGTCGGTCGCCCCGGTGTCTCGGCCGCCGCGACGACCCGAAAGCCCGGGAGGCCGTCCTGGCCGCCGCCCGGACGGGCGAGCCGCCGGTCCGCCAGGCCGCCGTCGAGGCCCTGGTCCGCCAGCCGAGCCCCGCCGCCGTCCAGGTCCTCATCGCGGCCCTCCAGACGGGCAGCGCGGCCGAGGTCCAGACAATCGAGCGGACGCTCCGTCGGATGCCGGGCGATGGCGTGGCCGACGCCGACGCCGAGAATCTGCCGAAGGCGCCCCCCGCGGCCCGGCCGGCGCTGCTGCGCGTCCTGGCGTCGCGCGGCACCAAGGCCCACGTGGGGGCCGTCTTCGCCGCCGCTCTGGACAAGGACGCCGCCGTCGCCGCGGCCGCCGTCAACGCCCTGGCCGACCTGGCCGCGGCCGACGACGTGCCGCGCCTCGTCAAGTTGATGGACCGGCCCATGCAGGCCAACGAAGCGCAGGCGTTCCAGAAGGCCCTGGCCGCCATCTGCCTGCGGACGGCCGACGCCCAGGCCCGGGCCGAACCGCTCCTGGCGGCGCTGGCCGCCGCGAGCCCGGGCGTGCGGCCGCTGCTCCTCGCGCCGCTGGCCCGGGTGGGCGGCCCGAAGGCCTTGGCGGCCGTCGTGGCCGAAACGAAGGCCGCCGATGCCGCCATGCAGGACGCCGCCGTCCGCGCCCTGGCCGACTGGCCCGACGCCGCGGCCGCGCCCGCCCTGCTGGCCATTGCGAAGACGTCCGCCAACGCCACGCACGCCGTCATCGCCCTGCGCGGATACCTGCGACTGGCGGGACTGCCGAGCGACCGCCCGGCCGCCCAGACCGTGGCGCTGTACCAGCAGGCCCTGGCCGCCGCGAAGCGTCCCGACGAGAAGCGGCAGGCGCTGGCGGGCCTGGCAGCGGTGCGCGGCGGGGAGGCGCTTGGGGCCGTGGCCGCGTACCTCGACGACGCCGCCCTGGCCGCCGAGGCCGCCCTGGCCGCCGTCCGCATCGTCCTGCCCCAGAAGGACGGCGACAAGCCGCTCACCGGCGACGACGTCATGGCCGTCATGAAGAAGGTGGCCGCGTCGGCCAAGGACAAGAAGGTCCGCGAGCAGGCCCAGGCGTACGTGGCGAGCGCCCCGCGACCGGCGGCGGCCAACCTGGCCCTCGGCCGGCCCGTCAGCATCTCGGCCGAGGCCCAGGGCAGCCAGAAACCCGAACTCGCCGTCGACGGCAACTGGATCGACCCCTACTCCTCCTACTGGGGCGACCGGTGGCCGTCGTGGTTCCAGGTGGACCTGGGCAAACCCACCCGCATCGACACCGTCCGCATCTACTTCTGGTGGGACAGCCGCTATTACCAGTACACGGTCGAGGTCTCGGCCGACGCCAAGTCGTGGCAGACCGTGGCCGACCAGGGCAAGAACACCAAGCCCTCGACCCGCGCGGGCGCCACCCACACGTTTCCGCCGGTCGAGGCGCGGTACGTCCGCGTGACCATTCTGAAGAACAGCGCCAACGAGGCGGTCCACGTCGTGGAACTCCAGGTCTTCGCGCCCGGCACCGCGCCGAAGGAACAGGCCCCCCCGCCGCCCGCGCCGCTGGCGCCGGCCGACGCCGAGGGGTTCCATCCGCTCTTCAACGGCAAGGACCTGGCGGGCTGGATCGGGGCCACGAAAGGCTACGTCGCCGAGAACGGCGTCATCGTGTGCCTGAAGGAAGGCGGCGGAAACCTGTACGTCGGCCGCGAGTTCTCGGACTTTCACCTGAAGTTCGAGTTCAAGTTGACGAGCGGCGCCAACAACGGCCTGGGCATCCGCACGCCCACCGGCGTCGACGCGGCCTACGCCGGCATGGAACTCCAGATCCTCGACGACTCCGCCGACGTCTACAAGAACCTCCAGCCCTACCAGTACCACGGTTCGATTTACGGCGTCGCGGCGTGCGAGCGCGGCCACCAGAAACCGGTGGGCGAGTGGAACGCCCAGGAGGTCATCGCCGACGGGCCCAAGATCAAGGTCATCCTGAACGGCGCGACCATCGTCGACGCCGACCTCTCGAAGATCGAGAAGACCGCCGACGGTCGCCCGCATCCCGGGCTGCACAACGCCACGGGGCACATCGGGTTTCTCGGGCACGGGTCGCGCGTCGAGTTCCGCAGCATCCGCATCAAGGAGTTGACGAAGTGATCCGCGCCGTCCTGACCCTGCCCCTTGCCGCCGCGGCCGCTGCGCCCGCGGCCCGACAGAGGATCAGTCCGACCAGCCCGCCAATCCCATGCTCAGCTGTCCGCACTTCATCTATATGTCTGCGACACACCAACTGGCAAGGGCTAAGGCAAAATGTATTGGCAAAGCCGAAATCCGTCGGGTATACTTTCGGGCAACGCATAGGGTTCAGCTCCAAACGGCTGAATCGGGGCCGTCGGGGGGGAGTACCCTCGTGGCAAGCGCATGGCGCTCTGAGGCTGGCCGAAGGCAGCGTGTCGGACGCCCCTACCGAGCGGAACCCCAGCCTCCTGAAGCAACTCTGCCGGAGGAAACGTGGGGAAACGTGGAAACGCGGCGAAATGTGGGCACGCTTCCCGAGTTCTTAGGGAAACATGGGCGGCGTCTGCAGGTTGGCCCACGTGCCCAAGGGAAAGATACCAACAATGAAAGCAAAGTTGCCCAACTGGGAAATCGCCGTCTACGCGGTCCATCTCCTTGGGGGAGAATCGCGGCGAGTCCCAACCGAGGAAGTGGCGGTCAAGTGCTTTGCGCTGGCTCCAGACTCGTTCTCTTGGGTCAAGTACCCACAGTACCCCGACAAGGATGTTGTGCGCTTCGGCTTGGTTGATGCCCGCAAAGCGAAGAATGGAGTGTTGTTGCAGGGCCGTGCGGGCAGGGGAAGAGGGCAGGTTCAACGAACCAAGGTTGGCCCGGCCGTAGATGGCTGGATGCTGACGCAGGCTGGCGTCCGCTGGATACAGGACAACAGGGAGCGCGTCTCAAGTGAATTGCAGTACAGAGAGGTGAGCGACCATCGTCAGGAGAACCTCCACAAACTGGCAAGGATCAAGGATCACCCGGTCTTCCAGAAATTCCTAGAGAAGCCAGAGGGTTTCAGCCCGTCGCTTGGCGAGATGGCTGAGCTCTTTCGCTGCAGAGTTGACGCCGACTTGCAGACTTGGGATAAGCGGTTCCAGGCGGCTGGCAATCTCGCACAAGCCCTAAACGATGACGGGGTCATGGCATTCCTTGCGAAGTGCAGAGCGTCAGTTCTCTGCCAGATGGGCGTCCAGTGAATGCTGTAGGGGGTGAGGCATGGCTCAATCCAGCGACGAGTCGCTTGACACCAGCAACCTTAGGTACTGGCACCAGAATGCACGTAGGGCAGTGCGTGATGTTTACGACGCATTGGTGGAACTCATTACCAATGCTGACGACAGATACATGCTTCTTGGGTCCAAGAAGGGCAGGATTGACATCGAGGTTGAGAGACGGAGAAAGGGCACGCCCAGCATAGTAAGAGTAAGGGACTTTGCAGACGGCATGACAACCGATGTCATGAGGAGGAAGCTGAGGCGCATCGGCGACCGGGTCAGTGGGATGGAGAAGGGTGAGGCCGTAAGGGGCACGAACTCGCGCGGGGCAAAAGACGTGGCCATTCTCGGCGGAGTGGTCTTTGAGTCTCTTGCCTGCGATGGGCAGTATCACCGCTGCGAGATCACTCCGCAAGGCAGGTTCCGCTGCCAGGGCCCCACGGGAATGAATCTGGATTCGCATCGGTCTCGACTGGGCATACCAAAGGGAACTGGAACACTAGTAGCAATAACGGTTGACCCCAGTGTCGCCCCCATTCCACAACACGACACCCTCAAGCAGGATCTCGCGCAACTCGTGGTGCTACGCGACATCCTGGCCTCGCCCGAGCGTGCGGTTGTTCTCTATGATATCAACCAACGGAGACATAATGTAATCCAGGCCATTGTAACTGATGGAAATGAACGGGTAAGCGAGCGATTCAAGATTCCTGGCTATGGGGACGTTGAGGCGAAGATCGTTGTCAAGCGAGCCAAGAAGCGGCTGGAGGACCAACGACAAAGATTCCGTGCCGGAGGGATTCTGGTCAAGTCCAGGCATGCCATTCACGAGGCGACACTCTTTGCGCCTGAGTTGGAGAATGACCCCGACGCCAGGTGGTTTTATGGCAGACTTACGTGCGAGCATATTGATACACTCTTGAATGAGTATGACGAGAGGTTTGAGCAAGGGCTGGCTCCAACAGCAAGTAACCCGTGTCCGATAGTGGACCCACTGCGGAAGGAGGGCCTCTCGCGGGAGCACCCCTTCGTTCAGGCGCTGATCAGGGAAGCTCTCAAGCGTCTCCGCCCATTGGTGGAGGAGGAGCGCAGACAGTCTGAGAGCCAACAAGCGAAGATCGAGAGTGACGAAACGCGGCGAAGGCTGCGGGCGCTGGAGAAGGCAGCCGCGAAGTTCATGGGAGAGAACAAGGAAGACCAAGAGGCCCCGAGGAGCGCTGACGATACGGTGCCTGATTCAGCGTTTGAAAGGAACGGATTCAGTCTCAACCCACCCTATGCGCAGATAGTAAGGGGGCAGGCTGTTCGCTTCTGGCTGAATGTCAAGCAGCAAGCCTTCCCAGAACTCTCTGTAGGCGACCTGGTGCAGATATCCTGTGCGAGCCAAGAGATTAGCGCGAGCGGACGCTTTCTGTCGCTTGAACCCCACCCCAGTAGGGAAGGTGTTCTGAGATGCCTATGGACGGTCAAGGGCGAGAAGGTTACCAAGTACGCGGTGGTAAAGGCGCGCGTTGGTGCCATAGTGGGCGAGAGTGCAGTCGAAGTGCTTGAAAGCGAGAAGGCAAAGTACGCGCACATCCTGGGCTTCCAGTTCAGCAGGAAGATTTACAGTGTTCAGGTGGGTTCCAAAAAAGCGATCACCCTGTACGCGCCGTTTCCTGGAGTCGTCTCCGCTACAACTGCTGTGGATATCTCATGTTCAGACCCAAGGTTCAAGATCGGTGGTAGCAGGAATCTTGTTCCGCGCCCTGATCTTGGTGTGGCCCTCTGCAAACTTGGGTTGTCGACAAGCCAACCTGGACTGAGGGGGCAGTTGACGGCCTCGATTCCTGGGCACAAGTGTCAGGCGGAGGCGGTGTCCTTGGAACCGACGGGAGCAACGATCGAGATTAAGGTCGAGGACGAATCATTCGGCAACCAAAGGTATTACTGGCGCGCCAACGTTCTCGCGATTGGCGCCCGCCACCCATCTCTCCGCAGGTACCTGGGAGAAGCACCCAATTTCCCAGGCCAAGAGGAGAAGCATTTCCGGGTGGTACTGGCCGAGATCGTGTCCGAGGCGGTGTGCTCTCGCATCCTGAGCCAGAGGAGCACAAGCAGGGTGGAGGACTACGCCGACTCTGATTGGGATGCATACTACTCTGAATACACAGAGTTGCTTACCAAATTCCTTCCCATAGCGCATGAAACGCAGGTTAGGATTTAGCGGCGGCTGGCGGGCCTGCCGAGCGGCCACCCGGCCGCCCGCACCCCGGCCTGCACAACGCGGGGGGGCACATCGGGTTTCTCGGGCACGGGTCGCGCGTCGAGTTTCGCAGCATCCGCATCAAGGAGTTGACGAAGTGATCCGCGCCGTCCTGACCCTGCTGCTCGCCGCCGCGGCCGCTGCACCCGCGGCCCGCGCTGCCGACGCGCTCGCTCCCCGGCCGCCCGCCCGGGGCTCGTACGCCGTCGTCGTCAGCCGCAAGACCCTGGCCGACCATCGCTGGCAGGCCGTCTGCGGCGCGCTCGTCCGCAAGTACGAGGCCCGGCTGGTTACGTGGGGCGAGGCCGTGACGGAATCCCGGCCGGCGCTCGCCCGGGCGATGCCCAACTACGCGTGCTTCGTCGCCCGGCCCGAGGAGGCCGGCCGCGATTTCGTGGTCGCCGTCCATCGGCTGACCCGCCGGCTCGACGCCGACCCGTACACCGACTGCCTGTGGGGCATCCTGACCGCCTACGACGCCGCCGACGCCTTGCGCCTGGCCGAACTCCAGGGGCCGCTCGTCCTGCGGAAGGTCCTCTCGGGCACCAGCGGCGGCAAGACCGGCCCCTTCGACTCGGGCGCCGTCTTCGACGAGGGCAAGGCGGGGCGCCGCGTCGTCCGCGAGGCCGGCGGCGCGTGGGAAGAGAAGACGGGCCCCGCCGACTCGACCGCAACAATCGTCGATTACTTCAACCGCGAGAAGCCCGACTGTTTCATCACCAGCGGACACGCCACCGAGCACGACTGGCAGATCGGTTACTCGTACAAGGGCGGCCAGTTGCGGTGCGCCGAGGGGCAACTGTTCGGCCTCGACGTTGCCGGCGCGCGGCACGACATTGCGTCGGCCAACCCAAAGGTGTTCCTGCCCGTGGGCAACTGTCTCATCGGCCACGTGAGCGGACGCGACTGCATGGTCACGGCCTTGATTCACACGGGCGGCGTCGTCCAGATGTTCGGCTACACCGTGCCCACGTGGTACGGCAAGGGCGGCTGGGGCATCCAGGAGATTTACCTCGACCAGCCCGGCCGCTGGACGCTGACCGAGGCGTTCTTCTGCAACACCCAGGCCATGCTGCACGAGATCCGGGCGCGGCACCCCAAGATGGCCGCCGTCGATTTCGAGCGGTTCGATCTGGAACGCCGCCCCCGCCTGCTCGACGAACTCCGGGCCAAACATGGCATCGGCGACCGCGACGAACTCGGCCTGCTGTGGGACCGCGACACCGTGGCCTTCTACGGCGACCCCGCCTTCGACGCCCGGCCCGCCCAGCGCGAACTCGCCTGGACCCAGACCCTGACGGCCGACGGCCGGACGTACACCCTCGCCCTTCGGCCGACCCGGGCCGGCACCTGGCCCTCCCGGCCCGTCATGGCCCTGCTGCCGCACCGCGTCGCCAAGGTGAAGGTCGTCGCGGGAACCGAGCACAAGCCCGTGGTCACCGACAACTTCGTCCTGGTGCCGCTTGGCGGCAAGTTTGGCGCCGGCGACGAGGTGCGTATCGTCTTCGAGGCCGACCGCGCCGGCCCGCCGGAGACGGCCGCCCCGTAGTACTACAACGCCACTTGTTGCGCCGCAATGAATGCAGCCTCTTGCATTAACCAAACTTACGCGCCGTAGCGCGGGGGTTTATCCCCCGCGCAGGATCCCGCGGGGGATAAACCCCCGCGCTACAGCCTGATGGCGGTCCACGGTTGAATTCCCAAGCGGCTGCTCTGTGGCCAAGTGGCGTTGTAGTACGAGTTACGCTGGCATCGCCCGCCCCCAAGCCGGTACAATGGACCAGGCCGCACCGCGGCGGGTGCGAGTCACCCGTCGAACCGAACGCCCGAGCACAAGGAGACCGGTCATGCTCAAGATGCAACTCGTCCTGGCCCTCTGGACACTGGCCCTCGCCGCCACGACCTTCCTGGCCGCCTCGTCGCATGCGCGGGCCGAGGACCCGTGGGTCGTCCTGGAGGGCAAGGACGGGCCCGGCAAGGGCAAGCACGTCGTCTTCATCGCCGGCGACGACGAGTACCGCAGCGAAGAGGTGATACCGCAACTGGCGAAGATCGCCGCCGCGCACCACGGCTTCAAGTGCACGGTGCTCTGGCCCATCAACAAGGCGACGGGCGAGATCGACCCGGCGACGCTCGACAACATCCCCGGCCTCGAGGCCCTGGAGAAGGCCGACATGATGGTCCTGTTCCTCAGGTTCCGCGAACTGCCCGACGACCAGATGAAACGCATCATGGACTACACCAACTCCGGCCGGCCCATCATGGGCCTTCGCACCTCGACCCACTCCTTCAACTACTCGAAGCACAAGGACAGCCCGTACGCCAAGTACAGTTTCCAGAGCAACGACCCCAAGGGCGGTTACGGCCGCCAGGTCCTGGGCGAGACCTGGATCAACCACTACGGCGCCCACCAGCGCGAGAGCACCCGCGGACGCGTTGCCCCCGGCATGGAAGACCACCCCCTCGTCAAGGGATGCGAGGACGTCTGGGGACCCTCCGACGTCTACGCCATCACCACGCTCACGGGCGACTCGAAACCCGTCATCCTGGGCGAGGTCCTCAAGGGGATGAACCCCACCGACCCGCCCAACACCGACAAGAAACCCGTGCCCGTGGCCTGGATCAAGACCTACACCGGCGAGGGCGGAAAGGCGTCGCGGGTCTTTACGACCACGATGGGTCACGGCGGCGACCTCGTCAGCGAGGGTTTCCGCCGCCTCCTCATCAACGCCCTCTACTGGGGCATGGGCATGGAGGGCAAAATACCCGCCCGCGCCAAGGTCGACCTGGTCGGCGACTACAAGCCGACCCCCATCGGTTTCGGCGGCCACAAGAAAGGCCTCAAACCGGCCGACCACAAACTCTAGAACCCTCCGCCGTCGGGTGGCATGGTCATCCCCAAGGGTGGCATGGTCATCCCAAAGCGACTGTG
>Ga0307379_10014226_pt1 | contig 10272 bp, 13 predicted proteins | sample UN2MG_FD_202237 | JGI IMG/M metagenome (GOLD analysis project Ga0307379, IMG submission 202237) | Soil microbial communities from Risofladan, Vaasa, Finland - UN-2 | ecosystem: Environmental > Terrestrial > Soil > Coastal area > Acid sulfate soil | place: Finland: Risofladan, Vaasa | collected... | reverse complement strand
CGCTAGCCCATGGAGCGGCCTAGGATTAAAGTGTTGTAACCGATCACGACAGACTGACGGTGGGACGAAGTTACCGCGTGGTCACGGCCCTTTGTGGGTTGTGGAAGTGACGGATCGGCAAGAAGTGCGGAGTTGCGCTGACATTATTGTAGAGCAGATACCGAGGATCTCTGAAGCCGCTACTGGTAGGATCAGCTGCGGACATATTCCGCAGTCTTCATTCTGATTGGTGATTGATCATCCTGAGTTAAGGACCTCAAGTATCCGGGGCAGCATTTGGCGCGTTGCCGCTTCCCCGGCCTCGATCCCGGTTTTTACATCGCTGTAGCAAGGGGGATTTGGGGAGAAGTCCGGTTGAATGAGTATGTCGGGAGGATGTACCCGAAGAGATAGGTCGCTGACGCGCTTTTGAAAAACGGTTGACATCTGGAACAGAACAGAAAAAACGCTTGGGTAGAAACGACGTGTTGCTCCATCGGCTGCTGCGGCAGCGTCCATTCTTCGGATGATTCCAAGGATTCTCTCTCGATACTCCGGGATTGGGATCCCGGAAAGCCTTACCTCTTCTGGACGAACCAGTACGTCTACAGCGACAACCACCTCGGCCCCAAGCTGACGGGCCACGTTGACCGGTATGGGGTTGGAGACCCCACCGTCAATCAGTAGATGGCCGTCGATCCAAACGGGTGTAAGCAAGCCGGGAACTGATATGCTCGCCCGGATTGCTCGGGCGAGCGATCCTTCTGTTATGGGATAAGGGAGCCCACTCTCAAGGTCGGTCGCCACTGCAGCGTAGGTGATGGGAAGCTCTTCGATTGTAATCTCTCCGACCAGGCGACGGAGAAAACGCATCTTTTCCCTGCCAGAGCACCATCCGGACCAGGGAATGGTTGGTAGAAAGTTTTTTACCACAGTGCCGAAGTGCGCCGATCGCCAGATGGCTGTCATGTCTTCCACGCTTACTCCGGCAGCGTAGGCCCCGCCTACCTCGGCCCCCATGCTGGAACCCACAATCACATCAGGCTGGACTCCATGCTTATCCAGGACCTTCAACACTCCAACATGCGCAGAACCCCTGGCCCCGCCGCTGCCGAGCACAAGGCCCATCTTCTTCTCTTTCACATGAACTCACCGCCCTATCCTACCACGTGAGCGTCAGCTAGACAATACCTCAACTACAATGCGGGTTTTCCGCTGCGCAACCGGGGTGCTTTTTCATCGGTCCCCAAGGAGCGAACAAAAAAGCCACCGCAGAAAGCAAGTTCTTCTGCTCTCTGCGGCGATCTTTCAGGCGCTGATCGCGCCTACCGGGCACTGGTCGATAGCTTCTTGGATGCAGGCGGCGGTTGGGTCTGCGTCTGCTTTGACCTGCGCTTGGTCGTCCGCTCCCAACTCAAATACCTCAGGACAGACCTCCGTGCATACTCCGCAACTCACACAGAGGTCGCTATCCACTGTTGGATTTGCCATTGACTCCTCCTTCTTTTGGTTGTAGGTAGTAGTTGGGAACTATAACACACCGCGAGGACGAAGCCAACCGTTGTGTAGTATGCCGCTGTCATACTCTGAATAACCCAACCCATTTCGTTCGAATGCGATTGGCCTAACTCTTGCTCAAAGCTGTTGATAATAGGAAAGGTCGAGTTGGTCAGTGATCTTTAAGCGTCAGTTCTTCCCGGGGTGACTCAAAAAAAGGATGGGGCTTGGACGGCCTCATCCTTTTTGGAGAAGTGGCATCGTACGGCGCCAAGGAGGTATTGTTACCTTTCACCACATATACCCGCCGCGTCTTGAGAGGTTTCAATCGGCGCGCGATCTCATTGAACCAAGAGCTCTGTTGGGCAAGCCGGAGATACTGAAGGCATCTGATACAATCATGGTCTTGCTCTTGGTAGCTACTTCACTCCTGGAGTGGCTCGGTGCCTCTCTTGAACATAAGAGCGGTTGGGAAAGAACCGCGATCTCACACCCCTCTTCGGGGACGGAGGACCGGGGATTCCTCAATACAAAGCGATGGGCAAAACCAGACGCCCATCTCACTCTCTGGCTATTCGTAGCCTCCAATGCAATCACCCCACGCAGTTGGCGCAGGGTGATTGTGTATACCGTTTTTTTCGTAGGAAGGAAGCTACTTCCGCTCGCCCAACGGCAGTACCGTGCGACCGTGCACGGTGTTAATCAGGATCCCAGCTGAGGCATACCACGCGATCAAGGAGCAGAGGATCCCCTCGTAGCCTGCGATCGTGTGCACAATTGGGCTGAACTCCCCAATGGCGAGCAGGAGGAACAGGATGGTCAGGGTAATAAAGACCCAGGTCACCGCCCTGGGGAGTTTCAGTGAGGCAACGGTTGCATAGCCGGTGAAGATTCCCCACGCAATCAACACTACAGCGATCCCCGCTGGGGAGACGTCGACGAACGCTTGGACTCCGGCGAGCCTGAAGAAGAAAAACACGGCAAGCCCCATCCAGAATGCTCCAAACGAGGAGAAACACGTCGCCCCAAAGGTATCTCCTCGGCGTACGTCCCACATGCCGGCCATGAATTGAGCCAGGCCGCCGTAGAACATGGCGACCGGCATTACAATCCCTACCGTTGCGGCATCGACCAATCCGGCGTTGACGATGTTTAGTATGAACGTGGACAGAGCAAACCCTCCCAGACCTAGGGCACCGGGATTAGCAAGCCCATTCGTATTCTGACTGCCCAAATCAACCTCCTTAGCCGTTATATCCGATTAGGCTCTTTAAACGGTCGACGCTTTCGGGATTCTGTAGTGTGGTCAAGTCTCCTACTGGTTCGTTGCGTACAAGGGCTTTCAATACCCGCCGCATGATCTTTCCGCTGCGGGTCTTCGGCACATCGTCAACGAAGACAATCTCATCCGGTCGGCCCGTTGGGCCGATGACGGTGTTGACCGTGTTCATCAGATCCTTGCGAATGTCGTCGGAGTGCTCGACCCCTGCCTTTAATAGCACGAATGCCACTGGGACTTCGCCTTTCAAATCATGCGGGCGGGAAACCACGGCGACTTCACTCACGTTGTCATTCTGGGCGAGGGCACTCTCCACCTCGGCGGTGGCGAGACGATGGCCGGCGACGTTCATGACGTCATCGACCCGACCGGTGATGCGGATATTCCCCATTTCGTCCTTGCGCGCCCCGTCGCTTGTGTAGTAGCAGTCGTCACCGTAGTCGGTGAAGTACTGGATCTTGAACCGTTCCATGTCGCCGTAGATGCCACGAGTCAGCGCCGGTGGGAATGGGTTGTTGATTCCCAGGTACCCGCCTTCTCCAGGGGGTGCGGGGGTTCCGCCCGCGTCGAGAATATCACAGACAACACCCGGGAACGGTCTACCGGCTACTGTAGGAATGAACGGCCCGATGCCGGGAAGGCTGTTTACCAGAGTTGCACCGGTCTCCGTCTGCCACCAGGTGTCGACGATCGGACAGCGACCGCCACCGACCTTCTCGAAGTACCACAGCCAGGCATCGACGTTGATCGGCTCGCCGACCGTTCCCAACAGGCGCAGGGAGGAGAGGTCGTACTTGGCCGGCCACTCGTCGCCCCATTTGAGGAACATGCGGATCGCGGTGGGCGCGGTATAGAGTTGGGTGATCTTGTGCTTCTCAATGATTGCCCACATGCGGCCGAAGTTCGGTGCATCCGGTGAGCCCTCGTACATCACGCTCGACACCCCGTTCATCAGCGGACCGTAGTTGATGTAGGTGTGCCCGGTGATCCAACCGACATCGGCCGTACACCAGAAGATATCGCCTTCGTGCATGTCAAAGTCCCATTTCGCTGTGATGTAGGACTGGACCGCGTAGCCACCGGTGGTGTGCATGATTCCCTTGGGCTGCCCAGTCGTTCCTGACGTGTAAAGCAGAAAGGCAAGGTCTTCGGAGTCCATCTCCTCGGAGGGACAGTTTGGTGAGGCATCCCGCATGATTTCGTGGTACCATAGATCGCGGCCGGGGGCCATGGAAGCGCTGCCATCGAGTCGTTTCACCACGATCACTTTCTCCACCGCTGTCCTTTCCACCCCAGCGTCGGCGTTCTTCTTCAGGTTGATCGGCTTTCCTCGGCGATAGTAGCCATCGGCTGTGATCAGGACCTTCGCCTTTGCGTCGACCAATCGGTCGCGCAGGGAGTCGGGGCTGAATGCAGAGAAGACCACGCTGTGTGGGGCCCCGATGCGGGCACAGGCCTGCATGGCGATGACCGCCTCGGGGATCATGGGAAGGTAGATGCCGACCCGGTCTCCTTTGCGGACTCCCAACTTCTTAAGTGCGTTGGCAAACTGACATACGCGGCGGTGCAGCTCTTTGTATGTCAGTTTGACGGCCTCCTCTCCAACCGGCTCCGGCTCCCAGATCAAGGCGATCCGATCACCGTGACCGGCCTCTATGTGGCGATCGAGACAGTTGTCCGAGAGATTGAGCTTGCCGCCCAGAAACCATTTATAAGCTTGCGGTTTAAATTCGTAGACCTTGTCCCAGCGTTTGCACCAGCGGAGTTCTTCGGCGTGCTTTGCCCAAAACGTTTCCGGATCGCTCGAGGCTTCGGCGTAGATCGACTCATCCGAGACCCAAGCCCGCTTCTTCATCGCGTCAGTTGGCCAGAAGACGTTCTCCTTGTGTGGGTCTCTCTTGACCCACGTAATTGGATCCGACACAGTAAAACCTCCTCATCAATCAATCGCGAATATGGTTTCGAAATACTAGCCAAAGAGCGGGTTTCCTGCAATGCTAGATCAGCAGGGCCGTAAGCAAATGGCTGAGAACGGGCAGGCGGTAGAGAACACGGTAGGCGGACCAGCCACGCATTACACGAGATACGTAGACTATGGTTTCAGGGAAGAGAGTTCCTCCTTCAAATTGCCAGCGAAGCAGATTGGAAAGGCCCGCGTTGTAGGCGACTAGCGCAGATTCGATGTCCTCGTCGAGTTGATCGAGGAGGTAGCGCAAGTACCAGGTACCAAAGCGGATATTGATGTCTGGTTGGTACAGATCTTCCACCGTGAAATCCTCAAGCTGCAGTTTCTCAGCGATCCAGGTTCCCGTTGCTGGGATGATCTGCATGAGCCCCATTGCGCCAGCATGAGAAAGTGCGCCCGGGCGAAAGCGGCTCTCGGCGCGGATCACCGCAGCCACTAGATAGGGATCAAGGGAATGCACAGATGCCCATTGGTCGATTTCCTGGGCGTAGCGCAGGGGGTAAACGACTTTTAGGCAGCACAGAAGGCCAAAAAAGAGAAACAGGCCGGCGAGTGTCCATATGAGCGTTTTTTTGCGGTATGCGTGCCTGCTCATGATCCCCTATAATACGCGAAGGTGACAAACGAGGTTATGCCTCTGGTATGGAGGAGCATGTGAAGAGGTTCTTACATCGACTTCGAGCTACGTTCGTGAGCGGCCTGCTGGCGATCATCCCCGTTGGCTTGACGGTCTATGTTATATGGTTTCTCTACCACCTCATCGATGGGTTGGTGGGGAGGAGCACGCCGTTTGGGGTAATGGTGCAGAAGGCCCTAGGTATATGGATCCCAGGGATGGGAATCTACCTGACCGTGATCCTCATCCTGTTGGTCGGTGTAGTTACTCGCAACTTTCTTGGAAAAACTCTTCACTACTACTTCGAGCGGATCTTCTTTACCATCCCCGGTGTGCGCAAGATGTACTCAACCCTGAAGCAGTTCACGAACGCTCTGCTCAGCAGGGACACCTCCTCTTTCCAGAAGGTCGTCATGTTTGAGTACCCGAAAGACGGGATCAACATTATTGGACTGGTTACCAATGAAGAGCTGGGACGACTGCAGGATGAGACCGGAGAAGAATGCCTACTCGTTTACGCACCCACTGCTCCGAATCCCCTATCCGGGATGATGCTGATTGTCCCAAAGAACAAGGTGACCTACCTCGATATCCCGGTGGATGATGCGCTGTCGATGGTGCTCTCCAGCGGTTCTGTCCTCCCCGATAGCCTCAAGGGAGTGGAGGAAGAGGAGAAACGAGTCCGCTTTAAGCCGTTCAAGCGACGCCAGGGAGGATGAGAGAATGGCGATTTTCAAGGAGAAGCACTATTTCCGTGTTAGGCTAGACAAGGAAACAGACGAGAGCCTCTGGATGCGATGCAAATCGTGTGGGGAGCTCGTGTTCAAGAGGAAGGTGCGGGAGCACAACAACATCTGCCCACACTGCGGGGAGTATTTCTTCTTCACCGCTCGAGAGCGGATTGAGTCGCTGATCGATGAGGGGAGCTTTGAAGACATCTCCGAGCCGATCATGGCGGATGACCCGCTTTCCTTCAGGGATTCAAAACCCTACTTACAGCGGATTGAAGAGGCGCAGGAAGAGACCGGACTGGCCGATGCAATCATCATTGCAAGCGCCACCATCTGTGGGGTCCCAGTTGTGCTGGGCGTGATGGACTTCCGCTTCATTGGGGGAAGCATGGGAGCGGTGATGGGTGAGCAGATCTGTCATGGGATGGAGGAAGCTATCGTCCGTCGTTGCCCGTTTGTTCTTGTCTCCTCTTCCGGTGGAGCACGCCTGCAGGAAGGCATCTTCTCGCTTCTGCAGATGGCGAAGACCTCGGCAGTGCGCAACCGTCTTGCGCAGGAGCGTCTTCCGTATATCTCCGTAATGACCTACCCCACAACCGCGGGGGTGTACGCCTCGATCGCCAGCCTGGGCGACATCATCATCGCTGAAAAAGGGGCAATGATCGGGTTTGCGGGACGCCGGGTGATTCGCAATACGATTGCTGAGGAACTTCCTTCCAACTACCAGACTGATGCCTTTGCCCTTGAGCACGGGTTGATCGATCGGGTAGTTAATCGAGAGGACTTGTGCGAAGAACTAGGCAAGGTGCTCGGCTTCTTTGTGGAGGCGCAATGAGTGACGAAAAGACGCTCGACCTCCTGGAAGCGAAGATCCAGGAGCTACGCGAGCTGAACAAAACAGACGGGATTGATCTTTCCCACGAGATCACCCCGTTGGAGAAGAAGCTGGAGAAGCTGAGGGAAGAGCTGTACGCCGACCTCAGTGATTGGGAACGGGTGAAGATCGCTCGTCATCCTCAGCGCCCGTATTCGCTGGACTACATACAACAGATCTTTACCGATTTCTACGAACTGCACGGGGATCGCCTTGGAGGGGACGATCGGGCCCTCCTCGCCGGTCTCGCTCGACTTGAGGGCCAACCAGTCGTGCTCCTGACCCAACAGAAGGGGCGCACGACGGAGGAGAACAAGGAGCGCTATTTTGGAATGACTCGACCACAGGGGTACCGCAAGGCAAAACGAACGATGGCGCTGGCTGAGAGGTTCTCCTTCCCTGTAATCAGTCTGATCGATACTCCTGGCGCTTATCCTGGATTGGAGGCTGAAGAGCTGAATATCGGAGGTGCTATTGCGGAGAACCTATCAGCGATGGTTATGCTCTGTGCTCCAATTGTTGCCGCGGTGATCGGTGAAGGGGGATCCGGCGGTGCCTTGGCGATTGGTGTAGCAGACCGGGTCATTATGCTCGAAAACGCGATCTACTCTGTGATCAGTCCCGAGGGAGCAGCCGCGATCCTATGGAAGGAAAAGGAGCGTACAAAAGAGGCCGCAGTGGCTCTTGCCTTGTCTGCGCCGCACCTGCTTGAGTTGGGTGTGATTGACGAGGTTGTTCCTGAACCCCTCGGTGGCGCGCATAAGCAACCCGAGAAGACGGCTGCTGCTCTCAAGGAGAGTCTCTTGCGCCATCTGGGAGAAGTCTCGGCAATGTCGATTGAGGAATTGCTTGCTGCCAGGTACAAACGGTATCGTACGATCGGCCGTTACCGAACTCTACAGACAACAGATGAAGACGAAACCTCATAGGCATGCGGTGTTTGCCTTTCAGGGGCGGAAGATCTACTTTGAACCTCAGCCAAGCATTCATGGCTTGATTTCCTCGTCTACGAGGACGGCTTCCGCGATCGTTGTTTCTTCTATTTCCCGTGTTCGGTGAAAAATGCGGTAGGTCAACAGGGCGGTGAGCAAGTATAGCGACCCGGTAATGAGGAAAATCGGTGAGAAACCGGTCCTCACTTGGAGTTTTCCACTTGCATGCGCACTGATGGCCCATCCTCCGTTCCAGGAGAGAACCAAAAGACTCGATGTGATTGGCCTGAGTGGCGCGGGGACAATTTCCATTGCAAAGGCAGCAAGCACCGGCGCACTCATGTTCATCAGGGCAGTGCGCATCAGATAGCTGCTGACTGAAAGGGCGAAGATCGGCGAAAAGCCCATCAGGAAAAGAAACGGCAGAGAGAGCACCTGTGTCAATACAATCGTTTTCACCTTTCCCATTCGCTTAACCCAGAGAGGGACGAGCCCAGTCCGAGCAGCGCGCTGGCGAGGGTGAGAGTTGCTTTTTCAGGGAGGAAGACCCAGCCAAGGAGCGCGAGCATCTGAAAGAAAGTCCCTACAAGAAGGCTCCGCTTATAGCCGATCCTAGGTAGCACTACACCGACAGGAATCGCGACGATTGTGCTGACCAAAGAGGGAATGCTGGCAAGTACGCCAAGGAATTCCTGATCGTAGCCAAGGCCGAGAATGTAAAGATTGAAAAACAGGTAATACAGGCCGTACATGAAGCGCGGATTCAACTTGCAGGTGCAACCGTCAACGATGTCCGAGTGTTGAAGAACACCTCGTAAGGGGTTCGGAAGCCAAGGGACTTTCTTGGCCGGTGATTGAGTCGGTTGGCGCTTCTTTCTTGTTCACCGGCTTGTGCATAGTAAATTCACTCTTTGCGCCCTGCAACCTGAAGGATGGCCGCATCCAGAAAAGCGGGTGAACCTTTGAGGTGCCATTTGCGCGTGTTCTTTCGCTTCATCTCTGCGGCGAGTGTTTCCACACACGCGATCTGTCTGGCTAAGAAAAATCTCGAAGCCTTGGTCATCGCAATGACCAGTGGTCAAGCTGGTGCCAGGCGGGCAAGCGCGAGCAGATAGCTTGTCAAGATCTCATCGACACAGCTCCAGTCAATCCAGGCATTGGGCGCTCTGAATGGTGCTCGGCGAATAGCTTTCGGAAGCCTGATTTGGCCAACAATTGCATGCGTCCGCGATAGCAGTTTCGCACACAGCAAAGGAAACCCGCAAGAGAGTGGAGAATCTAGGCATAATGAATACAGGTGGTTCTTGAAGGCCGTGGGAATTATCAGGAAGACAAGGAGACTTCCTGAGGATGAGAGGAGTGAAACCCTCATGTGGCGTTGTGTAGATTGCTTGCAGGCAGGGTGGATCCGATGACGGGTTACGTACAGGTTGTGACAACGGCAGAGAGCAAAGAGGTCGCAGAGAGAATTGGCAGAAGCCTACTGGAAAAGAGACTGGCCGCTTGTGTCCAGATTGTTGGGCCGATGACGAGTTCCTATTGGTGGCAGGACAAGATTGAGACGGCAGAAGAGTGGCTGTGTCTGATCAAGAGTAAGTCAGACCTTTATGAGGAGATAGAGCGGACGATAAACGAGTTGCATACATACGAGACGCCAGAAATCCTCGCACTTCCTGTGGTAACAGGGAGTCGGACCTACCTGGATTGGCTGAGAGCCGAACTGCAACGGGATTGACCTCGCAAGATGGGAATTCTTCTTCTCTGTGACGACGCAAACCAAGCTGTGAATACGAGGGATCGATCTTAGTACTTGAACTTGGTCATTCTCTGTAGTCTTGCTACAGGGTCACGATAGTGGCATCCTGTCCCTATGGGGCAGGATGCTGTTCAGAAGGGATACCATTGTGTCTACCAGCTTCACTATCACATGGTCTTCCCGGTCAAGTATCGGAAAGCGTTGCTTTCGGAGGGAATTACTCAGGCCATCAAAGAGATCGCATTGGGTATCCAGGAGCGGTACGAGATAGAGATTGAGCGGTTGCGTAGTGTTTCGTGTGTAAATTGTCGGTGAAGAGACTGAGACACCGGGAGGCTCTTCCTCAGCGTAGGCTGAAGGATATTCCGAAAGGAGGTCCTGATGTCTCAATCGCGAAGCTCTCTGCAGGAGAAGCTACTGAAGAAGCTGCAGGCAGTCAAGTTGGAGGAACCCGAGACCGATTGGCTGAGAGATCTGGTGGAGTGGCTGGTCCAAGAGATGTTGGAGATGGAGTTCAGCGCCCACTTGGGTGCAGATCCCTACGAACGAACACCAGACCGCCAGGGGTACCGGAACGGCTACCGGGAACGTCAGCTCCACACACGAGTCGGAACCCTGACCCTCCGCGTGCCCCGGGATCGA
>Ga0307379_10014225_pt1 | contig 10272 bp, 10 predicted proteins | sample UN2MG_FD_202237 | JGI IMG/M metagenome (GOLD analysis project Ga0307379, IMG submission 202237) | Soil microbial communities from Risofladan, Vaasa, Finland - UN-2 | ecosystem: Environmental > Terrestrial > Soil > Coastal area > Acid sulfate soil | place: Finland: Risofladan, Vaasa | collected... | reverse complement strand
CGCGTATATGCAAACAGGGCAGAGCCAATACCACTCTGTTGAAACTTTCCCACCAGCTCAATACCATCCTTATCTGTCTCACCTAATCCAATTATGATATGCGTGCCCACATTCTGGAAGATCCTGGTTGCTCTTTTAAGCCCGTCAATATGGTTGTCCCATGTAAAAGGACCTCCTGCACCGGCACCTTTTATCCTGTCGAACAACGCGGGAGTAGCTGCATCCAGGGGGATGACCAGCTGCTCCAGACCCATACGCTGCAGCTCATTATACTTTGGATCGTCCAGTGGAAATACAGATAATGAGATCGGTATACTGCAGGTTTTTGTGATCTCTCTTACCAGGTGTGTGGTATCATTCCACATCCCGGGATACATGGCAGTCTGGATACAGGCCCTGTGCAGGTATCCCTTCTCAAATGCAATACCCAGCCTTCTCACCACCTCATCCAGGTCAGCAGGCATGTACTGGCCCCTGGCAATGTGTTTTAATTCTCCTTTTGATTCCTTTGCCTGGGAACAGAATAGGCAGTTTGCATGGCAGTGCTCATCAGTATATATCTGCAGATACGCAGTAGTGGGAGGGGCATCCATTATCATAAGCTCCATTCCCAGGACCGCAAGTGTGCCCAGTGATGCCCTGACCTTCTTCATGAGCCCACCCCTGGTATGCGTGTATTGTCAGAAGGAGGCAGCCCGCAGCATGTACCATAATATTCCATCACATAACCGTGGTTGGCACCATATCTCACTGCATATTGAGTGGGAATGGCAATATTCTCCACCCCGCTCTCTATAGCCAGGTGGTCAATAAGCTCACGATCCCTGCCTGATGAACGGGCACAGCCCAGTGTGATTGGGGTTTCGGGGAATATCTTTACTGCTTCAGTGATCACCCTGGCAAAATCAATTGGGTCAGGTTTTATTTCAGAGAACTCGGTACCTGCAACAGGCATGAGACCTGTAATAACTATAGTAGTAACCTTGTGGCCTTTTATCATTTCAAGAGCATGGAGCTCTCCTTTCATTCTACCACCGTCCAGTCCGACACAAATATGCGGGAACAACATGATATCTGCATTTGAAAGAGCATCCAGGCTTGATATATAATCATTCTCGTCAACATCCAGACCATAAACCCGGTTTGCAGTATTCATATCCCCCACCACATCGAACCCGATCCCGTCAAGTTCTGAATCCTTAAGCACATAAGCTTCTTCAGGAGTTATGAAACCTGTGTGCGCGATCACTATCAGGTCTGTTGTATCCTTGATAGTCCTGATAGCATCTGACATGCCTGTTACAGGTACTTTGCCAGCTGAGTCACATCCCCCTGTTACCAGTATCCCTTTTGCACCTTTACTATCCAGTTTTTTTGCTGTATCTATCAACGTATCAGGGTTCATACACGGGATGAGGCGCTCCAGCAGTTTCCCTCCACAATGTTTGCAGTTAAGACCGCACTGGCTTCCGGTTATCGAGACGGACTGGAACATCTCAGACGTGATATAGAAGTTCAGCCGTTTGCCTGAGCGTTTGATAGTCAAAGCTCTGGACGTCTGCATTCGCTTCCTTAATCCGGGATCCACAACTAATCCCAGGTCGAACTCGTTAACGTTCCAGTCCCCCTATCGCTTGTAGGTCCATTCATCAGAATGGTATTTGGGCAGCAGTTCCTGGGCCAAAGCTTCCTCCTGCTCAGAAGGTACAGTTTCCACCAATTTCACGCCAAACCGTTTCTCAAAATTCTTCCTGATCTTCTGCTTGACAACATTCATGTCTTCCTTGTAACCCAGTTCCTTATCCATCCAGGTCATACCCTGTTCAATTGACGCGATCTGCTTATCCATGAACTTCTCTTTCGGGATATTCAGGATGCGAAGCATTTCCTTGATATCAAAGTCCAGTAACAATGTACCGTGCTGCAGGGTCTTGTTGTCCAGCCTGGTCATGGCATTGCCAGATATCTTCTTATTATCCACAACCACGTCATTAATTGGTCTAAACGCTGCATTTAGTCCGTATTCTTCAAGCGTATCAATTAGTATGCCCAGGATATGTTTATACGATTCCACAATGTCCAAGGGGAAATTGATCTCGTCAACTGTCCCGAACACACCGTAATTGATCTGTCTGTTCAGATCGTCTGAAAATGCAATCCCGCCGCCGCTGGTACGTCTCACAAGTGTATAATCTTCAACCTGCTCAAGATCAAGTTCAACTGCAGCTTTCTGGAAATATCCCAGTATAATGGATCTGGTCGGGTCCCAGAATATCAGGGTATTACCTTCATCACAACGGTGTATGGCCTCGTTCATGGCCATCATATACCGTATGTCCTGTTTGCCAAAATCAATAAATCTCCATGCTTCCATTTTATTTCCTTCCAATGGCCTGCATAATTGAGATAGTGAAATCTTCAGGGGTAGTGCCTGGAGATTGGATCCCTTCAGATTCATATACTTCCTTTACAGCCGACAATACAGCTTCTTCAGTAGCAGCCGTACCATTCAACCGTGCCAAGATCACATCAATTGCGTCTTCAGGGAACATGAAAAAATCACCTGAAAAACTGATGTCAGATATCAAACCATTATCCACTTTTAAAAATGAGCGGATAATACCTCCTTTGGATTTATGGATGCCTTTCAAATAATCTTCTAAAACCATTTCCTTTTCTCTCCTTTTTTTCCTTTTATCGTCCATACGATATATCCAGTCCCTTGATGTGTAGAGTGTGGTTAGTTCCTGTGCCAAAATAATTTCTGCTTCAGATAGCTGACCATCATACGTTCCAATACCCAGTGCATCCTCAAACCCGGCACGAAGTGCCTGCTTTATTTCTTCCAGGTCAGGCAATTCCATAAGATCCGATAAGGTGATCATGCCCTGTCTTGCAGTGTTAACATGAGGTCTCAGGTTCTTTGTGGGATGTTTTAACACTTGATCCATTGTCTCAAAATCGAAATCCAGTAAAAAACTGCCATTTACCATAACCGAACCATCAAAACGGCCTTGCGCATTGCCTGAGATCTTTCGACCCCCTACAAACACTCCATTTCGGGTCTGGTCAAATTCCCCTTCCAATCCCAGGATACTTAATGCCGAAACCACACCCAACAACACTTTTTTGTAAGCTTCCTGTATATTGGTCGATATAATCCCGCCAGATGTGCCTATTACAGCAAATAATATCTGGTCGCTGTCACAGTATCCACATCCACCTCCTAAAATCCTGCGGATCACATCTATATTATTGGCCTGGCAGTATGCTTCATGGACCTCATCTTCCACATACTGGTGATAACCCAGATACAGTGCAGGATTGCTTACTCGCCAGAACAGGATGGTCTCATCACTGGTGCCGGACCCCACATGGCGTCCAATGGACTGGAAAAGGGCAGTACTATATGCACCATCTACCTTGTCCACATCAATGAACCGCCACATAAAATCTTTCTCCTGAAACCTAAAAGGATATTGTTAATAAAAAGATGTTGTTTGCATGGTCATCAAATATGCACATTAACCACGTTTTTTGAACCGGATCTCTATCCGGGATGTGTATCAGCCAAAACTGTGTGTATCTGGTAAATGGCTTATCGGGTGAGCACTACCTGGATTGATGACTTTGATACTGGTTTTACAATACACTCAGGTATTTATCTATCTCGTATGGAGTAACCTGGATCCTGTAATCGTCCCATTCCCTGTTCTTGATCTCAATGAAGCGATCAAAGATATGGTCACCAAGGGCTCTGCGGACCAGTTCGCTCTGCTCAGTTGCATCAATGGCTTCCTTGAGGTTTGAGGGCAATGACTTGATCCCATTGGTCTTCATATCCTTCGGGTTCATGGCGAAGATGTTCTTCTCCACAGGTTCAGGGATCTCATAACCTTTCTCGATACCTTCAAGACCGGCAGCCAGCATTACAGAGAATGCGAGGTACGGGTTGCAAGCAGGGTCGGGACAGCGCAATTCTATCCTGGTGGCAAGTTCTTTACCAGGTTTATACATGGGAACCCGCACAAGGGCACTTCTGTTGCGGTTAGCCCATGCAATGTATACAGGTGCTTCATATCCAGGGACCAGTCGCTTGTAACTGTTGACTGTTTGTGCCAGGACTGAAGTCATCTCGTATGCGTGTTTCAGGATACCTGCGATATAACTTTTTCCGATGGCTGAGAGGTTATATTTTTCATTGGCGTCATAAAATGCATTTCTGCTGCCTTTGAAAAGACTCTGGTGGACATGCATACCGCTGCCGTTCTCCCCGAAGATGGGTTTTGGCATGAAGGTAGCATACAGGCCTTTCTGCTGAGCAACCTCTTTGACTACCAGCTTGTATGTCATGTTGTCATCTGCTATCTGGAGAGCATCATTATAGCGAAGGTCTATCTCATGCTGGCTAGGTGCCACTTCATGGTGGCTGTATTCCACTTTTATTCCCATGTTTTCAAGTGCGAACACGGTCTGTCTTCTCAGGTCAGTGGCCAGATCCAGTGGTGTCAGGTCAAAATAACCGCCCCTGTCTATCGTCTCAGGTGCTTGTGAAGATTTGAAATAGAAATATTCCAGTTCAGGACCCACATAGAAAGTATATCCTTTGTCCGCAGCACGCTTCAGGTTTCTCTTCAGCACATACCTGGGATCGCCTTCAAAGGGGCTGCCGTCAGGATTCAGGACATCTACGAACATCCTTGCTGTTGCTTTTTCCTGGGGTCTCCATGGCAGTATCTTGAAAGTGTCAGGGTCAGGCATGCCGACCATGTCGCTCTCTTCGATATCACGATAACCCATTATAGATGAACCGTCAAATCCCATACCCTCATCAAGGGCAGTTTCCAGTTCTTCTTTGGTTATAGCAAAACTCTTCAAAGTTCCCAGGATATCAGTGAACCACAGCCTGATGAACTTTACATCTTTTTCTTCAACAATTTGTAATACTTCTTCATTTGTTGTCATCGCATTACCTCTAAAATTTATAGGTTAGCACTATCTTACTTCCGTATAATAATATATAAGACTATTGTTACTTCGATTCTGTTAACTTAAGGAGAATGATAAGCACAAGGATTTTTTATTAATATACTACAATGGGGCGCGGTCCCCTAACGAAAAAAATATTATCTACAAATTCCCCCTCAATTTTTCAGCATGCAATATCCTCGTAATGGCAAGCTGTAACGTACCCCGTCTCATGGTGCAATCCTTTTCCTGGCATATCACATTAATTTCATTAAAGGAACGTACCATGATGTCTTTTAATCGTTCCAGGACCTTATCTTCCTCCCAGTAATCGTTGTTAATATTCTGGATCCATTCAAAATAGCTCACCACCACACCACCTGCATTGGCAAGAATATCAGGGAGGAGCATGATGTTCCTTTCAAAAAATATCTTGTCAGCTTCATTTGTGGTAGGTGCATTGGCCAGTTCCACAATTATTTTTGCCTGCACTTCATTTGCATTGTCCTTTTTCAATTGATCGGACAGTGCAGCCGGGATGAGAATATCGCAATCGCATACCAGCAGTTCTTTATTGGTGATGTTAGTACAACCAGGGAAATCAACGACACTGCCCATATTACTTTTATGTTTCATAATTCCCGGGACATCAAGACCATCCTGCCGCAATATCCCGCCCTTTGAATCACTTACTGCAATTATCTTATATCCCTTATCATAGAGAATGCGTGCAGCGTTCTCTCCCACGTTCCCGAATCCCTGAATTGCAATACCTACTTCACTTTTATTCAATCCCATTATTTTCATTGCCTCTTCCAGGACATGGATCCCGCCAAGGGATGTGGAGTAGTTACGTGCTTTACTGCCACCCAACTCTATGGGTTTTCCTGTGACCACGGCAGGAACATGTTCTCCTTTTATTCGCTCGAATTCGTCAAGAATCCACACCATGATTTTTTCATCTGTGTAGACATCGGGTGCAGGGATATCTTTATGAGGCCCAATATGGTCGGCAATAGCCCTGATATAGGCTCTGGTCATCTCTTCCAGTTCATTGTAGCTCAGTTCCCTGGGACTGACAACCACTCCGCCTTTTGCCCCTCCCAGAGGGATATTAACGGCAGCACATTTCAATGCCATTAAAAACGCCAGATCTTTTACATGGTCCAATGTAAGTTCAGGATGGAACCGTATACCTCCTTTGGTAGGACCCCTGGCATCATTATACTGGACCCTGTGCCCCACGAACATCCTTGTTTTCCCGGAATCCATGCGAACAGGAAAATGGACTGTAAAGGACCGTCTGGGCATATCCAGCAGGTCAACTTCATCTGCTGAAAGATCAAGGTCCCTGTAAATATCATCCAAATCGCTCATAAATAATTTGCAGAGATTCTGGTCATCGGTATGGATCCTTTCATACTGCATGTGGATCATCTGGTCCATCATGAACTGTGCATCGGATTTATGGGTTATTTCGTTATCAGACATCTCAACCTCGATTTGTATTCGCTTTCTTGAAATATTCCCTGGTGCCTCTGGCACCAATGGTCTCTGAGATTCGCTTAAGAGCAAGGATATAGGCAGCAGTCCTCATATCCACCTGCTCTTTTTCCTTGATCTCGTATACATTCCTGAATTCCCTGAGCATGATCTTTTCCAGTTTTTCAAAAACCTCTTCCTGGCTCCAGTAAAATCCTACCCTGTTCTGCACCCATTCAAAATAGCTGACAGTTACACCACCCGCATTGGCCAATATATCAGGGATCAAAAAGACACCTTTGTTATTCAATATCCCATCTGCATCCTGGTTGATGGGGCCGTTGGCAAGTTCAACTATCAACCTGGCTTTGATATTCTCTGCATTATTTCCGGTGATCTGGTTTTCAAGGGCGGCAGGGATCAGGATGTCAACATCCAGTTCCAGCAGTTGCTCATTTGTGATTTGCTTTATCTCCTGGCACTTGCACTTCCCAGGTGATATCTGTTCAGCCTTCACCACAGCACACACCGTGCCGGAGCAGATGTATTCATCAATCATCCCGTCTTTTTTCTTTATATCCATGGCAATGTCAGGATCAATCCCGTGGGGGTGATATATCCCTCCCCTGGAATCGCTGATGGCTACAATATTGTATCCCTCATTATGTAAAAACCGTGCAATATTATAGCCAACATTCCCGAATCCCTGAATGGCCACAGTAGTATCAGGAGGGTTCATGTCTAGCATCTGAGCTGCTTTGTTCAATACATAAAATCCACCTTTACCGGTTGCAGCATCCCTGCCCTGTGAACCACCAAGGGTCAGGGGTTTGCCGGTGATCACGCCAGGATTGATCCCCCGGTCGATCTTGTTGTATTCATCTGCCATCCATCCCATGATAATTTCGTTGGTATACACGTCAGGGGCCGGAATGTCGGTGTTGGGACCTATGAATTCGTAGATGGCGTCTATGTACCTCCTGCTCAGCCGTTCAAGTTCCTGGTTGGAAAGTTTTTTGGGATTGACTGTGATTCCACCTTTTGCTCCCCCAAACGGAATATTCACCACAGCACATTTGAAGGTCATCCACATGGACAGGGCCTTGATCTCGTCCAGTGAAACATCAGGATGATATCGTATTCCCCCCTTACACGGCCCCCTCGAGTTATTATAATGTACCCGGTACCCGGAATAAACTTCCAGTTCACCTGAATCCATTCGTACCGGGATAGAAACCTCAATGATCTCGATGGGTCGTTTCAGGACCTTTTTTGCATCATCGCTCATCTCAATATGACCCATGGCTTTTTCCAACTGGGCCTGCGCATTCTCAAAAGTGCCGGTATTTTCCATGGCATTCACCCCTTTACTTTTTCTCAATATGAAATATTTCTGCAGTATCTCGGGTTTTTCCGTGACATCGATCAGTTCATATTCCACGCCCAGCTTGTCAAGCATCTTCTCGACAGTGGCACAGCTTGAGCAGGAGGGAGTGGTCAGTATCTGTACCGAGACCATGCTAGTCCTCCAGGAATGGTAATTTTCAGTCCGGATGTTGAGTGTTGTTCTATCGCCAACATCTAACCCCAGTTAGAAATATTAAAAAAAATATTACGATTGATAGGTATTAAGGGTTTCGTGGCAAGATGTGATCTATTGGGATATCTGCAGTATTGTTAGTTATGTCCATGTTTTTGATCTTTAACAAAATACAATAGTAATTTTTTATTTCTGTAGTCAACGACCCCGGACGTCGCTTCGGTCATGCCATTTGTTACATTATCGCCTTCTTCTAATGAAAGATTCTGACATGCCTAATAATCATTGAGTTCGAAATGTTGATAGTTTATGATTTGTAAACTCATTGTTTATATTCTGTAAACAAAAGGTTTATAGTCTGTAAACTCACATCCTCTAATTATGCTGACCGAGCTTTTTAAAACAAAAGAACGAGTTAGAATCATTTCGTATATCATATATCAGAAAAATTTTACTGTAAATCAGGTTTCAAATGAGACAGGTGTTACAAAAGGCCTAGTCTCCCGGTATCTTAAATACGTGCATGGAACCGGACTTCTTACCAAGTCCAAACAATTATACCAGCTAGAGGACTGCGCTCATACCAGAGCTTTAAAATTGCTTTTAAGTCTGAATAAAATCAATATTAAATCGCTGGATATCGACTGGACAACAGGCATTGGTATATTCGGAAGCTGGGCGCAGGGAACAAATACCTATGAGAGCGACCTTGATTTGTGGATAAAAGTAGATACCTATCCAACCGAATATCAGCTGGCGCGTTTGCAGAGAGATATAAGTGCAATGGTCGGCGCGGAAGTCAATATGCTTGTCCTGACGCCGGAAAAAACGAAATCGATCAAAAAGGCAGACCAGCCGTTCTATAATTCCCTGCTCAGAACGTCCATTGTGCTAAAGGGTGGTTCGATTGAATAAAATAGAGGATTGTTTCAGGAAGGGTTTGTTGCGAAGAGTGGAGCCTTCGTTAACCAAAAGCAAGGAGTCGATAACCGAAGCAAGGGAATGGCTTTCCGAAGCTATGAAAAATAAGGCTTCGGAGGCGTATAAATCAGCCATATCATCATTATATCTTGCGATATTTCATTCTGCGAGAGCGGTGCTGTTCAGGGATGGCGTGAGGGAGAAGAGCCACTACTGTGTGGGTGTTTATCTTGAGAAATATATTGAGCAGGGTGTTTTAGAAGAGGACTGGGTTTTGATTTTCGACAGGATGAGAAGCGTACGGCATACCGACCAGTATTCGTTCCAAGTTCATCCTTCAAAGGAAGAAGTGGAATCAGGAATCGATATCGCCGGGAAGTTCGTAAATCGGATGGAAAAACTGCTGGAGGGAGTGGCGTGATGGCTGCATGTGGATTTGGAGAAAAAGAACCGCAGATAAACGCAGATGAACGCAGATACCACCTTAACAGGGAAGCGTTTGAATTCGGTTATATAAAAGGCATTTCTCAAAAATTTCAAAAAATACAAAGTTTACTGATACTTTACTTTTCGTTCTTTGCATCCTCAACAATAGGCTGTATTAAAATCCGTCATGGGAGCATATCTGCGTTCATCTGCGTTCATCTGCGGTTAATTAATTTGAAGGAACCGTTTCAGGTACCTGATAAGATTGGAACGTTGATGGAGGGGTTGGAGTGGTGGAAAAAGTAGTAAATCCTGATTGGAGTCACAAGAAAGCCCCTTCGGGGCAAATTAATTGTAGCTATGGCTAAGCATCGGATGTACCCAGTCAGGTAATTTACTTCCAAAACTTACATTTTCTTTAGGTGGTCCTTTTTCATACCATGCAAAAGTCATTTTTGTCCCACAATTTGGACATTCCGGTGCCCACACATTTCTTTTTTTGGAAAAGTCCTCAAATGTTGTCTGATTTAAACTTCTCTGCAAATACCCAGAAAATAATTTTTTGATTCTGCGTCCATATGATCCATAATAGCGTATCATTTTAAAATTCCGATCTGGAATGTGCTGAATCAACGCTCTAATGAATTTCTTCACTTCCATTGTCACAAATATTTTCTTGTCCTCATGATCCTTATACCAAAAAGTAACCGATTTTCCATCATATTCGTATAACCTTGTATTTGCTATCGCTGGATGCCTGATATATCTGGCCACATATCGTGCTACCTTTTGTTTATTAGTAATTCTGGATTCCTTCGCTTGTCAAACCCACCTTCAGTTACGAGCACATGGAGATGCGGATTGAATCCCATATTTTTCGAAAATGGATGCAACACAACAATAGCACCTGCAAGCAATCGTCCATTCCGATTTTT
>Ga0307379_10014224_pt1 | contig 10272 bp, 8 predicted proteins | sample UN2MG_FD_202237 | JGI IMG/M metagenome (GOLD analysis project Ga0307379, IMG submission 202237) | Soil microbial communities from Risofladan, Vaasa, Finland - UN-2 | ecosystem: Environmental > Terrestrial > Soil > Coastal area > Acid sulfate soil | place: Finland: Risofladan, Vaasa | collected... | reverse complement strand
ACATTCTGCGGTCAATCAACTTAGAGTGGGATTGCTCTCTCATATGTCGCAAAGTATGCTCTGCACTTAAGAAGTTACCACCAGGCCCTACCTGTTTGATAACTTCCACAGCCATACTTTCATCATTTATATCAATCCCTTTCACTACTTCTTTAACCATTTTGACTATCTCGTTATCTATAACTAACTGAGTTAAACTGAATGTAATCCCCAGCTCAAGCATTCCCAGGCCGTAGATTAAGTTAGCTCCTGCCAACGCCGGTAAAAGTGCCGTGATAGTTTTTTCGTGGCCTGCCTGAGCATCGGGAACTTTGCTATCAGCCTACCCGCCAGCAATCAGGCTACAGAGACGATAATACTGAGCCAGCTTTACCACAGCAGCACCAAACACAGCAAGTTCAGGAGCTCCCACCGGGGCATTCGCACTCCTTAAATCAAGACAGGTGGTAGAACTGCCATAAACTACCGGAGCACCCTTGCAGGTTAATTGAGCCAATACAATGCCACTCAACACCTCTGCATTATGGACTATTAATGTGCCTGCCAAAGTAACGGGTGCTGTGCCGCCTGCCATCGCCATGGATAAAACAATACACGGTACCCCGGCTATAGCAGATTCAATAATAACCTCACAGCAATCCCTGCCCAGACTTAATGGACTGCTTGGACACAGGACAGAACTAAAAAGTGGACGCTCCCTTAATTTTTCCCTCCCGCCTGCGACAAGCGCTGCCATTTCAATGTCCGTCTTCATAAGTTTCCCGCTACCAAGACCATGAGCTATGTGTTTGGAGGTGTTAGCCAACATCATCTCCATTTCGTGAGCAGAACTTATTTCCGGAGAAGTGTCCCGAGCATCGCAAGGTCTCCACATAACATCTACTTCACTTAGAGCATCGCAGACTAATGTAATGTTAGCCACATCCTCTTTTGTCGACTCTCTACGCTCCCCTGTAAAGGGATCCATCATCATTACGGCCTCACCAAAATTGGTAAACGCAACTCTTTTATCTCCTAAAACTATGTCATTTCTGGGATCTCTTCCTGCCAGTAGAACCTCGCTGGGAGCAGAGTTAATAGCATCTTCCACTACATGAGGAGGAATTTTTACTAAATTTTTCTTCCGGTCAACAGCAACACCACTCCCCTCAAAAATATCCATGGCTCTGTCACACTCGACTCTTATACCAGTTTGTGCCAGTACTTCCAGAGTGGCTAAGTGGATGGTATATAGTTCATCCTCAGAAAACGCCTTCAGACCAAAACCCCTGCTAACATCTATGCCTGCACGTAAACAATGCCTCGTCATTAAAATCACCTCCTGTTAAATTTTTAACCATTCAGTACTTAGTATTTCGGCTTTTTAATCAAATTTCTGTCGTGAGCAACCTCATAGTGTCACTGAGTCAATGAGAATTCCAGGAATCTCCTTCTCTAGTAGCCTCCTGCGGTCTAAAAAGCTAACATGGGTCATTGAGAATCATTAGTCTATATATATCTGTACAGAATCGCCAGTTAAGCTCAAAGAGGAGCGTAGGGAACACCTGAAAACCACCATTTTATAATACAGTGTCTTCTCCTCCCTGAGATATAAGTTTTAGGCAAGCAAAGTATTGCTGCTCTTAGGGCTCCAGTGCACCAACACCTCTTCACCAGGAGACAATCGAGTTACCATCTCCAGTCTGCTGGGAAAATGAGCAGTCAGTAGCTCACCAGTCTGGCTCAAAGTAATCTTCGTTTCAATAAAGTCACCTTGATAAATCATCTCTATTACCCTTCCCCTGAATCTATTATCCCCCTCCAAACCAGCATCTGAAGGTAAAAGCTCTATCAGCTCCGGATGAACAGAGATTCCTGTAATTTCGTTATTTCCTGTACCTTCATTGTGAAGGGCAATGACTTTCAAACCACTGTCAGTTTCCAGTTGCAACTTTCCATCACCAGTGGCTATCACCTTCCCCGACAGGATGTTACTAGCTCCCATGAAATCGGCAATAAATTTTGTCCTGGGAGTGTTGTAAATCTCATCAGGAGCTCCGGCTTGCTCCAGCTTTCCCGCTCGCATCACTGCTATCGTATCGGATATGGCCAGTGCCTCTTTTTGGTCATGGGTCACATAAAGGAAAGTTATCCCCACCTCTCCCTGTATTCGCTTTAATTCCACCTGCATCTCCTTCCTCAGTTTTCGGTCTAACGCAGCCAGAGGTTCATCCAGGAGCAGGACTCTGGGTTTTAAGACTAAAGACCTTGCCACGGCTACTCGCTGTCGCTGCCCCCCACTAAGTTGGCTGGGACGCCGCTTCTCCATGCCTTCTAGCCCCACAAGCTCAAGCATTTCCCCCACCCCTTTTCTTATTTCATGGTTGGGGGTCTTTCTTCGCTCCAGACCGTAGGCTATATTTCCTTCTACCGTCATATGAGGGAATAGAGCTAGACTCTGGAACACCGTGCTGCAATTCCTCCTATATGGTGGAATATCGTTCATCACCTTGCCATCAATTAAGATATCCCCTTCATCCAGAGTCTCCAATCCAGCCACCAGCCGCAGAGCTGTAGTTTTTCCACAACCGCTGGGACCCAACAGGGTAAATATCTTCCCCTGTTCTATCTCTAGATCAACATGGTCCACAGCAAGAACACCGGGAAACCTCTTGACCACGTTTCTCAGCTCCACACAGGGTATGCTCTGTCTATTTTCCATCTTGCACCTAATATTTTATCACGTCGTCTCTTTTCTTTGTAAGAAGGTCACCAGCAATAAGCCGATAATTGGAAGTACCACGAAAACCGAGCTAATAGCGTTGATGACTACAGGAGTCCTGCAATATTGCATCAGGGAAAAAATATAAATGGGCAAAGTCATGGTGCCTACCCCAGCCACAAAGTAGGTGATGGTGAAATCATTAAAAGACCAGGGAAAAATCAACGCCGCAGAAATCATAATTGCCGGTAGCAGCACCGGCACAATTACTTTTCTCCAGGTGGTTAGCTTATCCGCACCGAGGTCGGCTGATGCCTCCTCCAGAGTCCAATCCACTCTCGCCATCCTGCCCAGAACAATAAATACAGCCAGAGGAGCGCTGAAAGTAATATGAGCTATGATTATGGTGATATACCCCATTGGAATACGAATCACCTGGGTGAAAAAGATTAGCAGAGTCGCTGCCGTCACCACATAAGGTATCGTAATAGGCAGCAAGACGCTCATCCTTAAAGCACTTCTGCCCCGAAATTTATACTTATATAAGCCGTAGGCTGCTAAAGTCCCCCCTATGGTAGATATCACAGTAGCAACAGTGGAAACGAACAGGCTGTTCTTAAGTGCCTCCATAGCCTTGGGGGTATTCAAAACCTGGACATACCATTGCAGGGTGAACCCCTGCCAGCGAAGACCAATTGCGTGACTGCTGAAGGAAAGAATGACAAGAATAACGATGGGCATCCACAGGACGACGTAAACCAGGATAACCCCTAGCCGTTGTATTATGTCTGCTATCTTACCCGCTTTCATACCAGCCTTTCTATCGCTTCCTCACCTCCCAACTTTATGAAAATGTAAATCATAAGCAGGACTGCGGCGGTTAGAATTACGGCTACGGCGGCTCCCAAAGGAAAATTCCCAACGCTAATAAAGTAAAGCCGCACCAGGCTCCCGGCCATCAGAACTCTGTCCCCACCCAATATTAGAGGTGAGAGCCAGTCGCCGAAAGCCGGGATCAAACACAGTATTGTGCCGGCAAATACCCCACCCTTGGTTAGAGGCAAGGTCACAGTAAAAAACCTCTTGAACGGTGTCGCTCCCAGGTCCACAGATGCCTCTAATAGAGATTGGTCGAGACCCTCCAGCGAAGCATAAATGGGCAGCATCATAAAGGGAAGCCATACAAAAATTAACCCAAATACTACCGCAGTTGGATTGAATAGCATCTTCACAGGAGATGAAATTACACCAAGTCCCAAAAGGACACTATTTATGATTCCCGGATCTCCAGCTAGCCGTCTTAAAGCATATAGCCTGAGGAGCTGGGATATCCAGGAGGGTACAATCATACCGCCCAAAAGAAGGAGTTTGAACCTGCCTCCATGCCTAACGATCCAATAAGCTAAAGGGTAACCTACCAACAGGCATACTACATTTGTCACCACGGCATACTGAAACGACCGTGCCAGAATCAACAGGCGTGCGCTTGTAAACAAAGCTCTATAATTGTCGAGGGTGAACTCGTGTATGATTCGGCTATGAGGTCCTGATGTTACGAAACTGAGATATACAGCGACCCCCATGGGGATTAATACAAAGAGAAGAACCCACAGCCCGACAGGCCCCACGTAAGGTAGATGTACCTGTTTGGTCAGAAATTTTACCATCGGTCTGCTCTAATCTCCCTGTACACCTCCCCCCCTCAGAAGCTTTTCTTTAGCTCTGGTCGGATTGCAGCTCTAATGGCAACCCCTGATCTCCCGTTACACACTTCCTTTCCCTCAATTGAACCCCGCCCAACTCCCCGCCGCCAGCGCCGGGGAAAGGAGAATTATGAAGCGTTCTGTGATTGTCTCACTATATAGCTTCGGGGGGAGAGAGTGGGACAACCCACTCTCTCCCATTTGGGCAAGTCAGTTTACTAACCCCTTAACTCCTCCCATATGGCCTCTCTCATGCTTAGCCCGGGGTCCTCGTAGCTGCCCGCCGTTTCAACCTCAGAAATTTCCCAGTATCCTTCGGGCACTTCCAGGAACTCCTTGACTTCTGTAGAGAGAAGGTCATCTATCCCTGTGTGGCCATATGAGTAAGCAATGGCCTCAATTAATTTGGCAAAATTGTCCGGGCGATACATATAGTTGATCCACAAATGGGCCGCCGCCGGATGGCCACCACCTTGAGGAATTGTGATGAGCATTGGCGTGATCATGGTGCCTTCCTCTGGCAGAAAACTCAGGAGGGGAGCCATTTCTCCCTCCGGCTCCATCCCCAGCCCGAGATAGCGACCGTCTCCAGGTATGCAATGGAATATCCAGCACTCCTCACTTTGTACTTCACTTACCGGCCAACCTGAATAGGCCAATATACAGTCTTTTATGTTCATCAATTCGTCTCCGGCCTCGTCCAGTTCGGTTTGATTGGCACTATTGTAGGAATAGCCCAGATACTGCAGGGCAGATCCGATAACACGGTTCATTTCACCCCTGAAGATCAGCTTACCATCGTATACCCCACATTCCTCCGTAACATTGTATATGAATGCCCAGGAACCAAGCCCTGTAGCATTCTCAGCAATGTGATTCGTGTTGATCACATAGCCCATCAATCCAATGCTGGTGACCACCGAATAGTTGTAATCCGGGTCGTCCCACATGTCACCCTGGAATTCCTCTCCCAGGTATGCGTTGACATTAGGTATCCAGTCATGATCGAACTCGAGCAATGTTGTTGCATTTTTGAGGTCTGCTAGGCTCCTGACATCTGCCAGGAAATAATCATATGGCATCGTAGGATCTATCAAAAATTTTGCGCGGGCTACGTCCAGGTCGGAATAGTTATCCCTGATAATCGTAATGCCAAAGAAGTCCTCGAAGTCGTCATACAGTTCTTGAGGCCACCATGCCGCCCAGTCATACATACGCAGCTCGCCCTCTTCCATAGCCTGGTCAAAGCAGGCCTCAGGCACGGGATTCTCTCCAGTTCCCAAGGAAGCTAGATACTCGGCGTATGTTGGCGGCTCCGTCGTCGGCTCACACGCAGGAAGGGCAAAAGCCAACACCAGAACCACAGCCAGACCCAGGCTAATCAACCACTTTTTTGATTTCATCGTCCGTGTTTCCTCCTTTCCTATTTCTCTTTATCAGTCTTCCCTGATAGCCACTCAGTCTTTCCCGAGAGCCAATTCCCCATAAGCACTACCTCCTCTTTCAGGCTCACCCATCACCCTGCATAAAATCCCTGCCCCTGATGGGCAAGGGGCAGAGCGAAGTCTGTAACCTCTCCCTCTCTTCCTAGCCATTTGCCACCGGCGGAGAAACACAGTTAAATGTTCCCAAAAGTTCCAGTGTGAATTTATAATATATTACCCCCCCCACATTGTCAATCCCCTTGCCCACATCCCAAAAGCAGCCATGGTAAAATGCCTTCTTTATACCTTCTTGTTATTTCACCTCCCGGCCGATTTCTTCTCACCATCCCGATAAATTTCATATCTCTTTGGGGTACAAAGATGTTCCAAGACATTCTAAATAGAGGAAAACAGGGGTTCAGCCTCTCGGGTTGGTATGTGTTCAGGTCCCCTAACCTGAACCAGGCTAATTGCGTTTACCGGGCATTGGGATGCACAGAGACCGCATCCAAAGCACTTCTCCTCATCTACAACCGGCTTTGAATTCACCATTTTCATCGCCCCAAAGTTACACCGATCAATACACAGACCACATTCATTACAGAGCGCCGAGTCAACAACTGCTCTATAGCGACTTTTTACACTCGCATATTTCTTGCCCAAAATGATTTGTGCTCTTAAATAGTCGCAGCAACATGTACAGCAGTTACATATCGCTGACACACCATGCGAAGCATTGCTTGTCATATGCACTAACCCCGATTCTTCACACATATTGAGTATGGACAAGGCTTCTTCTCTGGTTATCTCTCTGGCAGCTCCCCTCTCCAACACATATTTGGCGGCTCTATTGAAAGTGATGCATGTCTCCCGCGGGTTGTTGCATCGCCGGCTTACCGTTCTACAGGGACAGAGCATAACTGCAATCGTTTCAGCTTTTTCAAGTATCCCTGAAATTTTCTCGTAGGACAGGATTTCTGTTCCTGGCTCTATTGTCTCGTGGACAGGAATCACCCTAAACTCAGAGCCTTCCACATCAAAAACAGGGGACACTTCCTCGTCGTACATGGCAGCCAACAAATCAAGAGTTTCATTTCCAAACCGGTCAACATTTTTGCCCGTCACAAGAGCATCTCTCAGCTCAACCCAATTGCTCATCAACGCATACCTTCGTTTACCTTCCACAGGGTCATAGAAAGCGAAGCCTTTATTGAACAATTCAACTAGAGTGGACTGGACACTGGATATATCCATACGCAATTTGCCAGCAACTTCCTCAGCAGTCCCTGGAAGAGCAAGAAGAATCAATGCTTCTTGCTCAGTAAGACACTTCTGACAAATTTTGGAAAAATACTTAGACTCAGGGAATCCGTAGGCTTCGGAGAGTCGGTGATAAATATACTCCATCGTGATCCTCCTTGCTTATATTCTGTATGTCATTCGTTATCATACCATCCTGGATTCCACATGTATCTACGACAACGATATAATCACTGCCTATTTCCCCAATATGTCATTCTCGGCATCTTTCAGAATCTGCTGCATCTCCTTGTCCACATTCTCCTTGAGCGGAAGCGGTGTGTGAGCAGCAAGTATCTCCTTAACTTTTGCTTTCGCCCTTTCAAGGTAAGAACCCTTGGTCGCCGGGTCGAGAACGAAGGTATCGGAGAGTTGTCGGCTCCATATTTCTCGTTTAAAATGCTTTAGTGTATGTGTCTTATCTAAGAAGTGACCTCCAGGACCAACTTCATGTATAACATCCATTGCTAAAGTATCGTTATTTATCTCAAATTGGCGCAAATAGGCATGGGCATGCTCGCAAACTTCGGCATCAAGGATTAGCTGGTCTAACGAGGCACTGAGTGCTCGATCACAGGACCCAAGCCAGGCAGAAAGGTCCGTGCGGCTCATGAAAGCCATAGCAACTTTCAGCAAATTACGTTCGAAAGACGGGATATCAGAAACTACTTCCTCTAAAGAAATGTCTGCTACCAGGCTGGGAACTTCATAAAATCGCGTCATTTGAGCAGCTCCAACAGAAAGTAACGGGTACTCAGGTGCCTTATAATTGATTTCGCCAGTTTTCATATCCGCTGGCGCCGCTTCCGAAGTATAAATCAACGGAGCGCCGGGATTGGCATACTCAACTATGACAAGAGCAGCTAGCTCTTCAGCATTTCCCACCGCCAGAGTGCCGGCCAGCGTTACTGGAGCGGTTGTACCGCCCAAGACCATGGTCATAGGTGCGATGGGAATCCCTGCCCTCGCCAGCATAACCATCGCCTCTGATGAATCTTTTTCAAAAGTCAACGGCGCCACCACACAATTAATCGTGGAAAAAATAGGCCTCCTTCTGAGCTCTGTCTCGCCCCCCACCACAGCAGACGCCAGCCTGATTTGCCAGCGGGCTGTTTTCTCCGTCACACAGGAACACTGAATATGCTTGCGGTTGTTTCTCAGTGCAATAGCTGCCGCGTGAAGCTCCTGGAGCGGTGGTGGCTGGTCATTAGGAATCACAATAGGCCAGAAGTAATCCAGTGTATCAAGATAGTCGCCTACTATAGCAAAATCCTTCAGGTCGGATGACGTTGACTGCCTTCTCTCCCCGGTCTCAAGATTTGTTGTTACAAATGGTGAGAAACCACTTGGTGCTATAAAGGAGAACTCGCCTCCAGGAATCTTCAGGTCGCATTTCGGCTCCCTTGCCCCCAGGGTTATCTCCCGCGGAGCTCTCTTGACCGCTTCCTCTACCATGGACTTCGGAATCTTTACAATATCGCCATCTATCTCGGCGCCATTCTCGGCAAGCAACTTTCGCACCTTCTCGCTGAGAACCTTTACCCCGGTTTCCTTTAGAATCCGCAGGCTCGCTTCGTGAATTTGCTCTACTTCACTATCAGATAAAAAGGTTAAAACTGCCCTCATTTTCTTGGTGCCTCCTTTTTTGTAGTCGCCCCGATTGCATCGGGGGCGCTTGCCCGATGAATTGGACAATCTGGCGGAAATAGATCCCCGCCTCACAATCCTCATGGGCAAGGCTCTAACCTCGCCCTGCGGGTCCGAAGACACGCAACTACATGAGTAATATCTAAGGCTGGCGGGAATTCTTCCCCGTCAGCCTTTATTTCTTAACCAGTTCCCTGGCCTTACCCACGGCAGAGGGAGCGTCAGGTGCATATCCATCAGCCCCTATCTTATCGGCAAATTCTTGCGTCACCGACGCACCACCAATCATCACCTTAGCCTTTAAACCAGCTCCTCTGGCAGACTTGATAACATCTTCCATCTTCACCATAGTCGTGGTCAGTAGTGCAGAAATCCCTATTATATCTGCATTCTTCTCTTTGGCCACTGCTACAAACTTCTCAGGCCCTACATCTACCCCAACATCAGTTACCATGAACCCCGCCCCCTCCAGCATCGTGCCTACTATGCTCTTGCCTATATCATGTATATCACCTTGCGCTGTGCCTAAGATCACCGTCCCGGCACTCTCTATATCTCCCTCCTTCAACAGAGGACTCAATACCTTCAATCCTTCCTTCATCGCCGTGGCAGCAATGACCATCTCGGGAAGAAAGAATTCCCCACTTTCATATTTTTTCCCTACTATGTTTATCCCCGCAATAAGCCCCTCCCTCAGAATCTTTTTAACTGCCTGCCCTTCATCAACCGCCTTCTTTACCAAATCCTTCACCTCATCTACTTCACCCGCAATTACACTGTCCTTTATTTTGGTTAACGCTACCATGCTTTCATACCTCCCTATTATTTTTTAAATTTTTTGCTCAGTAGCTATTGCATCAACTATTGCAGGGATTATATACATCAGATTGAAGCTCTGTCAATGTCCTGTACCTGTTCACATGGCCCGTGACATATCACCTACTTCTTTTAATTCGGGCTGTTTAGCTTTTCTCTAGCTCCGGACTCAGATTTGTCTTTGTTATTCCAGGAATTTCTCATCTCCAAATTTTGTAGTGTAACCCTTCAGAACCCATCCCAGCCCTTTATCGAGTACGGAGTAAACTGCAGCCAGGGCGCAACACGAAGCTCCCCCGCGTTAAATACGGGGCTTGCACTACGCTGAATAATCAGGTTAGTATTCTTGCCATCCAGCAGAACTCTAATCCTAAGTTTATTGGCGGGGAATCCGGGAGTCACACCCGGCTGCATAGATTTAGAATCTATGTGATCTTTCCGATCCATCCCCCCTGCAATAATATATGCTATCACAAACAGCTATAATAAGCATTCTGGCTATACACCAGGTGGCTAACAAATTACCCTTACTTCCCACCTAGCAGTTTCTTCGCCTTCTCTGCTGCATCGGCTGCATCTACTCCATAGGCATCAGCTCCAATCCTATCAGCCCACCTCTGCGTAGCAGGAGCCCCTCCAACCATTACCTTGAACCTGTCGCGTAAACCAGCCTTCTTAAGTT
>Ga0307379_10014223_pt1 | contig 10272 bp, 8 predicted proteins | sample UN2MG_FD_202237 | JGI IMG/M metagenome (GOLD analysis project Ga0307379, IMG submission 202237) | Soil microbial communities from Risofladan, Vaasa, Finland - UN-2 | ecosystem: Environmental > Terrestrial > Soil > Coastal area > Acid sulfate soil | place: Finland: Risofladan, Vaasa | collected... | reverse complement strand
AAGGGCGACGTCGGCTATCGGCCGGGCGAGAAGATCGCCGTGAAGGTCAACTTCGTCGGCTTCATTTGGCGCTGGGACGCGGTCGACCCGGAAAGCTACCGGCTCAAAGGCCGAATGGACTACATGAACACCTCGCCGCAGGTGATGCTGGCCGTGCTGCGGCAACTCACGAGCAAGGTGGGCGTGAAACAGACCGACATCGTTCTGGGGGATACCTTGGCCTGTTTCCCCGACGAGTATTACCAGACGCTGCACGCCGCGTTTCCGCAGGTGCAGTACGTCGACCACAAGGGCCTGTTCGGCCGGCTCGCCGCGGAGCCGTCGTCGGTCCCCTTGCACTGGAGTTGTCGTCCCGAAGGATGCTGCCAGGATTACGTGCCGGAATGTTTCGCCCGGGCCGATTACATGATCAACCTGGCGAATCTCAAGAGCCACACGGCCGCCGGCGTGACGCTGTGCGCCAAGAATCACTACGGTTCGCTGGTCCGCTGGCCGGCCGAGGAAGGATACTACGATCTGCACCAGACGGCCTTCGCGCCGGGGATGGGCAAGTACCGGAACCTGGTCGATCTGATGGGCCACGCCCACTTCGGCGGCAAGACGCTGCTGTACCTGATCGACGGCCTTTACGCGGGACGACACCCGATCGACAACGCGCCGATGAAGTGGAACTCGTCTCCCTTCGACGGGCACTGGACTTCGAGTCTCCTGGCCTCGCAGGACCCGGTGGCCATCGATTCGGTTGGGCTGGATTTCCTCCGGGCCGAGTGGGACGACTATCCCCACAAGTCCGGAACCGAGGACTACCTGCACGAAGCGGCCGCGGCGAACGATCCGCCCTCGGGCACCTTTTACGATCCCGACCACGCCGACGAGGTCGCGCGGCTTGCCAGCCTGGGCGTCCACGAACACTGGAACAACCCCCGCGACAAGCAGTACACCCGCAACCTGGGAACCGGCCAAGGCATCGAGCTGGTCGCGGCGCGTCGAGGGTGAGGTCTGGCACGATTTTGCGCAATCTCGGTTTCCGACATGGCAATTTCAGACTCGATCGCCCAAGTCGTTGTGGGATTATGTGGACGCTTAAGCTGTTGCAGCAGAGGAACGTTTCTCGGGACAGTCTGTTTGTCCTCGACTGGTCCCTGGAAGTCTTCAATCCGACGACAGGAAGCCGACCGCCACGGCGCACCACTTTGTACTCAACGCTTTCGTTCTACCTGCCGCCCGTTCCAGGAGACACCCTCCCCTCCACGGCGGTATTACCAGAGTCGCACTTGCGCCAGAACCTCTATCTGTGGACCACGTAGAACCAGAGATGGTGGGGCTTGCTGGGAAAATGCGAGTATCTTCAATGCTTCGCAAGGATACCACAAGAAAGACTTAAGTCACTATCCCGCAATGTGTTGCGTCTGATGATCCGGCATGTTCAGCTCAAACGGCGGCAAGGTGGTTGACATTTCACAAACTGACGGGTCGAATATAATCTTGGGTGGTCAACTGAGAATCACCCGTATCTGAGCAAGTCGAGTGTACGTAGGAGCTATTAATGTCGTCAACTGCTGCACCTATCGTGACTTACCAACCGAAGGCCCGGACGTGCTGGATGCGTTTCCGCGAGTTGCAATGGAAGCATCTTCGGAAACTGGCGGTCGCTAGAGCCGAGAAACGCGACTCGAACAACGTCGAGATCAGCGAAGACGACATCAAAGCATGTCTTGAGGAAGCGGTCCGCGAAGCTCTCAAAGGATTCTTGCACTCCCATGTCAACACGTAGGCCAGGGAACGAACCCCCGTCGGGAGAACCTGACGAGCCCAGCCAGTCGGCGATTGTTTTTTCCGAACGAGGGGTGAACGAAGAAGATAGCCTGGTGGAGCAGTATCGAAAAGAACTGCAGAGGATGGCGGTGGGGAATGCCGTCTCTCGCGGTTCGAGTTCCGTTGACGAGGCGGATTACCGGGTGGCGTATGATCGACTCCGGAGGAAACCGGCAGGATTGTCGCAAGCCGCGGGTGCTTCCTTGGTTTTTCTTGCAGGGGGCTTCTTGGCACACGGGTTTGCTGGAATCGGGCAGAGTAGCTGGCCTCCCACCTTTACGATCATCGTGGGCGTCGTCCTCGGTTTGATGGGGATCGTCATTCGCTACAACATGCTGCGATTACGATGAGACCAGGTTGGTCGGGTTGGGGTTAGGCTCGGTCTGGAGTGCTCAAGCCCCACCGAATCCCACATCCTCTTTCGGCACCGGAACTCTGGCCGGCCAGAGGATCGCGTTGAGGAGCATCTGTCGAGACTCTTCGATGAGCATGTTCTTGTGGTAGGGTTCAGGCGACCTTGTTCCGGCCTACGTTGGGAATGCGGGCTGACTGCCGTCAGACGAACGTGGCGATTTCGGCCAGCGCGCTCTTGTCCAGTTCGGGCACGGTCGCCCCGTCGGCCGGATGACCGACCACGAGGATCATCACTGACGACCGCGAAGTGCCAAGGCTGCATGTTGGCCCCGCTGGGCGCGGTGCCGGCGGTGCGCAGGCAGTCTTCGATCACGTCGAGCGAACAACCCGCCGGAGCACCGTGCCGGATGTGTGTGGCAAGCCGTGCGATGGGGATATAACCCGTTGATCGACAACGACTTGTGCAACACGCAAACGCTCCGCGATCAGTATGCTGCTGAGCGTGGTGCGGGAAACAATGATCACAGGTGTACGATCTCCGCCCCGCCCCATTGCTGAGCAAGGTATTCGGCCGCCAGCCGACGATGACAGCGATCGGCGCCGGGCTCGCTGCACAGCAGGACGGCGGGCACGTCGAACAGCCGGCGGTCGACGGCGTTCTCGACTTGACGTTCGGCCAACAGCGCCAGAAAACGGGGCTCGTACGCTTCCCAGGGCAACTGCTTCTTCTTGTACGCGTCGAGGATCTCTTTCGTCGGCGCGAGGATCGGCTCGTGGCGATAATCGGCCCGGCAAAGCTCGGCAAGAAAGTACTCCAGGTCGCCGCACTTGGTGAAGCCGGCAAGCTGCGAACTGTTGTTCAGCCGCACGTCGATCAGCCGCCCGATTCCCTCTCGGCGGAGGATTCCGAAGAACTCCCGGGCGGATTTCTTGGCAAAACCGATCGTGTAGATTTCCACTCGTCGGGCTCCTCCATGTCGAACAGGGTCATTTGACCGCGGGTCTTTTGGAACTCTTCTTCTGCGGCGAGTTGCTCTTCGCTCCGGACGCTCCCGTCACCGCGGATGTGGAGCACCGCGACGCCGCGGCCGCGCAACACCCGGCCGACCAACAACCGCCGATGGCAGTGCGTCGGGTCCTCCTCGCCACACATCAACGCCACGCGATAGTTCGCGGTGCCCTGGATCAGCCGCTCGATACCCTGCCGGAAGCCGGGCGATTCGGCCAGTCGGCCGTAGAGAACGCGGCCCTCTTCATCGCAGAACTGCTCGTCGTCGACACGGCCGCCCAGCAGGTCGCCGAGGAACAGGTACTTGACCCCGCGATCCTGCAACGGGTCTTGAAGGGCTTCCTTGTTGAAGTGCGTGGCGTAGCCCGAATAGGGGCTGGAGCGGACGTCGACCAGCACGGCGATTTCCTGTCCGGCCAAGAGATCCAGGAAGTGCTCCAGCGGATGGTTGGAATGCCCCACGGTCCAGATGGTCGCCCCCGGCTCGCCGGTCCAGTCTGTCATGGGAATCGTGGCCCCGGGTCGGTGGCGGCGAAAAGTCAGTCCTTGTCCCAGTTGTCTTCACCCCAATCTTCGTCCTCGTCCCAGTCCTCGTCGTCGTCTTCGTCGTCCTCCTTCTCCCCCTCCTTCTCCCCCTCCTTGTCCTCCTCGTCGTCGTCTCCGACTTCCTCCCAAGGCTCGTCTTCTATGTCGTCGTCATTGAGGTCCTCCTCCTCCTCGTCGTCGTCCTCCTCGTCCTCGTCATCGAGGTCCTCGTCGTCGTCATCGAGGTCCTCGTCGTCGTCATCGAGGTCCTCGTCGTCATCGAGGTCCTCGTCGTCGTCATCGAGGTCCTCGTCATCTTCATCGAGGTCTTCGTCTTCGTCGAGGTCTTCGTCGTCGTCGAGGTCTTCGTCGTCGTACTCGTCCTGATCGTCTTCAAAGGGGAAGCCGTCGTCGCCGGCCTCGTCGTTTTCCGGCGTAATCATCGCAGCCGACGGTTCTTGGGGCACCTCGGGCTTCATGGTGAGGATGCTCACACTGGTCTCCTCTTCCGATTCTTGGGGATGGTTCACTTGCTTCAACATGGCTTGATCAACTCCGCTGTCGGCGGTGGAGACCGGATCGTGCGGGGCGGCTTGCATCAACTCCGCTCGGGGCAACTCGTCCAGGTGCCGCAACCCGAATACCTCCAGGAACCGCCGGGTGGTTCCGTACAACAACGGCCGTCCTAATTCCTGGGACCGGCCGGCGATCCGCACCAGGTCGCGTTCGATCAACTGGCGCAGGATCTCTCCGCACTGCACGCCGCGGACGGCCTCGATCTCGGCCCGCAATACAGGTTGCCGATAGGCCACCACGGCCAGCGTCTCCATGGCGGGGGCCGAAAGGCGGACCTCGATCGGCGTGCGGTGCAAACGCCGCAGCCACGGGGCGAATTTCGCCCGCGACATCAACTGAAACCCGCCGGCCACCTCCTCCACGCGAAACGCACTGCCCTCTGCATCATATAGTCGGTTTAGCGTGCGAACCAGTGTACGCGCTTTCGTGCCGTCCGCCAAGCCTGCCAATTCGGCCAATTTCCGGCTCGGCAGCGGCTCGCGGGCGAGGAACAGGACCGCCTCCAGCCGCACCACCGAGGCGCTTCTGGCGTGCGGGCCGTGCCCACCGGGTGAATCTTCCTCCGGTCGATCGAGCAGCAGGCGTCGGCCGACGTTTCCCCCGGCCGTCCGCAAACCGCGGGGCGCATCCATCGGCTGCCGAAAGCGCAACGCCACGCTCCTCAACAGCCGGCCGGTGCTGAAACGGGAACCGTCCATCGAGTCCAGAGTAAGGCGAAGCGGGCACTGTTGGCAAGGCCAGCCTATCGTCCGTCGGCCCGCCAGACCTCGATTTGCCGCAAGACGTCGCTCATCGCCCGGATGCGATCGAAGTTGGTGGCCTGAAAATGCCGGACGTAAGTCGGGTCGCCCCCGACCGAGGCGTCGCAACCGAAGCGATAGAACTGCGGTCCGTCCCAGAAATACTCCATCCGCGTGGCCCCCAACTCCCGCAAACGCTGCTCGATGCGGGCGACCTCGCTCTCGACCGATTCCGTCCTGGCCTGGGCGTAGTAGTTCTCCGGCGGCACCGAGGCCGAACCCGGCTGGCCATAAGTCGGCGGGCCATAAGTCGGCTGGCCGTAATCCGGCACGACATTACCCCCCACATTAACCGTCCCCCGGGTCGGCGGCGATGGCATGGGCGACTCGTAACCGGCTGGCATAACACCCGTCGCTGGATGGGATGCGGGGCGGGTGAGCCCCGTTGCGGCGCTGGCCAACGGTTCGGCGCGTCCGTCGGGCCTGAGCGGCCGGGGTGCCGTTGCGGAGGTGTCTTCCTTCATGGCCAACAGCTCGAATGGGGGGGCCTCGCCCCAGGAATCGGCCGTCTGGAACGATTCGGCCGCGGGCTGACCGCCAAAGAGGCTCTTGAACAGGTCCGGCAGCGACTTTCCGAACATGGCCGCCAAGGGAATGGCGATCAGACATGCCAGCATGACCAGTGCTCGGACCAGTACTGCCGTCGAGGATTGCATGGCCAACGGTGCCTCCTTTCACCGCACTGAGCCCGTGCGCGCCGCCCCAACCTTGATTTTCGCGACTCGCGATGACGCATCATACCGCCGGCCGATGATCCGGGGCAATGGCAATCGCCGTCCGCCTTGACACTTGATCGGAAACCGGCTCTGCTGAATAATGAATCAAGCGCACGGCGCTCTTCAGCGGCACTGCGGCCTTCAGCAAAACGCGGTCGGCTCTTCCAAGCGATGGTGCCGTCCCACCCGAGTTGCGAGCGCGAGCTGCTGCCCCACGATTTCAAGCGGATGCGACGACCGGCCCCGGGACTCCGTTCCGGGCGGAAACGCCCCAGGATAACCCTATGCAAGAACGTCTCGATGCGGTTTTCTCGCGTTTCGAAGGGAAAGACCACGAACTGATTCCGGTCCTCCAGGCCGTCCAGGAAGAGTTCGGTTACCTGCCGGAGGAGGCCCTGCTGGCGATCGGCCGGTTCTGCCGCGTGCCGGAGAGCCGGGTTTACGCGGTGGCCACCTTCTACGCCCAGTTCCGTTTCACTCCCCGCGGGAAGAACCACGTGATGGTCTGCCGCGGAACGGCCTGCCACGTCCGCGGCGCGCCGCGGATCCTCGAAGAGGTCCAGAAGCAACTGGGGATCCATGAGGGTGAGACGACCGGCGACCTGCAATATTCGCTGGAAACCGTCGCCTGCATTGGGGCCTGCGGCCTTTCACCCTGCATGATGACCAATCAGCGGGTTGAAGCCAAGTTGACGCCCAAGAAGGTGGCCGAATTGTTTGCGAAAGGCGACGGAAAATGACCCCGAGTTTCGACGACCGACGGCAGCAGGCCATCCGGCAGTGGAAATCGCTCCAGGAAAGCGAGAAGCTGCGGATCCTCGTCGGCACGGCGACCTGCGGCCGTTCGGCCGGCGCCATGGAAGTGCTCGATGCGTTCCGCCAAGAGCTGCAACGTCGCGGCCTCGACGCCCATCTGATCGAAGTCGGCTGCATCGGACTCTGCTACGCCGAACCGATCGTCTGCGTGATCAAGCCGGGTCGGCCGGGCATCAACTACGCCAACGTGACTCCCGAAATGGTCGCCGAGATCGTCCAACGCTACGTCCTGGCCGACGATCCGCTGCCCGAGCACGCCTTGGGCACGGTCGGCGAGGGCCGAGTCGACGGCATCGCCCGAATGGACGAAACGCCCGTCTTGCGTTCCCAGGTAAGAAGGACGCTGAAGAACTGCGGGGCCATCGACCCGACGAACATCAACCACTACATCGCCCGGGGCGGCTACGGCGGGTTGATCAAGGCGCTGGAGATCGGTCCGGAGCAAGTCATCGAGGAAGTGAAGGCCTCGGGCTTGCGGGGCCGCGGCGGCGCCGGTTTCCCCACCTGGCGGAAATGGCTTTTCTGCCGCGAGGCCCCGGGAGAAAAGAAATACCTGGTCTGCAATGCCGACGAAGGCGATCCCGGCGCGTTCATGAACCGGTCGTTGCTGGAGGGCGATCCCCATGCCCTGCTGGAAGGGATGCTCATCGCCGGCTACGCGATCGGGGCCGACGAAGGCTTCATCTACTGCCGGGCGGAATACCCGCTGGCCCTGGAACGCCTGCGGATCGCGTTGGGGCAGGCGAAACAGTACGGCCTGTTGGGCGACGACGTGCTGGGCTCGGGGTTCCAATTCCACATCAAGATTAAGGAAGGTGCGGGGGCGTTCGTTTGCGGCGAGGAGACGGCCCTGATCGCGTCGATCGAAGGGCAGCGCGGCATGCCCCGGCCTCGCCCCCCGTTCCCCGCCGTTTCCGGCCTCTGGGGTAAACCGACCATCATCAACAACGTCGAATCCCTGGCCTGCGTCTCGTTGATCCTGCGAAACGGCGCCGACTGGTTCGCCCAATACGGCACCGAAAAGAGCAAGGGCACGAAGACCTTCGCCCTGGTCGGCCAGATCAAGCGGACCGGCCTGGTGGAAGTGCCCCTGGGGATCACGCTCCGCGAGATGATCTTCGATATCGGGGGCGGGCTGCTCGACGACAAGCCCTTCAAGGCCGTACAGACCGGCGGCCCCTCCGGCGGGTGCATCCCCGCCAGCCTGCTGGATACGCCGGTGGATTACGACTCGCTCCAGGCGGCCGGCACGATCATGGGTTCCGGCGGGATGGTGGTGATGGACGACACCACCTGCATGGTCGATTTCGCCCGATACTTCCTCGACTTCGCCCAGAAGGAGTCCTGCGGCGAGTGCGTGCCGTGCCGACTGGGTACCAGGCAATTGTTGGCGATTCTGGAGGACATTTGCGAGGGAAGGGGCCGGCCGGGAGACATCGAACTGCTGCTGGAATTGGCCGAGGGGATCAAGGCCGGATCGCTCTGCGGGCTGGGACAGACGGCCCCCAACCCGGTGCTGACCACCATTCGCTACTTCCGCGACGAGTACGAGGCCCACATCCACCAGAAGCGATGCCCGGCGGTGGTCTGCCACGAGATCATCTCTTCGCCCTGTCAGCACGTCTGTCCGATCGGCACCGAGGCGACCGTCTACATCGCGCTGATTGCCCAGGGGCGTTTCGCCGAAGCGTTCGAGGCGATTCGGGCACACAATCCCCTGCCGTCGGTCTGCGCGCGGGTGTGTCACCATCCTTGCGAATCGAAGTGTCAGGCCGGGCGGTGGGGCGACCCGGTGGCCGTGCGAACGCTGAAGCGGTTCGCCGCCGACTATGCCCTGAAGACCGGCATTCATCCCGGGCAGACGCAGAGGACCCCCGACGGCGAAAAGATCGCCATCGTGGGCTCCGGACCGGCCGGATTGATGGCCGGCTACCAGCTCGCCCAACGCGGATACGACGTGACCATCTTCGAGGCCCTCGACACGCCCGGCGGGGCGCTGGCCGCCTGCATCCCCGAGTATCGCTTGCCGCGCGACGTGTTGGCCGCCGACGTCCGGTACATCCAGAACTGCGGAGTGAAGATCGCCACGGGCACGCGAATCGGCCGGGACATTCCCTTCGACAAGCTGACGACCGACTACCGGGCCGTGTTCATCGCCACCGGAGCCCACGCCTCGAAGAAACTCGGCATTGAGAACGAAGATGCACCGGGCGTGATGGATTCGATGCAGTTCCTCAAGGACGTCAACCTCGGCAACGAGGTCGCCGTCGGCAGGCGGGTGGGCGTGATCGGCGGGGGGAATTCCGCCGTGGACGCCGCCCGGGTCGCCGCCAGGCTCGAAGACTGCCAAAGCGTGTCGTTGATCTATCGGCGGACGCGCCGCGAAATGCCGGCGTTCAAGGAAGAAGTGGATGCCATGGTCGAGGAAAGCATCTCGCTGGAATTTCTCACCGCTCCCAAGAGGGTCTTGACCGAGAATGGGAAACTTTCGGGCTTGGAGTGCATCCGCATGGAACTTGGCCAGCCGGACGAGAGCGGCCGCCGGCGACCCGTTCCCGTCGAGGGCTCGGAGTTCGTCATCGAGTTGGACACGCTGCTGGTGGCCATCGGCGAGGACGCGGATTTCGGCTTTCCGGCCCAGCAGCACGGGATCGAAGTCACCCGAAAAGGCGCCGCAGTGGTCTCGCCGGAGACGCTCACCACCAGCGTGCCCGGCGTGTTTGCCGGCGGCGACGTGGTCACCGGCCCCAACACGGTGATCGAGGCCATGGCCCACGGCAAACTGGCGGCGGAGATGATCGACAAGTACGTCCGGGGCGAGGAGGTGGCGAGAGAATACGGCTTGAACCGACCCTCGACGTACCACCTGCCGGTCGAACTGACCGAAGAGGAAATGGAAACCGCCGCCCGGCCGACGGCCCCCAGCGTGCCCGCCGGCGAGCGAACCGGCAGCTTCGTGGAGGTCGAGTTGGGCATCACCGAAGAGGAAGCGGTGCGGGAAGCACGCCGTTGCCTCCGGTGCGACCTGCAAACCGGAGACGGCAAGGTGCAATTGGAGCGGCTTCAGGTGGTAGGGGGATGTGGGTGTAGGGGTTAGGGGCGAGGGGCGAGGGGCGAGGGACGAGGGGCGAGGGGGTTTAGCGGGCGGGCTTGCCCGCCGTTCGATTGCGGCTCTGCCGCGTTGGGGATCGGGATGGATTACCGACAGCAAAGGAACAAACGAACGCAGGAGCCGACCATGCCGACGGTGACGATCGACGGAAAACCTTTTGAAGCCCGAGCGGGCGAGACCGTCCTCCAGGCGGCCTTGCGCGGCGGCGTCTATATCCCGCACCTCTGCCACCATCGGGACCTGGACCCGGTGGGCGTCTGCCGGTTGTGCATGGTCGAGATCGAAGGGCGGATGACGATCGCCTGCAAGACGCCGGTGGCCGACGGCATGGTCGTCCGCACGGAAAACCCTCAGGTCGACAAGGTCCGCCGGGTGGCCGTGGAGTTGCTCATTGCCAATCATCCCGAGGACTGCCTGGCCTGTGCCCAAAACAACCAGTGCGAGTTGCAGAGGGTCGCCGCGTTCGTGGGCGTGGACCCGCAACACGTCAAACGCCTCCGCCGGACCGAACACGTCGTGCCGGTCGACGACTCGAACCCGTTCTTCGTC
>Ga0307379_10014222_pt1 | contig 10273 bp, 9 predicted proteins | sample UN2MG_FD_202237 | JGI IMG/M metagenome (GOLD analysis project Ga0307379, IMG submission 202237) | Soil microbial communities from Risofladan, Vaasa, Finland - UN-2 | ecosystem: Environmental > Terrestrial > Soil > Coastal area > Acid sulfate soil | place: Finland: Risofladan, Vaasa | collected... | reverse complement strand
GCTTTAGAGCAGAGGTTGAGGCTTGCGGAGCTTTATTTCGATCACCTGATTGTCTTCAGACAGCTCGAGTTCCTCACCGTAACTCTGATGCTGATCGGCGGTGACCAGCAGGCGGATGGTTCCCTTGGGAATGCCGGTGAACTTGTAGCGTCCCTGAGCGTTCGTCTTAGCGGTGTAAGTATATTGCTTGCCGCGCCGGAGTTTGATCGCGCTTCCTGATTCATTGAATTGCAAGGTCAGGCGGGCCTGGTAAATCGGCTCTCCAGTGTCGGCTTCCTTCACCACTACGGTGAAATCCGTGCGCTCGGGCGAATCGGCCCGAGCGGGGGTTCGGGACCCCACCAGGAGGATGGAGAAAGCGAGCAGCAAGCCGGCAATAAGCTCTTTCTTTCCAACATATCCGCGCATTTCTCTCTCCCTCGTACCGCAAACTCGAGACTTCTGGCCGCCCGGACTCGCCCACTCCCAAAACGCGGGGGCGGCGCTGACTCCACTATTATACCAAACAGTCCAACGGCGTGGAGGTCCGAAATCGTGCCGGCAGCCTGCCATTGACTTCAAAGAGCGAGTCCGATAACTTCGCGATCTGCTCGAATTCCGCAAAGGATTGAGGGCCTTTGGCCCGGAAAGGTCGCATGGGATTCTCCACCGACGCTATTCATGCGGGACAGGAACCCGACCCCGCCACCGGAGCGATCATCGTTCCCATCTATCAGACCTCCACGTTCGTCCAGGAGGAATTGGGAAAACATAAGGGCTATGAATACGCCCGGACGGCCAACCCGACGCGCACCGCCCTGGAACGAAATCTCGCGACCTTGGAGGGAGGGCGGTTTGGCTATGCTTTCGCTTCCGGGATGGCCGCCATCAACGCTTTGTTGACATTGTTCAAGGCGGGCGACCACATCGTGGCCGGACATAATCTCTATGGCGGAACCTTTCGGCTCTTCGAGCGCGTCCTCAGGGATTTCGGACTCGAGTTCAGTTACGCCAACACCTGCCAGACAGAGGAGGCGGAGCGCGCCATCCGGCCGAATACCCGCATGCTCTTTATCGAAACTCCCACCAATCCGGTGATGGAAATCACGGACATCGCCGCTACTGCCCGCCTGGCCCACGACCGCAAGGTGTTGCTGGCTGTCGACAACACGTTCATGAGCCCTTACTTCCAGCGACCGCTGGAATTCGGGGCCGATGTCATCGTTCACAGCACGACAAAATACCTGAATGGACACAGCGATGGAGTTGGGGGCGCAGTTATTCTCAACGACCCTGAGCTTGCCGAGCGTTTGAAGTTCCTCCAGAATGCCGCTGGCGCGATTCTCGGCCCGTTTGACAGTTGGCTGGTCTTGCGCGGCGTCAAAACTCTCGCCGTAAGAATGCAGAAGCACAATGAAAACGGTATGACGGTGGCCAAGCATCTGGCAGGCCATCCCAAAGTCAAAAAGGTCTCCTACCCGGGTCTCCCTTCTCATCCGCAATACGAACTGGCCAGGAAGCAGATGAGCGGATTCGGCGGCATGCTGGCTTTCGAGACCGGCTCACTGGAAAACGCCAAAACCGTCCTGAAGTCAGTTCGGCTGTGTGCCCTGGCAGAAAGCCTGGGTGGCGTCGAGACTCTGATTTCCCATCCCGCCACCATGACCCACGCCAGCGTCCCCCCTGAGGAACGTCAGCGGATCGGCATCACGGATGGGCTGGTGCGGATCTCGGTGGGCATCGAGGATGTCGAGGACCTCATCGCCGACCTGGACCAGGCCCTGGCGAAAATTTCAGCTTGATCCTTTGCATTGAATGGCTTTCCTGCGGGACACACCCTCGGGAGACGTGCGAGATTCCGCCTGCATGGTAAACTGCTTAAGAATGCGGATTCCGACGACGGCCCCGTGGTTACGGGAAACCTGGCCCAACCCGCACCCGTCCTTCCCGACCGAAGGCAAGAACTGGGCCTTTCGGGCGCCGGCTTTCCTCTCTTCGATTGTGGCCCTCAGCTTGGTGATGCTTGCCGTGGTTCCCTGCCCTGCGACGGAAATCAGTGTGGAACGGCCGGAGCTGGTTATTCCTCGCGTGTCGTCGACGCCTCCGGCTTTGGAAGACTTCCTAGAAATGAAGCCCAATGCTGCTTGGCAGGGGCGGCTGGCGAAGGTGGGCAATTTCATTCAGAGGCTGCCGAGCGACGGCCAGCCTATCACGCAGCGCACGGACGCTTACCTAGGCTACGACGACAAGAATCTCTATTGCATTTTTGTCGCCTTCGACTCTGAGCCACGCAAAGTAAGGGCGCACCTGGTTCCCCGGGACAGTGTTACTGGCGAGGACAAAGTGGACTTATTCCTGGACACGTTCCACGACCAGCGCCGCGCCTTTGTCTTCACCACCAACGCATACGGCATTCAGATGGACGGCCTTTGGAACGAGGGCCAGGTGAACCAATACGATCGCTCCTTCGATACCGTCTGGCGCTCGCGCGGCAAGCTGACCTCCAAGGGCTTTGTGGTGTGGATGGCCATTCCCTTCAAGAGCCTGCGTTTTCCAACGACGCGGGAGCAGGAGTGGGGGATCGTTCTCATTCGCTGGATCCCCAGGACCAATGAGTCGGCGACCTGGCCGCGGGTCACCACCCGCATCGAAGGTCGCCTCAACCAGGGCGCCACGCTCAAAGGGCTGAAAGACATCTCCCCCGGGCGCAACGTGCAGTTCATACCTTATGGTTTTTTCCGCTCCTTCCGCGCTCTGGATACCCGGGATCCGGTCGAGCCCCGCTTCGTGACCGACCGGGCCGAATTCGACGGCGGGCTCGACGGCAAATTCGTATTGAAGGACAGCTTCGCGCTCGACGTGGCGGTGAACCCGGACTTCTCCCAGGTGGAATCCGACGAGCCCCAGGTGACGGTCAATCGGCGGTTCGAAGTGTTCTTCCCGGAGAAGCGCCCCTTCTTCCTCGAGAATTCAGGATTTTTCGAGACGCCGATCAACCTGCTCTTTACACGGCGGATTGCCGACCCGCAGTTTGGCGTCCGCCTGACGGGCAAGAAAGGTCCTTATGCGATAGGAGCCCTGGTGGCCGATGACGAATCCCCGGGAAAGCTCGTGGCCCCCGGTGACCCGCTCTTCGGCCAGCGCGCCCACTTCGGGATTATCCGGGTCAGCCGCGACGTCTTCCGGCAATCGAGCATCGGTGTGATGTTTACGGATCGGGAATTCAGCGAGGACAGCAATCGCGTGGGCGCCGTGGACATGCGCTTCAAGCTCACCCGCAACTGGCTGACCAACGGGCAGGCGGTCGCCAGCTCGACCCGCCTCCCGGACGGCACCCACCTGGCAGGCCCCGCTTATAAGTTCCGGCTGCGGCGGGACGGCCGCCAGTTCTACTACGATCTGGAATACAACGACCGCAGCCCGGGCTTCCTCACCGAGACGGGTTTCCTGGCGGAAGGGTCGGTGCAAAAACCCCTCGGCGGAGGCCGAACCATTCCCCGCCCCCAACTGCGCACGGACATCCGCAGTGTGACGCAATTTGCCACTTATCGTTTCCGCCCCGAAGGGAAGCACTTCATCTCCTGGGGACCGAACGTCCTCATCAATCCAATCTGGGATCACCAGGGACAGCGACTGGACATGTACCACGATTACAGCATGACTTGGGAGTTCACGGGCGCGACGACGTTCGAACTATTCCATATCGCCGACCGCGAATTACTTCGCCCTCAGGATTTCGCGGGCCTTCACGACAACCGCGTGTTCTCACACCACCGCAACGGTCTCTTCTTCGAGACGAGTTACGACCCCCGGATCACCTTTCGGAGCGAGTATTCTCGCGGCACGCTGATCAACATCGTTCCTCCGGCCGGCCAAGAGCCTGCCCTGGCCAACCTGAGCCGCGCCAACACCAGCCTCATTCTCAGGCCGCTGACGCGCCTGCAAGTCGAGAACACTTACATCCTCGAGCGCCTGACCGATCGTGGGCAGGGCGAAAATATCTTCAACAATCACATCATCCGGTCGAAGTGGGGCTGGCAGTTCAACCGCGAGCTTTCCCTGCGCGTCATCTTGCAGTACAACGCCATCCTCGCCAACCCCGCGCTGACGCGCCTCGAAACCGCGAAGAACTTCAATGCCGACTTCCTTTTCACCTACTTGGTCAACCCCTGGACGGCCTTGTACGTCGGCTATAACGGCAACGCCCAAAACATCGAACTCGTCCCCACGGCAGATGGCAGCGCGCTGATTCGCTCCCGCCAATTCCAAAACGACGCCAATCAGTTCTTCGTCAAGTTTTCCTATCTGGTCCGCTTCTGAGCGTCTGACCGGGAGGCCAAGCTTCCGGAAAATGTCTCAGGGGAGATAATGGGTGGGCTGTGCCGATCAACCCGCTGAGGCCGCTGGGGCTGTGACAGGGCGGCTGAGCCGACGGGAAATCAACTGCAGCAAGAAAACCACAATCACAACTTGCAGCACCAAGCCAACATAGAGCCCCGGGACGTCGGCCGGCGCAAGACTCTTCCAGGAGAAGGCTGCGAAAGGCATCGTCAACCCGAAGATGAACTCGGCGGCCGCGTCGGAAACCGTTCCCACCACCCCGCCGATGATTCCCGTTGCCGCATAATAAAGGCAAAGGTACAGAAAACCTTTGAAAATCGGCCGCTTCATGCGCGTCAGGTTGCACCACTGCAAAAATAGAATATCGCGGGTGATGAAGACCAGGAACGCGAACAGCCGGATGGCGGCATTCCCCAGTTGCCAACTGTTCAGGGGCGTGGCGCTCCGCATTCCGGCGGCTTCCGCAACCAGCATGGCGTAGGCGATAGCTGCCGCGATGGCCAGCCAGGGCCACGGCAGGCCGTTCGGGGAAAAATACTGCTCCTGCCCCGCCCTCCGCCTTCGCCACCAGACCTTCAGCCTCTCCTGCGGGGCGAGCGTCGCCAGCCCGATGAGGACCAAAATCACTCCATTCAACCCGATAGCGGCATCGGAGACCTCGCGGGGGGAAATTGACCCTTTCAAGTAAACCGTCTGGGCCAACGTTTGGGGATCGAGGAAGGCGTAATAAAGAAGATTCAGGAAGGCCACGAATCCGACGGCCTGCCAGCGCGAGAGCAGTCGGACTTCCTCGCGGTCTTTCTTCAGATTGCGGACCAGCATGAGCACAAACCATGCGCCTAAGGTCGCGTAGAGGAAAAAAGTGAGGAAAAGGAAATGGGTTGGGGCGCCAAAGATCGTGGGCACCACTCTCGACAGGTCGGAATCCGCTTTGTAGAGGGAAAACAGCGGAGCGAAGATGCTGATGGCGCCAAAGCCCGGGAAGGCGCTGAAAGCGAACGAAAACCCCACGCCCAGAGGGAAGAGAATCAACAGCGCCGCGGCGGCGGCGCTGGAACTTGGGAAAGATACTAATCGTCTTTACTACCGCCTCCTTTCATGAGCCCTTTCCCCGATCAGCCAGCGGAGATTCCTTGCGCGTGGAAATCGCCTGAACCAACACGCCTGGCCAGGGTTAGAGGTTCGCATTCTTACGAAGCCGCATGAGCGCAGCCCGAGATTCGTCAGGTATCAAGCCGTGCCTATTCGGCGGCACGTCGAGAAGGAGATTAACTCCCCTTTTGCGGGTTTCGAGGAGCATCATCAGGAGTTCTTGGTCAGACCTCGGCTGATCCCCTTCGACGTAGAACCATTCTTTCCCGACGGTATTGCAGAACTCACCAGGAAGGTAGTAGCGCTTTCCCTCGATCTCGTGCCACTTCACATGACCCGAAGGAGGCGGCAATCCCCTTTCATAAGACCTAAGGTCCGTAGGCCATGCCGTATCCAGCCTGGCGCTGTTCATCATGATGACGGCATCAGGTTGGAGCTTCGCAATCAATCCGTAAAGGAAGGTTCGATAACCGCGCCCCAGGAGTTGTGGAATGTCAATCCACACTTCCCCAATCGGCCCGTATCGGCTCAGCAGTTCCGTTACTTGGGCGGTTTGAAAATCCTGATAAAGTGAGGTTGTGTAAGTAGTCGTGCGGCCTTTCTCCTGCCAAGGATAATGTCCCTCGGGGCTTACATTAACCTGCCCGAACAAGTGATGGTTATCATAGGAATCGTAGTATAGTCCCGGCAGGATACCGCGCCGTTCGCAAGATTTCACAAAAGCCTCGACGACGTCGGTTGTGTTCCCGCTGTGAGCAACGGTCAAGTCCGTATAGCGGCTCGGCCAGAGGCAATGGCCGGCCACGTGCTTGGTCGTAAGGACCGCGTATTTCATCCCGGCATCGCGAGCGATCTGGATCCATTGGTCGACGTCGAGCTTGTCGGGATTATATGTAGAGGCTGGGTCCTTTCCGTCCGGAATGTCCGGAAATTCCTTACCTACCACCCATGTGCCCATGCCGAAGTGGATGAACATCCCGTATCTCAAGTCTTCCCACGCACGAAGCTTCGACAAACTCAGCCTTTGGGCTCCGGCTTCTGACCCGTTTGGATTGCTGGGCAACATTTGCCCGTTTGCGTTTTGATTCTCAACGGACCGATTTTCAGCGGGACCAAGTGCGCAAGTATCGCCGAGGCTGGCTGCCGCGACCCCGCCTGCAACAGCAAGTTGCATAAAGGTGCGGCGTGAAACGCTCGGGCACCTCGTCATGTGGTCTCGATAGGAAGTTGTATGTCGTGTTGCTTCTGCCATGAGCGTCCCTCCTTGTCGGCGCACTTTACATCCATTTTGCGTTTTGCGTCGACCAGATGATAGGTGGTGTGGCCCTCCACGATTTTTTCCTGACGATATAGTTCCCCCACGGCAGAACCTCCTGAGGGAAGACCCGGAAGCAGGATGAAAAGCGAGACAACAGTGTTGCGGAGCCCCGTTTAGGATATCCTTTCGATTTCTGGTTATCTGAGACCCTACCGCTCGTCGCGCGCCGCAACTTCTTCGGGCGAGGCCGTGCCAGTCCCCTTTTTCATAATGGTGATGGAGGCGACCAGGTTGCCGAACCGCGTGGCCGCCAGCGCGTCGCCGGTGACCGCTAACGTGAGGGCTGCGCCCGCTGCGAAGCTGTCGCCCGCACCGCAGATATCCACAGGATTCTCGATCGCCCGCGCGGGAACCCAGGTCTCCTTGCCTTCCTCCACAACTAGCACACCTTTCGGACCATGCGTGACCATCATCACCTTGCTCTCGACATGTCCTCGCAAGCGCTGATAGTCAATGACCCCGAAAAGCTTGTGGCAGGCTGCCTCTGCCTCCTGGCGATTGGGCTTAATGATCACGTGGCGGAATAAGTCGATCCGCTTGCGGGAATCCACGAGAAACACCTTCTCGGGATGCGTCGTGGCCAGCTCAATGATCAGATTTCGCACGGCAGCAGTAACGACTCCTCCGGCATTGGTCTCCGCCTGGTCCGCCACCAGAATCATGTCGTAGTCTGAGATGACAGAGCAAAGATTGTCGAGAACCCGCTGCTCTGCCTCCGGGGGCAGCGGCCGGGTGGAAATGAAGTCCGCGCGCGGCTGGTCCTCGATACCGGTCTGGCGGTTCAGGAGCTTGGTGTAGGTGAACGTTTGCCAGCCGCGAACCTTGACCATAGATTCAGCCGTCACGCCGCGCTCGGCCAAGGCGCGTTCCAGCTCAAAGCCGAACCCGTCGTCGCCACGGACGCCCAGCACTGCCACCCGCCCCGTTCCGAGGGCCGCCAGGTTGTTGGCCACTGTACCGCCACCGCCCGGGGTGACCTCCGTGGACACCACCCCGAGGCGGGGAATGCCCGTCTCGCGGGAGGGTTCGGAGGTCGTGGGATCATAGGTGCACCAGCGATCCAGGCAGATGTCGCCCACCACCAGCGCCGCGAGTTTCGGAAAAGCCGCAAGAATCTCCGGCGTCGTCATGCGATCTCCAGTAGGGCGCGGCGCAATGCCGGGACCGTAGCCCGATGGTCCCCGCAGAAGTAGAAGCTCGTCCCGCCATCCGCAACCGTGCGGACCAGAATCGTCTTGTGCGGGCGGAAATAGTAGCCGGGATCGGTCTTGGGCAGTTCATGATGGATGTCGCCTCGAATGGGCACCAGATCGAAAACTGCCGTCGTGAAATCCCGGATGGAGCGCCCTTGCTGGTGAGCCACATTGCGGGCCATGGCCAAAGCCTTCAAATAGACTTCCGGCCCCATGATGGCCGAGCCGAAGCTGAGCATGACCCCACCCTCGAGATTTTCCACGCTGCGCACAAAGATCAGGAAGTCCCGGTAGCTGGCCGCGCCGAGCGCCGCCCCGTCGCAGTTCGGATGCTCGTGCGTGATGTCGTACCCGATGCCCACATGAACCGTGACGGGCACCGAGAGCCGGTACGCTGCCGCGAAGATGCTCAGGTCCTTGTGGGGAAAATCGCTGCCCGCGATGCGCCGGCCGAGATTCTCGCCCAGCCCGAGCCCGAGTTCTGCCGCCTCGCGGATGTACTCGTTCAACTCGCCCGTCTCTCGCCAGAGCCCAAACTGGCCCTCGCGGATGTAGCGTGCGACACTCTCTGTCGTGGCGCCGAGGCGCGCCAGTTCGTAGTCGTGGATGGCGCCGGCGCCGTTCATCGCGACGTGCGTCAGGAAGCCACGCTCCAGCAAGTCGATGAGGTGGCGGTTCAGCCCGGCCTTGATCACGTGCGCGCCCATCATGAGAATGCACGCTGCTCCGCCGCGTTTCGCGGCGACGATCCGCTGGGCCAATGCCGGAAGCTGAGGATAAGAAAAGGCGGGCGTCTCGTCTTCGAGTCTCAAGATGTCTTCGCCATGCATGTCGTGGACACGGTCGCTCAGCGGTTTGATCAGGAGGCGGGAGCGATCAAAGGTTTCATATTTGGAGTTCATGCTTGGGACTCACTCCGGAAATAGAATCTGGAGCAGTTGCCGGTGGTCAAGGAAATTCGGAATGATGAAGTCCGCACCCACGCCCAGCAGCCGCTTCCGCTTCCACTCGTTTACCTTCCGGCATTCTGGCTCGTCCGTGGCGACACCCACGGCCACCCCGCCGGCTTCCTTGACGTTCTTGATCTCGACGTAGCCGTCGCCGAACCCCAGCAGTTCGTCCCCGCGGCACCCGGTCGAGGTAAGAATACGCTGGATGAGAATCTCTTTGGAAAAACTTCGGTAGTCGTCAAGCGCACCGTACACGCCGCCGTCAAAATAGCGGGCGATATCCAGGAGCCGGGCCTCTTCCTCGGTGTAGGCGTGGTCCGTCCCGCTCGCGCAGTACAGGGTAAGCCCACGTGCTCGCAGGGCTTCCAGCAGTGCACGGACGCCGGGCACCAAATACTTCTCGGGCGAGACATTTCCCTGACGCAGCTCGTCGCGCCGCCACTGGATTTTCTGCATGAGCCGGTGGTGATAATTCCTCTTGTAGATGACTGGATCCAGCGCCTTGCCGTGGCGGAGCTCAATCTGGCGGGCGAGCTCGATGAACTGGTAGATAGTCTGTTCCCCGGTGAGGCACGCAACATAGTCCTCGACGAGGGCCCGCAGCTCCTCTTCTCTTTCCCCGGTCTTGAGTTCGCCGAGGATCTCCACCATCATGGCCACCATTACATCCACCCAGCCCGTGCGGATCAGCGATAGGGTGCCGTCGAAATCAAACAACACGGCGCGTGCACGCGCGGCCGATATGCTGGGATGTAGACATTCGATCATGAGGCCCAATCCGCAACCTCGGTCTCACTCTTACTTGGCGCAGTCAAACCTTGCCGCTCCGTCCGTTCGGCCTAGGGAGCTGTGCCCGATGGGTGGAGTGTTGTCGTTAACGTGATGAACCACGCGATGTGGTCGTGGTCCGTCCAACAGACAACTATCGCTCGACAATCTCGACAAGAATATGTCCAATGAGAATATGAGCTTCTTGAATCCATGGGGTCGTTTCGGCCGGGACACAAATGCAGTATTCCGTTTGATTCTTCAGCTGGCCGCCGTTCTTGCGCGTAAGACCTACCGTGATCAAGCTCTTGGCGTTAGGGGCTGCAATGCCCCTCAATTGGGAATTTCCGTTTTCAACTCTGCCTTCGCTAACGATCGTACGCAAGCCGCCCTTACATTTCAAGCTCATATCACCATGTCCTCTTTGGGGTGGCATCGCGGCTCCTCCCGACGCGCAAATCCGCGATTTCTGCAACACGTTTCGCCGCGCCTTGGGGTCAAGTCCTGAGGCAGGCTCGTCGAGTAGCAGGACCTTGGGGCGATGAATCACCGCCCGGGCGATGCCCAAGCGCTGCTTCATGCCGCGGGAAAGGCCCTTGATCAGCTCGTCCCGCTTGACCTCCAGGCCCACT
>Ga0307379_10014218_pt1 | contig 10274 bp, 6 predicted proteins | sample UN2MG_FD_202237 | JGI IMG/M metagenome (GOLD analysis project Ga0307379, IMG submission 202237) | Soil microbial communities from Risofladan, Vaasa, Finland - UN-2 | ecosystem: Environmental > Terrestrial > Soil > Coastal area > Acid sulfate soil | place: Finland: Risofladan, Vaasa | collected... | reverse complement strand
AAAGTCATCTGCTTTGCTTACTAATCAAGTTTACCAGTTTCCTTTTTCTATGTCAATGGTAAAATCTTAAAATATTTAACTTTTTGCACCTTTTGCCATTCTTGCCATTTTACCCACTTTTCTATTGTATGTCAATGGCTAAATCCCAAAAATAACTATTTATTATTATTTATTTTGCCACATTTACCTATTTTGCCATTTTACTCAAATACCAATAGCTATGCAACTCGAATCTTTTGATTTTAACCATTTTTCACAGGCCCGTTATGCCTTGCTGTTCAAACAGTTCTTGGATTCGCGTAATTCCTTAGAATATAAGGAGATATGAAATATATTGCCCAGCTCAATAATGCCTTTACAGCTTAAAGAACTCGCATAATCCGGTAATATATATGATTTCTGATTGGTAAGGGGGTATTAAATTACTGATGTTCAAAAGACAATAATGGTTCTTACGTATAATGCGCAGGTACATTCGATGTTCGGAGCGACCGAGAAAAATCGTTCGGGGCCCCAGAGGCGAAAATTTCCCCCCATCTGCCCAAATTTACGCCTCTGCCCAAACGATTTTTCTCTCAAGGCAACCCCAGGGAGCCGATTTGTCCAGCCCACCTATGCATTATCCGGATGAAGCAAAAAAACTTCCCGCCAAAATAGTACAAGCGGTTTTCAGCGTTGTTATTATAAACACATTTTGTACAAAATAGATGTGATACCAATTGTGATTATGATTTGCGCCTTAGTCATCTCGAGCGTAATCGAAAATCGCAAATCGACAATCGAAAATGCCCTTCTGGGCTCTCCACTTCGTTTCGTGTCTCGACTCCGCTTCGCTGCGCTCGAAATGACACGAACAAGCGCATTGATTATTCACACTTGGTATGAGATGTAAAGAAAAAACGATGAAATTAGCATTTATGGCCGGTCATAAAACTACACTGCCCAAACTTCTGTTTTATCGGACAGTCACGTCATATACTTTTAACATTATCAAGTCTCTCAACATCGGCAGGCCAACTCAATCCGGTCTTCTGCCAGATAATCGTTCCGGAACTGTCAACCTCGATGACACGACCATTGTGCTGCTCTGCTATTAGCGTATTACCATTGACCAGTCTTTCAGCATCCCAGGGACTACTCAATCCGGTCATCTGCCAGACGATTGTGCCGGAGCTGTCAACCTCGATGACACGAGAACCCAAACGTTCCGCTATCAGCGTGTTGCCATCGGCCAGTCTTTCAACGTCAACAGGATGATCCAATCCGGTTATCTGCCAGACGATTGTGCCGGAGCTGTCAACCTCAATGACACGAGAACCCAAACGTTCCGCTATCAGCGTGTTGCCATCGGCTAGCCTTTCAACATCCCGAGGATCATCCAATCCGTTCTTCTGCCAGACGATTGTGCCGGCCCCGTCAATCTCGATGACACAACTATTATATTGTTCCGCTATCAGCGTGTTACCGTTGGGCAACCTTTCAACATCCCAGGGATCGAGCAATCCGCTCTTATGCCAGACAATTGTGCCGGAGCCGTCGACCTCGATAACACGATGACGGCCAATCTCTGTGATCAGCGTGTTTTCATTGGCTAATCTTTCGGCATCCCATGGCCCGTTCAATCCGTCCTTCTGCCAGACGATCGTACCGGCTATGTCAACCTCGATGATACTGCCATTACCAACCTGTGCGATCAGCGTGTTGCCATTGGCCAATCTTTCGGCATCGACCGGACGAGTCAATCCGTCCTTCTGCCAGACGATTGCACCGGAGCCGTCAACCTCGATGACGCGACCTCCAAAACGTTCCGCTATCAGCGTGTTGCCATTGGCCAATCTCTTCGCATCCCAGGGACTTTTCAATCCGCTCTTCTGCCAGACGATTGTGCCGGAGCTGTCAACCTCGATGACACAACCATTGCCGGACTGTGCTATCAGCGTATTACCATCGGCTAATCTTTCGACATCCGCGGGGCTACTCAATCCATCCTTCTGCCAGATGATTGTGCCGATGCTGTCAATCTCAATGACACGACTATTATACTGCTCTGCTATCAGCGTGTTGCCGTTGGCTAATCTTTCGGCGTCCCAGGGACTCTTCAATCCGGCCATCTGCCAGACGATCGTACCTAAACTGTCGACCTCGATGACACGACCATTGCCGACCTGAGTAATCAGCGTATTGCCGTTGTCCAGTCTTTCTGCGTCGGCATCCCAGGGATCATTCAATCTTGTATTCTGCCAGATAATCGTACCGGAGCTGTCGAACTCGATAACACGGCGACGTCCAAGTTCCGCTATCAGCGTGTTACTATTGACCGGCTCGACAGCCGAAGCATCTTGCCGATAATCGCAGGGATCAATCCTGACGGAGTCCTTGTGCGAATCCCTTATATTATCATCAACGTGGATAAGCCGTCCGGGAGTGATTGTACAGAATCCCGCAAGTAAAAATACCAACATTGCCAAACAGGTCCTTCGGTTTGCTATCTGTGACATCGTTATACCCTCCTGGTATAATTTTCTTATCAAAAGCTAAAATACGAGAACATCGCCCTATAGTCAAGGAATTATAGGACTTTTTTTATTTAGATAGCCAAAAATATTAAAAAATCCCATTAGGCAAGTTCAAAGCTTCGTTCAGCAGTGATTTGGCACTCTCAACAAAGAAATCTTTGAGCAAAAGGGGGCAATTTACCTGGCGTTTGATAACAATCTGCCCATTAGCTTTGGCTCAGCACTCAATGCTAAATATGAAACTTGACTGGGTTTATGTCTACAGCCACGCCTTTGGCTGGACTTGTACCATACATTCTATAAGTTCGGCAGGAAATGGCCTTGACTAATTAACAGTTTTTTAATAATGTTGCGGCGGAGTTTTAAAAAGGAGCAATACGATGCAAGAAAGGACTCGCGTAGGTCATTTTATCTTTGATCAGGCGGACACACCTGCCGTTGGGAGCGTTCTCTACGAGCAGCATTTGAAGCTGCCAAGCCGGCTGCACATGAACCCGTTTTGCGGCTATATCATGCCCCTGTGGTATTCGACGATAGCCGCCGAGCATCGCGCGGTTCGCGAGGCGGCGGGATTATTCGACTGTACACACATGGGTGCGCTCGATTTTTCAGGCCCCGAGGCCCCGGATTTTCTCGATTATGTAACGACGAACAAAATCAAGGACCTCGGCGTCGGCAGCGCTCGCTATTCGTATATCCTGGATGCCGCCGGCAACATTCTCGACGATATTATCATCTATCGCCGGGCCGGCGAGCGATTCATGGTGGTCGTAAACGCCGCGAACGAGCCCAAGATCAAGGCTTATTTTAAGGCGCTGCTAAACGATGAGGTTCCGGTCGATGCCGAAGAAACCGGGCGCAAACTGCCGCACAAGCCCGACATCTTTGACATGAGAGATACGAGTCAGAGCCGGGATTGCAGGGTCGATATCGCTCTTCAGGGCCCCCGGTCGCTCGATATAGTCTCGGCTCTCACCGATGCTCAGGCCCGGCAGCAGATTGCCGCGCTTCGGCCGTTTCATTTCGTGCAGGCGGCACTCGGCGAGATTGATTGCATTATCACGCGAACAGGTTACACCGGAGCTAAGGTCGGATTCGAGTTATTCGTTCACCCTGATAATGCTCCGAGGCTCTGGGAAATGATGCTGCAGAAATGCCAGCGGTACGGGCTCGTGCCCTGCGGGCTTGGCGCCCGGGATAGTCTCAGAATCGAGGCGGGCCTGCCCCTTTACGGTCATGAGCTGGCCGGACAGTTCAATATTTCTCCTTTTGAGGCCGGCTATGGCTGGGCAGTGAAGCTGGACAAGGAGTTCTTCATCGGCAAAAAACCCATGGAGCAAATTGCGAAAAACTATGATATGGAAGTGGCCAGGGTTGAATTGCCCGGCGATAAAGGCGTCCGGCCCGTCAGGCAGAACGATGCCGTTCTCAACGGCGATGGTGAATGCACAGGATGGGTGCTGAGCTGCGCCAAAATCGAAGAAAAACAGATTGCTCTGGTTTATATGAGCAGAGAGTGTACGCAACAAGGCAATCCTGCCGGTCTCTACTACCTTGCAAGAAGCCGGGGCCAGCTCGAACAGGGCAGGAAGGACCGTGTAGAGAAGGCCGAACATGTTAGCCCGGATCTTGCCGGCGTCGTTCTGAGCCGATTCGCAAAATTCTGATTGAGGAGTATTAAATGGCAGTTAAAGGTTTACTTTATACCAAAGACCACGAGTGGGTCAGCATTGAAGGTGCCGCCGCAACGGTGGGTATCACAGATTACGCTCAGGAGCAGTTGGGCGAGCTTGTCTTTGTCGAGCTGCCTGTGATTGGTAAGCAAGTCAGTGCGCACGACGAGATTGCTATTGTTGAGAGTTCGAAAGCCGCCAGTGACGTCTATTCGCCCGTGACCGGAAAGGTGATCGAAGTCAACCAGGAGCTTGAGTCCAGCCCCGAACTCATAAACGAGGACTGCTACAAAAAAGGCTGGATCGTTAAATTACAGCTCTCGGATCCGACGCCCCCAGAGGATCTGATGGACTCGGACCAATACAAAGATTACGTAGCGGGATTGTAGAAACCGCCGTTCAACCGCAGTCGGCCCGAGTTAAGAACGGCCGACACCTGTGTCGAGGATTCGCCAAATGCCTTTTATATCAAATACGACAGAGCAACAGAAGGAAATGCTTGCCGAAATCGGGCTTGGGATGGATGATCTGTTTTCCGATATCCCTTCCGAGTTCCTGGATAAATCAATGAACATACCTGACGGCATCAACGAGCAGAACGTCCGAAATAAGCTGGCGGAGCTTGCCGACAAGAACTCGATTAATTTAACTTGTTTCCTGGGAGGGGGTTTCTACGACCATTTCATTCCGGCGGCGGTTTATTCGGTTGTTTCGCGCAGTGAATTCTACACCGCCTACACGCCGTACCAACCGGAGCTGTCTCAGGGAACACTTCAGGCAATCTATGAATATCAGTCGGCCATTTGCCGCCTGACTGATATGGAGGTCGCCAACGCTTCCCTGTACGACGGCGGGACCGCGATGTACGAGGCGATGATGATGGCGCTGCGAATAACCGGGCGCAACAAAATCATTATCGACGACAGCGTCAATCCCATCTATCGCGTCATGATAGACTCATATACACAGAACCTGAAAATTGAGCTCGAAGAAACTCATTGCGTGGACGGCCTGGCAAACCGCGAACGGATATTCAAGAGAATCGACGACAAGACCGCCGCAGTCATCATGCAAAATCCGAACTTCTTCGGCTGCATAGACGATTTAAATGATATCGCCGCGGCCGCCCACGAGAAAGGTGCCCTTTTAATTGTTTCCTGTTATCCGATATCGCTGGGGATACTGAAAGCACCGGGCGCAATGGGGGCGGACATCGTGACGGGAGAAGGGCAAAGTCTGGGTATGCCGATGTCTTTTGGCGGACCATATCTGGGATTTATGGCATCGCGGATGAAGTACGTTCGCAAGATGCCCGGCCGCATCGTCGGACAGACCACAGACAGAATGGATCGGCGAAGCTACGTGCTGACGCTACAGGCTCGGGAACAGCATATCCGTCGCGACAGGGCAACTTCAAACATCTGCTCGAATGAGGCGCTTTGTGCCCTGACGGCATTGGTTTACCTGTCCCTGCTCGGCAAAAAGGGTTTGAAAGAAACGGCCCAGATTTGTGCGGACAAAGCCAGCTATGCCTACAAACGCCTGATTACAATCCCGGGTGTCGAGCCGCACTTCAAGGCGAGGTGGTTCTTCAACGAATTCGTTTTGGATCTGCCCTGTGAAGCGGCGGACGTCATCGCCAAACTGATTGAGAAAGGCTTTGCGGCGGGATTTCCACTCAGCCGATACTACGACAAAATGGAGAATTCCATACTGATTTGCGTCACCGAAAAGCGGACCAAGCAGCAAATCGGGACGTTGGCCGAAGCTCTGGAGAGTGTTCTATGAAGCTGATCTTTGAAAAGAGCGTGCGAAATCGACGAGCCGTCCAGCCCGGACCAAATGATGTGCCTGCGTCGATCAACATCAAGAAGGCCTTCTTACGCGAGAAATCGGCAGAGATGCCTGAGCTCAGCGAGCTCGATGTCATCCGGCATTTCACGGAGCTGTCCCGCAGAAACTTCGGCGTGGATACCAACTTCTACCCGCTCGGTTCCTGCACAATGAAGTACAATCCCAAAATTACAGAGCGCATTGCCGCATATCCGGGCTTTGCACACCTGCACCCGTTACTGCCTCAACTGAGAATGGGTGGGATGCTGACCCAGGGAGCGCTGCGCGTGCTTTATGAGACGGATTTGTTTCTCCGCGAAATCATGGGGATGGCGGGATTCACGATGCAGCCTTTGGCCGGCGCACATGGCGAACTGACCGGCATGATGATTATGGCCGCCTACCACCGTGACAGAGGCAACAAGAAGACCACAGTTCTCATTCCGGATAGCGCTCACGGCACAAATCCCGCAAGCGCGGCGATTGCCGGCTATAAGGTCCGGGCCATACCGACAACCGAGAACGGCTTCATGGAATTGAAAGACGTCGAGAAGGTCTTAGACGATGATGTCGCGGGGCTAATGCTGACCTGCCCCAATACGCTCGGCTTGTTCAATCCTCACATCAGGGACATCTGCGATCTGGTTCACAGCGTTGATGGCCTGGCATACTACGATGGGGCCAATCTCAATGCCATAGTCGGTAAGGCGCGTCCCGGCGACTTCGGATTCGATATCATGCACGTCAACCTGCACAAGACTTTTGCCACCCCTCACGGCGGCGGCGGTCCCGGGGCCGGGCCGGTCGGAGTTAAAGAAAAGCTGCTTGACTTCCTGCCGGTTTCTATTGTCGTCAAGAGGGATGATGGGACCTATGCCCTGGAATACGACAGGCCGAAATCCATCGGCTACGTGGCACCTTTCTACGGCAACTTCGGGATTGTGCTGCGGGCGTATGTATACATGTTGATGCTGGGCAAAAACGGTCTTAAGAGGGTCGCCGAGAATGCAGTGCTAAACGCAAACTACGTCAGGGAAAAACTAAAGAAGCACTATGAGCTCGCATTCGACGGAATTTGCAAGCATGAATGTGTTTTCAGCGTCCCGGAAAAAATGCTTCGCAACGGTGTCCACGCGATTGACATCGCCAAAGCTCTCATAGACAGAGGATTCCACCCCCCTACCGTCTATTTCCCAACGATTGTGAAAGACGCATTGATGATCGAGCCGACCGAGACCGAGAGCAGAGAAACGCTGGATGCATTCATCGAGGCAATGATCGAGATTGCCGAGCAGGCTATGGTCGAACCGGATACGCTAAAGAATGCGCCGATAACAACACCCGTCTCAAGACCGAACGAAACCGCCGCGGCAAAAAATCCGAACATCGCCAGTTTGTAGGGTGGGGCTCGCCCCACCATTTTAATCGGTAGGCAAAGGCCCACCCCATGAAACTCTCAGATACACGTCGACCCGGCAAAGCGTACAATTTCTTATCACGTGTTTTTCCGGCTGCTGAAGAAGCTGCTGTAACCGCCGGTCTCGGCGTCTTTGTCGGTATCGCCTGCCAACAGTGCATGATGATTTTCGATTACCTTTTTATAAGCACCGGCGTGTTCTTCGATAATCTCCGGCTCGTAGTGTTTGAACCACGGGACCTCGAAGACGCGGCGAATGATGCTCTCGGCGACCGGCAGCGTTTCGATGTATTGCTCGATTGTTGCGGCCTCATCGAGAAAAGCAATCCTTGTCGGCCTGCCGTGTCCGTAAACGTCCATAGTCGTGAACAGTGGATGCAGATGCAGTGGTTTATTACAGCCCGGATTGCAAATTGAGCCTTCGGCGAGAATAGCCTGACTGAAGCGTGACAGTGAAAGGCCGCCCAGCTCTCCGGTGATGTACTTGAAATGCGGATAGTACCAGCCGCCTTTGGTTGTGTCCGTGTCCCTGGCTGGCCGGATCGGCTTGATCCCTGCCGTATCTTCGAGCAGGTCGCAGAAATAATTCATTGCTTTGTCGATCTCGGTCATCTGCTTCGGATACAGCTCCAACTGAACCAGTCCGAAAGCCGAGCTGAGCTGGTGAATCCGATGCTTGGCTCCCCCGCAGGGCAGCCCGGCGAAGGACTTAAGCTCATCCAGCGTGATTTCATCGTGCCGGATGTAATGCCCGAACAAAAGCGCCCGCTCGTAAACCTGCTTCTCGTCGGTAAAGAGGATTCCGCCCTCGCCAATAGCCAGGGCCTTGCCGGTCATCAGGGAAAATGCCGCCGCCTCGCCGAAGGTGCCGATTTGTTTGCCTTTGTAGAGCGCTCCGTGAGCGTGGGATGCGTCTTCGAGGATTTTCAGATTGTGCTCGGCAGCGATTTTCATAATCACATCCATCTCGGCCGGCATTCCGGCATAATGCACGACGACAATCGCTTTGGTTCGCGGCGTGATGCGATGTTCGATGTCATTCGGGTCGATGCAGAGTGTCTCGGGATCGACGTCGGCGAAAACCGGCGTTGCGCCGAGACTGTACGCCTGCGCGACCGAGGCCCAGTAGGTAATGCTTGGACAGATTACTTCATCGCCGAGTCCGATACCCAGGCCGTACATGGCACCCAGGATGGCCGCGGTGCCGTTGTTGTAAGCCAGGCCGTATTTTCTGCCGAGCGATTCGGCGTACTTCTTCTCGAACTCCTTGGTGATTTCGATGCCGGACATCTTCCGGGCGCGCAGAACTTCGAGTACGGCTTGTTCGTGCCGCTCGGTGACGATGGGCCATGCGAACAGCTCCGGCCGCTGCGTTTTAACGAATTTCTCGCCGCCCAGTAATGCCAACGTGCTTTTCGTTTCTGTCTCCTTAGCCATATCTGCCGGCTCTCCTTTCAGGGATTGCTTCCTCTTGCGGAAACAGTATTTGTCATTCCCGCGCAAGCGGGAATCCATCGAAGCCGCTATGTTCCTATTAATCTGTCACATTTGGATAAACCATCCCCAAGCTGCGCTTGAGGCTGCCACCCTTTCCCAATCTATCCACAAATTCAATATAATAGATCCCTGCATTGTACGTGTTTAGCCAGGGAAAAACCATCCCCATCCCGATAAACGACAATCGGGATGAAGCTGCCACCCAATAGAATTGATGGAAAACGGGTGGCATCCTCAAAGCCGCAGGCTTTGGGGATGGTCGAGAATGCCAGAGGCCGGCTAAACATGTACTTCGCAGGGATGACAGCGTAAACGTTTTACTGCTGCGCCAGCTCGAGCGCCCGGGTCGTAATATAATATTTCGCGAGCATATTGGGAACCTCCCAATCAGGCAGTTGGCCTTTTGCCAAATAATTGAGATACGCGTCCATGACGTTTCGAAAATGAGCTTCGTGTCCGACCCGGCATTTATCGGGTATGACGATGTGCCAGCCGTCTCCGGCCTTCTCGGCTTTCAAACCGGGGAATTTCCCCTGCAGCCCGGCGACAGCTCTTTTCAAAGATGCGGCCACTTTGCCGGCATCTCTACCTGGGGCGGGTTCGACGTATACTTCCGGTCGGTAGCCCTGCTGCTTGCCCTGGCGAATGATCACATGGGCCTTGCTGCCTCTAAACAGCGAGTGGTGTGTGTCCGCGCCTCCCTGCGGCGCCTGGAAATTCCATGTCACCGACAGTTTTACACAGATGCCTTTCATTATGTAAATCATCTCTCCGTTGGCATAGCAGGGCAGAACTCCGTCATCGTTGAGCTTGTCGTTGAGATAATCGGGGAAGTCGGACACTCCTGTGACTTTCTCGTATTGCGCGCGCGTAAGCGTAGTAGGCCAGCGTCTGGCCTTATTTATCTCAATGTCCTCACGGTAATCGATTGCCTGCTTCGGGAAGCACGTCCACATCATCAGATCTATCAGGTGCGTTGTGACGTCCACCAGGCCTTCGCCCTGCTGGGTCGTATCGAAATACCAGGCGGGCCGCCTGAGCGGCGCTCCGGCAACGTATTTGAAGAAATGGTGTATGCTCTCCTTGACGACGGCGGGGTTTTCCGGTGAGCCGGCTTCCATTTCGCCGAAAAGTTCTTTATTGAGGACGAGAAGTTTTTGCAGGATGCAGGTGGTGTTGAATCGCTCGGTCATGATATCGTAGAGCAACATATCGCTTTTCTCGGCCGAGGCGAAGGCCTGCTCCAGGAGAGCAAAACCCTTCGCGTCGATGCACATCGGCTTGTCGCAGAAGACGTTGAAGCCGGCGTCGATAGAGGCCTTGATGTATTCGGCTTTT
>Ga0307379_10014217_pt1 | contig 10275 bp, 8 predicted proteins | sample UN2MG_FD_202237 | JGI IMG/M metagenome (GOLD analysis project Ga0307379, IMG submission 202237) | Soil microbial communities from Risofladan, Vaasa, Finland - UN-2 | ecosystem: Environmental > Terrestrial > Soil > Coastal area > Acid sulfate soil | place: Finland: Risofladan, Vaasa | collected... | reverse complement strand
GAATGGTGCACCGGTGAGCCGAAGAACATTCGTTTCGAAGTCTGCGCTCTGAGCAACGGCGAACACGGCACCGATCAACCATAGCGCCACGACGCCGCCGTAGAAGAACAAACGCGGCCGTCCGAGGTGCTTGGCTTTGCCCTCGAGGCCGTTCAGCGAATCGTAGCGAACCAGTCCTTGAGGCCTGCTGACCTTCTCCATGATCTCGTCACAGGCATCGACGCACGCCGCGCAGCCGACGCACTCCATTTGTAGGCCGTTGCGGATGTCGATGCCGGTGGGGCAGACGACTACGCAGCGTTTGCAGTCGACGCAGTCGCCGTTCTCCGGGTTGCTCGCCTTGCCCCGGGGTTCGCCCCGGTTCCAGTCGTACCCGATGACCATGGTGTCACGATCGGTCATCGCGGATTGCAGTCGTCCGTACGGACAGATGATCAAGCAGAGCTGCTCGCGGAACCAACTGAAGTTGAAGTACAGAATCCCGGACATCACGACGACCCAGGTAAAGGCGGTCGGGTGCTCCGCGGGGCTCCGCTGCACCATCTCGAGCACGGACGGGAGCGAGACGAAGTAGCTGATGAAGACGTGCGACAGAAGCAGCGCAAGCACGATGTACACCGCATGCTTGAGTCCCTTGCGCCAGACCTTGTCGAAGGTGAGCCCCTCCGCGTTTCGACGTAGCCGTTGGGCTCTCGGTCCTTCGATCAGGCGCTCGATGCGACGGAACACCCCTTCCAAGAAGACGGTGTGCGGACAGGCGTAGCCGCACCAAAGGCGCCCCTTGATCGTGGTGACGATCAAAAGCGCGAGGCCGACGCCGCTGAGGAGAAAGAAGACGAGCCAGAAGTCCTGGGCATTGAATACGGCGCCGAACAGATAAAAGCGCCGGTTGACGATGTCGATGAATACTGCCGGGTGCCCACCGATTTTCACGAAAGGCAGTACGACGTAGATCGCGATGAGGACGCTGAAGATGGTGTATCGGAGACGGGTGAAGCGGCCCGACACGTCTGCCGGGTGTACGTAGTTTCGGCTTCCGTCCGAGCGCAGGGAGCTAGCGGGTTGTTCTACGATCGGCAGCTTTGTCATGCGTCATGGACTCTTAGAGCCAGCGGCGTCGTCTGCCAGGGTTCCACCAGGTTCCCAAACCTCACCTTGCGGCTCGACGCCAGGCACCTCCGTGTTCCGAAGGGTGAGCACGTATGCGACAACCTGCCTCACGCCTTCTTCTCCCAGAATCGGCGCCCAGGCAGGCATGCCCTTGGCCGCGATACCATTGGTGATGGTAGCGTGAATGCTGGTCGGAGCGCCTCCGTGAATCCAGTACTTGTCGGTCAAGTTCGGTCCCAGACCGACTCGTCCCTGCGCCTTGCTGTCGTGGCAGGCCATGCATTGTGTGGCGAATATCTGACTTCCGGCAGTCACTGCGGATTCATCGAGCGCCAACGCGTCGAGGGACTCGTCGGTTACGATGCTCCGCTCCGCTTCCGCGGCTGCGACAGCCTCCGCATACTTCTGGGGCTGCAGCTGGCCGATGGCGTACTCGTGATAGTAGAACCAATAGATCAATCCAAAGACGACCGCGCCGTAGAACGTGAGAAGCCACCAGGTCGGCAGGTTGTTGTCGGCTTCCTCGATGCCGTCATAGACGTGGAGGATCTCGCCTTGGATTTCGTCTGTTCGCTTGGCCTCACTCATGGGGTACCTCCAACTCCTCTTCGAGCGGAATGCGCGCGCAGAGATCCGCCTCCGATGCCTTCATCCGCATGACGCGAACGATCACGACTAGAAACACGATGAAAAATAGAACGAGCGCCAGCACCGGATAGAGAAGCACAGGGCTCTGTTCGAAAAACTCCGACGCAAAACGGCTCATGGCGCCACCTCCGTGGTGTTGGAGACGGCGAGTGGCTCGCCCTCGGGCACGTGACCCAAGCGCTGCAAGTAGGCGATCAGGGCCACCAGGCGGCTGTTGACCAGCAGCTCGCAGCCTTCGCCCGGCGTGTCACAGACCTTCACGCCTGCGCTCTCGGACAGGCCTGCCGCGATCGATGCCGCTTCAGCCTGGGCGCGGGCTTCGGCCGTTTGAATCTGATCGGCTTTGTATGGAACGCCGACATTTCGCATGGCCCTCAGCTTCACGGTTGTGTTGGCGAAGTCGATCGTCTCGGTCGCCAGGTGTGGGTAGGGCGGCATGTTCGAACCCGGCGAGATCTCTCGCGGGTTGATCATGTGCTTGTAGTGCCAGACGTCGGCGTATTTGCGGCCGACCCGTGCGAGATCCGGGCCTATCCGGCGAGAGCCCCACTGGAACGGGTGATCGAAGAGCGAATCATCGAGCGTCGAGACCGCCCCGTAGCGCGCGGTTTCCCAGGTGAAGGGTCGAATCATCTGCGAATGGCAGGTATAGCAACCTTCGCGAATGAAGACGTCACGACCTTCGAGCTCGAGCGGCGTGTAGGGGACGTTCTTCGTGGTGCGGATGGACTCTGGCACCGAGATGACCAGTGGGATGATCTCGGCAACTCCCCCGACCAAGATGCCGATGACCACGAGCACCGTGAAGACACCGGCACGGCCTTCGAGCGCGTGGTGCCACGAGATCTTATCCTCGTCGCGACCACGGATCGAAATGGCGATCGCGGCCACAGCCCACATGAGGGCGACGAGGGCAAGCACCGTGCTGATGAAGCCGTCGAAGAGCCCCATCGCGAACAGAAGCCCCATCACGATGATCGCTGCCATGACCGGCTGACCGAAGAGGAGCTTGGGCCATGGGATCTCGCGGTCGCGCGGATCGGTCACCACGGCAACCTCGATCTCGCCGTCCACTGGAGCCCCGCTCTTCGCGGTCTTGATCAAGTTCCAGGCCATCAGAATGAATCCAGTGATGTACAGCAGACCGCCAGTCAGGCGCGCCCAGTACATCGGCTTGATGGCGAGGAGGGTCTCGACGAAGTTCGGGTAGAGAAGCCCGCCGGTCTCGCTGACCGCGCGCCACATGAGGCCCTGCGTGATGCCGGCGACCCACATCGAAACCACGTAGAGAAGAATGCCCACGGTGGCGATCCAGAAGTGGAAGTTCGCGGCTGCGCGCGAGTGAAGCTTCGTGCCGTAGAGCCTCGGGACCAGCCAGTAGAACATGCCGGCCGCCATGAGGCCGTTCCAGCCGAGGCCACCGCTGTGCACGTGGCCGATGATCCAGTCGGTGTAATGAGCGAGACCGCTAACGCTCTTGATGCTGAGCAGAGGTCCCTCGAATGTGCTCATCCCGTAGAAGGTCACGCCTGCAGCGAAGAACTTCAGGACGGGGTCGGCCCGAAGCTTATCCCATGCGCCACGAAGCGTGAGAAGGCCGTTCAACATACCGCCCCAGCTCGGTGCCCAGAGCATCAGGCTGAAGACCATGCCGAGGCTTTGTGCCCAGTCGGGGAGCGCGGTGTAGAGCAGATGGTGCGGTCCGGCCCAGATGTAGAGGAAGACCAGGCCCCAGAAGTGCACGATCGACAAACGGTATGAGAACACCGGTCGCTCGGCAGCCTTGGGCAGGAAGTAATACATGATGCCGAGAATCGGCGTGGTGAGGAAGAAGGCGACGGCATTGTGGCCGTACCACCACTGCACGAGCGCGTCTTGAACGCCCGAGAAGACGGAGTAGCTCTTGAAGAGCCCGACGGGGATCTCGAAGCTATTGACGATATGCAGCACCGCGACGGTGATGATGGTCGCGATGTAGAACCAAATCGCGACGTAGAGATGCTTCTCTCGGCGCTTGGCCAGCGTCCAGAAGAAGTTCACCGCGAAGACGACCCAAATCAGAGCGATCGCGATGTCGATCGGCCATTCGAGCTCGGCGTACTCCTTGGCGGTCGTGATCCCGAGTGGCAGCGTGATTGCAGCGGAGACGATGATCAGCTGCCAACCCCAGAAATGAATCGAAGACAAGATGTCCGATGCGAGGCGCGCCTTGGCCAAGCGCTGCGTCGAGTAATAGATACCCGCGAAAAGCATGTTGCCGACGAATGCGAAGATGACGGCATTCGTGTGTAATGGCCTCAGGCGGCCGAACGATAGGTACGGCGGAAGGTTGGCCGGCCAGAACGCCAACTGCAGGGCGATGATGATCCCGACCAGCATGCCGACGATGCCAAACAGCACCGACGCCCACACAAACTGGCGAACGACCTTGTCGTTATAAACGATCCGCTGAGTTTCCATACTCGTCCTCTTCCCTCTCCGTCGTTGGGGTCATCGGCTTTTCGTCGTCAAGCGGTAGCAAGGCAAGGCGATCGGCATGATCGAAGGTTCCCTGCCGCACGGTCCACGCGAAGAACGCCACGGCGACGCCAACCAGCACTACGCAAACGAAAATCAGTAAGATCAAGATCTCCATGAGAGCCCTTTTCGCGTCAGCATCATCACGGTGTAAGCAAGCGTGACGAGCGAGCTGAGCGGCATTAGCACAGCTGCGACCCAAGGTTTCATCAATCCGGCCATGGCGAGCGAAACGGCGACCAGATTGTAAGCGATTGCAAACGCGAGGATGCGGCGCACAACATGCGCGAGCACGTTGGAAGCGTGCAGAACTTGCGCCACAGGGCGTAAACCCGGCGACACGAAGTAGAAATCACATCGTGATGCCATGAACGGTCGATTCACCGCAGGGGTGCCCGAGCAAGCCGCCTCTCGCATGGCGACCTGGTCATTCAAGCCGTCCCCCACGAGCAAGGTTCGTGCCGGTTCGTGCTCGCGTACGTACGCGGCCTTCTGTTCGGGGTTCTGACCACCGATGCAGAGCTCCTCAGGCATGCCCAGGCTCACCCCGAGGCTCACCACCCGTGAGGGCGTGTCCCCGCTCAGAATCGCGAGCTGGTAACCCTCGCTCTCGAGGCGCTCGATTTCCGTCCGGGCGCCTGGGCGCAGCTGCTCGTCGGTTTCCAGCACCGCGATCACCTCGGCGTCGACTGAGAACACGACGTCGCCATCATCCACGGAGCGAGAGGCGGCCCAGTGGGGCGCACCGAGCTTGTAGAGTCGCCCATTCTCGAAGGCGCTCACGCCGTAGCCGGTCAGCTCTTCGACCTCGAGCTCGATGAAGCGCGCGGCCCGATGCCCTTCGAGCGCCCTTCGGACCGCTACGCTCTTGGGGTGAGCACTGCGTGCGGACATGCTGTAGAGGAGCGTAATCTCGGGGTCGGAGAGCGTTTCGAGCGCCCTCGGATTCACCACCTCCAACATGCCCGTGGTTAGAGTGCCTGTCTTGTCGAAGACGATGCGTGTCATCGTACGCACACGGTCGAGGAAATCGCCGACGCGCACGAAGACGCCTGCGCGGCGCAACTGAGTGAGTACGAGCTCGTACGCAAGCGGCGCGGCGATGCCGAACGCGCAAGGGCAGGTCACCACCAGTACCGCCGTGCCGACCTCGATGGCGAAGAGCGGGTTTGATGTACGCCACCACCAGTAGCCGATCCCGCAGACCGCGAGGGTGATGACGCCGATGACGTAGTACCGGGAGAGCTGAGACCACCAGCGCGTGGCCAGGGGACCGTCGCCTCTCGACGCCGGGTCCCGCCCAAGGAGGCCGACAAGCGAGGAGGCCGCGAAGTCGCTCGTCGCGATGGCCGTGAATGCACGCTCCCCGACATTGAAGGCGCCCGCGGGAACGGTTTCTCCGCTTCCGAATCGCCGTGGACGGCTCTCGCCGTCTATCCAATCGAGCGAGCAGGTCGCGGTCTTGTCGAGCAGGCGGAGCTCCACCGGAACCAGGTCGCCGGGGGCGATGAGGAGCCGGTCGCCTTCCTGAACGCCGATGCAATGGACGATGCGCACGACGCCGTCTTTGATCTCGCGCGTCAGCAGGCTTTCGGTACCGTCGTCGGCGAGCAATTGGGCACGATTGCGTTCGAGCATCCGTTGCTGAAGCCAGCGCCCGACGAGCATGAGCGCGACGAACACCGTGAGCGTGTCGATGTACGCAGCATGCCCGGAGGCAAAGAAGAACGAGTAGGTCGAGCCGGCAAACGCGAGGACGATCCCGAGAGCGATCGGTACATCCAGATGAAGAACACGCCGGCGGATGGCCCGAGCCGCCGAGCCGATGAATACCGAGCCGCCGACCAGGACCGCGAGTGCACCGGCCGCGTAGCTGAGCTCATTGAGGAGCTGGTAGATGGGGCCTTCGCGGAGCCCCAGGTAGATCGCGGCAGCAAAGAGCATGACATTGCCCGCCAAGGCTGCGCAGATCCCGACGCGCAGCAGCAGGCCGTCCGATGCTCTTGCACCCGTGGACCGGGCGGGACCGAGCAGGTATCCGAGGTCTTCGACCGAGTCGACCCAATCCGAGAGTGGGAACCGTGCTGAGATCCGAAGCTCCACGCGCCCAAGTGCCGGGTTGATCGACATCGTGCCGGTTCGTGTGCCGCCGTGACGCCGAAAGAGCTCTTCGATCAACCAGACACAGGCCGCGCAGTGGATGCCTTGGATGTCGAGCTCGACCCGTTTAACTCCGGCTTCGCCGGACCGATCCGCTTCGATGAGCTCGAGCCATTTGTGATCGATCCGGCGGGATTCCATGTCGGCTGGCGGCAGGCCCGGGCCGCGGCGCAGCTCGTAGTAGCGGCCGAGTCCGGCCCTCGTGAGAATTCCGTGCACCGCCCGGCAGCCACGGCAGCAGTAGGGTGCGAGGCTATCGTTGACCAAGGGCTGCTGGCAATGAACGCAGCGCGCCACTGAGGGCAGGGACTGCCGCTGGGGAGCTTCGCAAACGGCTGGCTGCGTGGAGGTCACTGCGAATGAGCGTGGTGCTTGTGTTCATCGGGTGCGGCCTGCTCGCCGGCGGGTGCATGGCAGGCCGCGGTATCGCCGGTACGCAATGCATGAACCGGCCGGATGACGAATAGGATCGAGCCGAGCGCGAGTGCGACCGCCAAAACACGTGAAGTCACAGGTCGCGGACGGCGTGCAAATCGTTCGAAGAGAAACGTCGCGCCCACTAGCCCGACCCCGCTGACGACGGAAAAGGCCAGCATGCTCAGGGAGCCGAGTAGGGCCGAGCCCGATGAGGCCGCGATCAGGACTGCTGCAGCCAGCGCGCCACAGGGGAGCAGCGCCGTCCCGAGACCCACGAAGAACGGATGACGGCCCAACCCTCCGAGCGCGCGAGACACCACCGACGGCTGCGGCCCCTCGTCCTTCGTTCGAAGTGTCACTAGAGGCTGATTCGGACGACGCCAGAGACGAAGCGCCGCAAGTCCGAGCCCCAAAGCGAGAGACCAACTCAGCAGAGCGCCGCCCCACGCTCGAGGGAGGCTCACGGCGGTGGCGCCGCCGATCGTCCCGGCGATGGCACCGAGAACCGAGTAACTCAAAAACCGCCCGAGCTGATAGCGGCCCTGTCCGGACACGCCCGGCCGCCCGCTACAGGCGTAAGCGGCCAGCGGCCCGCACATCGCCGTGCAATGCGGAACCGATGCAAGGCCCGCGGCCGCCCCTGCAACTACAGCCGTCCACATGGCCGTGTCCTAGGGTCGATCAGTGGGTCGGTCACGTCGCAGTCGAAGTGCCAGGTCATCGCGGGTCTACTTATACCCGAATACGCAGATATTGCGCGACGCCTCCGCCAGCCCGCACGAAATGCGATGGATTGAGGGTCAAGCGGTGCTATTCCACAGAAACCATGGGCACCGTACAACGCAAGATGGTCCCGCGCGAACACGGCGCCTACGCGGAGCTCCTCTTCCCGATCGTCACCGTCTTTCTGGGCGGCGCCCCGAGCACCTCGACCTGGCTCTTGGCGACCGGCGCCATCGCCTGCTTCCTCGCCAACGAGCCCTTGCTGATTCTGGTTGGGCAGCGCGGGACTAGGACCAAACGCGAGGAGAGCGGGCGCGCCCAGCGTGCGCTCCTGATCTTCGTTCTAGTCGCGCTCGGTTCCGGGATTGCCGGGCTCCTCCTCGCGCCGAGGGCGTCTCAGATCGCGGTAGGGGTACCGCTCGTGCTCGGAGCTTCACTGGTGATGTTGGCCATTCAGGGTCTCGAGCGCAGCATGGTCGGCGAAACCCTGGCAGCGATGACGCTGTCCTCCATTGCCATTCCCCTCGGTCTTTCTGCGGGTTTGGGCCTCACGGAGACATTGGCGGTCGCGCTCATCTGGCTCGTCACCTCCCTCCTCGCGACCGCCGTGGTGAGGCTGACCGTTGCGCGGACGAGGGCCAAGACCGAGAGCGATCAGGCGCGCGTGCGCATGAAGCGCGTGTTGCTGGTCCTTGTGTCGGTGCTCGTGATCGCGATCGGCGTCGCGGCGCCCTATGGTGTTCGCGCCGGACTCTGGGTGCTCGCTGCGGCGGTACCCGTGGCAGTCGTGGTGCTCGTGATGGCCGTTCTTCAGCCCACCGCGCGACGATTGCGTTTGATGGGCTGGAGCCTGGTCGCCGCAAATCTCTGCTCGCTGATAGCAGTGGTCACGGCCCTAAAGATCATTCAGGATTTCGAGTCGGTTGAACCGACCTTGCCGTTCCCCATGTTCTAGCTTTTTGGCGGAATACGTCGAGAGGAGAAGCTTGTGCTCGCAAAAGACATCATGACCGAAAACCCCGTGACTGCGACCGAGCTCATGTCCGTCGCCGAAGCACTCGGGATCCTGTACGAGCTCGACGTTCGGCATCTCCCTGTGGTTCGTGGACGCGAGTTGGCTGGCATCGTGAGCGATCGCGACCTTCGTGCTTTCATACAGGGGAGCGAGGACGACGCGATCGACGCGGTCGAGAATGCGCGATCCGCGACGATCGGCACGTTCATGAACACCGACCCCGTCAGAGTCGATCCGGAGACCAACGTGACGGAGATCCTAGAGCTCATGCTCATGCATCGCGTCGGCGCGATTCCAGTAGCCGACCTCGATACGGGCGATCTCCTTGGCATCGTGAGTTACGTCGATCTGCTTCGCGTTCTCCAGGGGATGTTGGACCCGGGTACGTGAAGCTGATCACCTCGCATGAGACCACCGACTTCGACGCGCTGGCATCGTGCGTGGCTCTGCAGAGGCTGTTCCCCGGCTCGGTCATAGGGCTCAGTGGTGGTTTCGCCCCCAACGTTCATCAATATTTGACCCTCCACGGCGATCGGTTTCGCACGGAGCGATCTCAGGATCTCGACCTCGCGGAAGTCGATCTGCTGATGGTGACCGATGTGCGTCGGCGGAGCCGATTGACCCACGTCGAGTCGGTTCTCGAGCGAGCCGCGCGTAACCCGCGAAGCGTCCGGGTTCTCGTCTGGGACCACCATCCGAGCGCCCCCGACGACTTGCATGCCGACGAAGAACACGTGCAGCCCGTAGGCTCCGTCACGACTCTCCTGGTCGAGGAGCTTCAGGCCCGCGGCATCGAGATCGACCGCGAGGAGGCAACGCTGTTCTCGCTCGGAATTCACGAGGACACAGGCTCGTTGGCCTATGCGCGTTCGAGCTCTCGGGATGCGATGGCGCTGGCCTGGCTGCTGGGGCAAGGCGCCCAGCCCGGCCTTCTTCAACGCTTCCTGCGTCCGCCGCTGGACGCCGTGGAGCGCCAGCTATTGGTTCGCTTGCTCGAAGGCGTGCGCGCAGTTCCGAGACCTGGAGCTTCGATCGGGATCGCAGCCCTAGAGACGACCGAGGTGCCCGCTGGGCTTGCCCGCGTATCCACCGAGGCGTTCCGGATCCTGCCTCATGATGCCCTTTTCTGCCTGTACCGCATGCCGAGCGGTAAGACGCAAATCATCGGTCGCGCAGAAGCGAATACCGTTCCAGTCGGCGCGATCCTCCAGGAGCTCGGCGGAGGCGGGCACGCGGGTGCGGGGTCTGGCGTGGTGCATCATGCATCGCTAGCCGAAGTGGTGATGAGATTGGAGGCGCAGGTGGAACGGCTCAGTTGCAGCCCGCGTTGCGTGCGCGACCTCATGTCGAGCCCGGTCCGAACGGTCACGCCCGATATGCCTCTCCGCGACCTGGCTCAATCGCTTCACGAATGGGGTCATACGGGCGCTCCCGTCGTGGACGACGGCAAGCTCGTGGGCGTGATCTCTCGCAGGGACGTGGAGCGTGCTGAGCGCGAGGGTCGTGGGTCGCTCTCTGTGAAGAGCTGCATGGCGCAAAACGTCTACAGCATCGGACCCGATGAGCTGCTCACCGAAGCTCTCGAGCAGATGATGACGCACAACATCGGCCGCGTGCCGGTCCTCGACGGCCAGCGAATCATCGGAATCCTCTCGAGGGAAGACGTCCTCGGGCATCTCTATGAG
>Ga0307379_10014216_pt1 | contig 10276 bp, 2 predicted proteins | sample UN2MG_FD_202237 | JGI IMG/M metagenome (GOLD analysis project Ga0307379, IMG submission 202237) | Soil microbial communities from Risofladan, Vaasa, Finland - UN-2 | ecosystem: Environmental > Terrestrial > Soil > Coastal area > Acid sulfate soil | place: Finland: Risofladan, Vaasa | collected... | reverse complement strand
AATCCGGGTGGGTGACGCTGGGGCTGGTGGGATGGGCGTTTGCCAATGGGGTGGAGGCGTACTGGATCATACCGGGGTGCCTGTGCGGGTTTCTGTTCAACTGGTTCGTGATCGCCGGTCCGCTCAGCGATCAGTCTCGGCGGCTCGGTGCGCTGACGCTGCCGGACTACTTCGCTCTGCGGTTTCGGGAGCGGCTGCCGGTGGTTCGGATCCTGTCGGTGGTGGTCATTCTGACGGCGATGATGCTGTACGTGGCCGCCCAGTTTGCGGCCGCGGGGAAATCGTTCGCCGCCCTGTCGGATCGGGTGGACTACCGGGTGGGGGTGTTGATCGGTGCGGTAATCGTCCTGATCTACACGGTCAGCGGCGGCTTCCGGGCGGTTTGCTGGACGGACTTCCTGCAGGCATTGTTGATGGTGGGGACGCTGGTGATCTTCCCGATCTACCTGGTGTGCAAGGAAGGGGGGTTCTCGGCCACGTTCAGCCATCTGCGGTCGGTCGACCCGCACCTGCTGGAGTTCACGCCGGACAAGGCCGGGCTGTCCCTGGTCGGGTTCTTGTTCGGCGCCGGGGCGCTGGGCATCAACTTCGGCTACCCGGGGCAGCCGCACGTGCTGGCCCGGTTCATGTCGCTCAGGAGCCGCAAGGAAATCGTCGCTGGGGGCATCATCGCGTTCTTCTGGGGTCTGTTGGTCTACTGGGGCGCGGTGACGGTGGGCCTGGTCGCCCGGGAGATGGCCACCCGAGGGGCGGGCTGGGCACAGGTGATGCTCGACGAACAGACCGGTCAGCAGGAGCTGGCGCTGGTTCTGTCGGCCATGCATCTGCTGCCGGGTGTGCTTTCGGGGCTGGTGCTGGCGGCGGTTCTGGCGGCCATCTGTTCCACCGCGGACAGTCAGCTTGTGGTGGCCGGCAGCAGCGTGGCCAATGACCTCTACAGTCGCCTGGTGGACAGGACCGGCAGGACAGCCCACCTGCTGCTCAACCGATTGACCATCCTGGGGCTCGGTGTGGTGGCCGTGCTGCTCGTCATACGCCAGGACATCAAGGTGTACACCTATGTGCTGACGTATGGTTGGGCGGTGCTGGGTGCTTCGTTCGGCCCGCAGTTGATCCTGGCGCTGTTCTGGAAACGGGCGACGCATGCGGGTTGCGTGGCCGGGATGTTCACCGGTTTCGTCGGTGCGATCGCATGGAAGCTCCTGACTGATAACACGCTGGGCGGCGTGAGCACCATCGTCGACGGAGTCGAACAGAGAGTCGGGGGGGTTGAGGTCTATAACCTGCCTCTGGCGTTTATTGCGGCGCTCATGGTCAACCTAGTCGTGAGCCTGCTCACCGGATCATCAAGATCAACAAACGAGCCTGGCGTCGACGGCTGAGGGGCCGGGCGCCGCCTCGCGATGGGGATCGCCGAGTCGGCCAGGACTGGCGAGCGGCGCGCCGACTTGGTCCGCGATCGGGACGGACCGGTCCTGTATGAGCGCCGAACATGTCGGCGTCCGGAAAAGGTGTGCCGTGCGTGGGCCATCTCCCGGGGGGGTAAGCTGCTGAAGCTGGAGGGTTTAAGAGAAGCCAAGGGATATGGGGCGACCTGGGATGCTCGGGGGCGGGGGCGGCTGAGGGTGCGTTTCGCACAGGCGGGGCGGAAGCAACCACTCAGGCAGGACCTAACGGTGTCGCGCCCCCATCTCAGTCGTACTGTATATCGGACACCTCTGTTCGATGGGGCTGAAATCGATGGAGGGGCGGGTTGGAAAAGACGAAGAAGGGCCAGATTCCGTTTGCAGTCGGGGATTAGCGTTGGTAACATAGCGAGACAGGAGGAATGGGAGCGCCACGCGTAGGCTGCTTCCCAATAGCCAACTTGTGTGTGTTGCCGCGCGGCGCGCGGGAGGCTCGCGCAGCCTGCGGTTGTCGTGTCCCGCTTATAGACGGGACCGAGCGAGAAGGGTCGCCTGCGTGAGCAATCCCGATCGGTCAGGTCGGAGTGGCGTGGTTGGTGAACCCGGTGAAGGAGTTTGTTCGCTTGTCATTGTCTCGCTGGGGGAGTCTGCGCACCGGCTCATCCGTTGACGGATGGGCGAGGGTGGCGAGCAGCGAACCCAGGGGGTTTCTGAACTAAACGGCAAAGGGTTTCTGTTTGATGGAGGTGAGTCTGAAGGAGGGATTAGGAACGAGCGGCGGGTCGATCTCCCGAGGGAGATCGTTGCCCGGTGCGGCTCTTCGCGCGGCAGCGGTCTGCGAAGAGTCAGGGAGGGGAGGTAGGAAAGAGAAAGTGCATCGTTTGGGTTTGTTTCCAAGGGAAGAAGGGAAGGTTTCCCCAACGGAGGCGTAAATGATGAAGAAAGAAAGTGGCTGTAAATGGCGCCCCATCGTCGGGGTGCTGGCCATTGGCGTTCTGGCCTTTGGCCTGAGTCTACAGGGAGCGGCGCTGCACAAAGGCGGCGCGGTGTCGTCGGAGGGTGCGGTGGCGACCGCGGTGGTCGGTAACGCAGCTACCTCCGAGGCCCCGCCATCGGCGAAGTTGGGCCCAATGGCGGCCAACGACGTATCCGCCCAGCCGGCCGAGGCGATTTATCGCAGCGGCGGTCTGGCCATCGGGTACGGCGGTGACGGATCCGCCGCCAGTGAAGGCGGTCTGCGGGCCGACCAGTGCAGCGGGACACCGGACGCGGTTGGTGCCGACAGTTGTGAGCTGGCGGTATCGATGACGCTGGCCACACGAAGTTGCAGCGTTTCCGGTACTCCGTGCTTCGAGGACACGGACTGCACCGGCGGAGCCGACGTGTGCACCGTGGCCCAGATCAAGTACGCCAGCGGCGACGTGAGCCTGGCGACGTACATCGGTGCGTGCAGCACCAGCGGGCTGCCCTGCGAGTATAACGAGGACTGCGCCCAGGGCACGTGCAGCACAAGCGGGGTCCCGTGTACGGACGTTGGTGACTGCACGGGCGGGCCGGCGGATGTCTGCAACCATCCCGACGTGTGTGACCAGAACCTGCCCTGCGCGGTGGACCACAGCAAGCGCTGTGACACGGCCGGCACGGCGTGCGCCGACGACGGCGACTGCCCCTCGGGCGAGGTCTGCGGTCACGGCGATCGGGGCTACTTCAACAGCTTCGTGCTGACGGAATGCTCGAACGTCGCGATCAGCGACTGCTGCGGCGACGCGACGGGCGGCTACGATCCGGACTTCATCTACGTCGTGATGTACACGGAGGCGAGCTGCACGGGTGGCAACTGCACCGTGGAGTACCGCAACGATCGCGTGGCGCGGGGTGGCGACCCCGGTTACCTGTGTGAGAACGCCACGGGCATCACGGTGTACTACGACGGTCTGCCGCCGGGCACGTACTACCACCCGGTGTACTCGGCGATCGACTTCGGCGAGGACGCGACCTACTGGTACCGCTATGATGCGACGGCGGCCCAGGGTGCGTGCTGCAGCGACCCGCTGTTCACCACCTGCACGGTCACCGACCCGTGCGGCTGCGCGGGGGGCAACGGGATCTACCTGGGCGACGGGACCGAGTGCGGTCCGCCGAACCCCTGCACCGAGCCGGGTTCGTGCTGCCTGACGAACGGCATCGGGTGCACCAACAACATGACCGCGGGCGACTGTGTCCTGGCGGGCGGGACTCCCGGTGGTCCGGGATCCAGTTGCGGGATCGGTGAAGCGGCCGGCGGGGACGCCTGTTGCCGGGTGCCGATGACCGGGGCCGACAACTGCGCCAACGCGATTCCGAAGGCGATTCCGGTGCCGGGCTTCGCGACGTTCTTCGGCGACAGCTCGACGGCGACGGACACCTGCGGTCTGGCCGCGGGCACGGCGGTTTGGTTCGAGTCGTTCATCCTGGATGACTGCGCCAACATCAAGATCGACTACTGCTGCACCCAGACGGGGTACAGCACGGTCTACTGGGTGATGCTGGGCGACAACGACCCGAACTGCTGCGACGCCAACAACACGATCTTCCGCGATCGGTGGAGCGTGTCGTACGGTGGAACGATTCCGGACTGCAGTTATGACGGGAACTTCCAGATGGAGTTCGACCACGTCCCGCCGGGGCAGTACTACATCACGCTGTATGCGGGCGAAGCCACCGGCTTGCGCGGCGAGTACTTTGTGCACGTGACGGCGAACGCGCTGCCGGCTAACGAGCTGGCTGCCTGTTGCATCGGTGCAACGTGCGTCGAGAACACGTGTCAAGAGGAGTGCGTGGACCTGGGAGGCACCTGGCTGAGCGGGACGACGAGCTGCGGCCCGCCGAACCCGTGCCTGGCGGGTGCTTGCTGCGAGCCGGACGGGGACTGCACCGACGCGACTTCGAACGGTTGTGTGGCGCCGAACATTCACCATCCGGGTATTCCGTGCAGCACGTTCCGCTGTCCGGTGTGGGGCGCCGACGACTGCGTCAACGCTCAGTTGATCACCGATTGCGACGGCGTGGCCCTGCAGGGGTACAACGCGCACGCAACGGCTCGCTGGGGCACTTGCAGCATTTCGGGAGCCCCGTGCTACACGACGGACGGTCGGTACCCGGACCACACCACCTGCCCGGGTGGTGCGAGCGACCTGTGCGTGCGTGACGCGTTCGGCGATCCGTTCTATAGCTGCTTCTGGAACACGAACTTCAATTCACCGGGTCTGAACACGGTGTGGTACAAGTTCGTGGCGGTTGAATCGAGCATCTACGTCGCGACGTGCAACAGCGGTGTGGAGGATCCGGGCTTCTTCGACTCGGCCCTGGTGCTGTACGAGGGCACCTGCAACGGCGGCCTGGTGGAGATGACCGATCCGAGCGAGCAGTACGACGGCTGCGGTGAGGACGAATGTCCGTACGAGGATCCGAACGCGCCGTGGATGTCGGAGATCTGCTACTGCCAGTTGGTCATCGGTCAGACCTACTATCTGGAGGTGATCACGGCCCTGGGTACTCCGGGGCAGTACCAGTTGGACCTGGCGTGCCCGTGCATCGACTGCTTGCCGGGTGCCTGCTGTGAGACACTGGGTAACCGGTGCTTCGACTACTACGAAGGGAACCCGGAGAACTACGAGCCGGTGCCCGGGTCGGTGGAATGTACGTCGGACGCGGAATGTGTGGGCCTGTACGGGGCGGGTAAAATCTGTCTGCCGTACTTCAGTTGCACCAATGCGACCGAGCCGCTGGACTGCCCGATCGATCCGGAGGCGCTGGCCTACCGCTACGGCGGCAACGGGACCGTCTGTGAGATCGTGGAGCCCGGGGACATCCCCATCGATCCTCCGTGCGGCAAGGGGGCCTGCTGTTACGGCGGCGTGTGCAGCTCGGACACCAACCCGCTGGAGTGCCTGGGCGACATCGGCCAGGGTGACTCGTGGAACGGTGAAGGTTCGACGTGTCTGGACCCCGGTGGTCCGCTGGAGGACGACGAGTGCCCGAAGGCGTGCACCATGGCTGGGTACGGTCACCCGAACGACGGCAGCTTGCTGTACGTGTCCGACGTCTCGTCGAACGGGATCTGCCGTCTGAACCTGACTCCGTGCGTCATCGACGACGACTGTCTGGGCAGCGACACCTGTGCGTCCGGTGACACGCAGGCCATGGCGGACAGCTTCCTGGCGACGCAGACCGGCGTCACCGAGCTGTGCTGGTGGGGCACCTTCCGCGATGGAGACAACGTCGATTGCGCCGCGGACGTGGACGCTCAGGGCACGATGAAGTTCGATATCGTGTTCTGGGAGGACACGGACTGCAACGGGCTGCCGGACGCCGTGATTGCCCAATACCTCAAACACACGGTAACCAAGTCCACCACGGGCATGCCCGGGTTCATCTCGGCCGAGTGGGAGTTCCACGCGACGTTCGCGCAGGTGGCTCTGACACCGGGGAAGTGCTACTTCCTGGAGATCGCGGCGGCCAACAGCCCGGACGACTGCGATTTCCTCTGGGAGACCTCGACGGTCGGTGACGGGACCTCCGTCGTGGACCTCAACGTTGTGAACGGCATCTGGGACGGCCAGGCGAACAACGACATGGCCTGGTTGATGGACGTCCCGGTCGGGCCGATCGACTGCCTGCCGGCCAACGACCAGTGCGTTGACGTGGTTGCCCTGGGCACTGTCCTGAGCAACGGCGCGAGCGTGCCGTTCGACACCACGACTGCCAGCACCGATGGCCCGGCACACCCGAAGGCCACGTGCGGCGTGCCCGGTCTGGGCAACTGGCGGATTGGGGCCGACATCTGGTACCTGTACACCGCCGAGTGCTCGGGCACGCTGACCGTTGACATCTGCACCTCGGGCTTCGACACCGGGTTGGCCGTGTACAACTACGGCAGCGACCCCTGGGTCTGCCCGACGCTGACCGTGGATCCGCACCTGCTCGGCTGCAACAATGACAGTGCCGCGTGTGGCGTTGGCAGTGTGCAATCGCAGATCGTGAAGCCGGTCAGCCAGGGCGACCATATCCTCATCCGTGTCGGCGGGAACGCCACCGCGGTGGGGTGCGGTCTGCTGAAGGTGGACCTGACGCTGGGTCCGAACGGATGCTTCGACGACTCGGATTGCCCGGACGACACGCTGTGGTGCAACGGCGACGAGTTCTGCAACGCGGCCTGTGAGTGCGATCACACCGGCGATCCGTGCGATCCGCTTCCCTGCAACGAGGATGACGACACGTGCGGCGGCGACGTGGGCATCGACACCGCCGAGACGTGCTTCGATCACGGCGGCGGGTGTCCGGACCAGTGTCTGCCGCTGGAGTGCGACGTTGACAGTCCGTACGACAACGTCGAGCCGCGTCTGCAGCTCGGTGTTCCGCCGACCGTGAAGTTGCACTGCGACGGCGTGCCCACGGGCGGGACGTGTACGGTGACCGACTGCAGCTACGGCGGCACGTGCACCGTCAACACGGACGCTACGACGACCGCTACCGTGACGTTCAGCACGACGCTGCCGAATACGGAGTGCTGCACACTGACCTTCACGAACGGCATCGACGGCGTGCGGACCATCATCATACTGGAGGGTGACGTCAACAAGGACGGTGCGGTCAACACGGCGGATTCGTCGTCGGTGAAGGCGCGTCTCGGACAGTCGGGAGCGGGGGCCAACGTCCCGTACGATATCGACCGCGATTGCAGCATCACGACGGCCGACCAGTCGTCGGTGAAGGCCCGTCTGGGGGCCGTCGGCTCGGCACCGTGTCCCTGTCCGTAGACGGACCGGGTAACACCGGCCATTGAATAGGCTCTAACCCCGCCCGCGTGTTCGCCCCTAGCGGACACGCGGGCGGTTTTTATGCGCGCAGGGCGGGCGGCCCTGGGCGGGGTGCGGCCTGGGCAAGTGCGGGAATGAGTCGAGATGATGTGGTCCGATAACGTCGTGGGCGGGCGGTCGGTGCGGGGTCGGCTGGGCGGCCGGCCCGAATGGTGACGCCGACGGACTCGGCGGGGGCCGCTCGCGGGCGCCGCGGGGCTGCAATGGCCGGCGGCGTGGGGCGTTTGCGATGTTTGTTACAGGTTTTGCTTGCATTGGCGACACAAGGGGTATAGAGTAGAACGACCCTATCGGTTGGGGGAATGGAGAGAGAGGCCGTGCGGAGAGAGCGGGTAGGGCATCAGCTCCAGGGCGTTCCCATACTAAACCCGAGGGCTGCCACGCGAGGTTGAAGTGCAGCCACGGGGCAGTGAGAGCCGCAGGCGAGCGTTTCGCGCCGCGCTGCGGGGCAGGGTCCCGCTGAGACGTTCGGGCGGCGGCCCGCGGCGTTTCTTTGATGGGCGACGCTCAGGACGGGAGAGAGAGGATTGCAGTGGGAGGAGAGAGCCCATGAAGGGATGGTGTGGTTGCGTGCTGGTCGGCTTGCTGGCGCTGTCGACCATGGTGGAACGGGCGCGGGCGGCTCCGGTTACGACTTGGGGACCGGCCGTTGAGGCTGAATACAGCCGGGGTCAGGTCCGGATGCCGGGTGAGCAGGACCTGTTGGCCCTGATCAACAATGCGGGCCCCGAGGGACCGCCCCTGGAGGGCTTTGGCAGGTGGTGGGCGGCACCTGACCCCACGTTCACCGTGTTCACGGACCCGGCCCTGTACCAGGCGGCGGTGGGCGATCAGGAGATCATCAGCTTCACGGAAGACGTGGTCAGCCCGGGCGAGATTCTCTTCGCCCAGTACGTCGACGTGGGCGTGGTCTTCGCCGACGGGGAGATCACCGGCGGCGGTGACGACGACGTGGTCATGGTGGACGGCAGCTTCGTTTCCGACGGGGTGGGAGTGAACCCGAACGGGACGATGGAGATCGAGTTCCTTGCGCCGCAAACCCACATGGGCGTCGACTTCCCGGGTGGGCTGCGGGTCGAGTTGTTCAGCGGGCCGGATCTGGTCTGGAGCAGCGCGGGGGACTTAGGGGGCACGGGCACCGGCTTCTTTGCCGGCGTGGTGGCCTCGGAGGGATCCTTCGACCGGGCGGTCCTCAGCGATCCGGTGGACGGCTTCGCGTTCGTCGACGACCTGCGGTACGACCGGATTCCGGAACCGGGCACGTTCCTCGTGCTGGGAACGGGTGGTCTTGCCTTGCTGGTGTGGCGTAAGCGAAAGAGGAGAGCCGGGTAGCGCGGATGAGCGTGCTCTGCGGAGCACGACCGCGGCCTGGGGTCCGTGGGGCGTTGCCGGTCGTCGGGGTCGGCGTGTGGAGCGTCTCGAGGTGAGCCCAGGAGAGGGTGCTTCCGGGGAGTATCCCGGGTCCGGAATGCCCGGACGCCTACGACCGAACGTCGGGCCGGGCTCGAGCGGGCAGGGGCCATTCACCGAGGGGCCGGTGGTGCCGTGAGCCCGGACGGACGTCTGGATCACCCCTGTTCGAATCGGAGAGAGAGGGTTGTAGCAATGGTAGCTAGGTACGATCTTCAGCATCGCGGCCGCAGGAAACAGCGGTGCGGGGCCGCACTGGGCGTGATGGGTCTGCTGGTCTCGCTCATGGGTTTTCCGGCGGCGGTCGAGGCGGCCTTTCCCATCCCGTGCGATCCGGCATCGACGAGCGGTTGTCCCGGTGGCACGTTCTGCCATGAGTCGGGCTGGTGCGCCTGCGTCGGAGACGATGTCTGCTACCTGGACATCTGGGACGCCATGACCAATCAGTGCCTTGACTGCGCGGAGTTGGACGTCTCGGTGTGCGGACAGGTTGCAGGGGTGTGCGAGTGGGTCGACGATGGAGCGCCCGGGGCGGGCGCTGAGGTCTGCGGTCGGTGCGCCTCGCCGCTGAGGCCGGAGTGTGACTGCAACGAGAACAAGGTTCCCGATTACGAGGATATCCGCGACGAGCCGCCCGGTGGAAGCGAGGACTGCAACACCAACGGCATTCCCGACGAATGCGAGATCGACGAGGAGAGCAACGCACCGGGCGGGCCGTTCTTCTGCACCGAGAACTGCGATCCGGACTGCAACACGAACGGCATTCCGGACGAGTGCGATATCGACGCGGGCACGAGCGAGGACGCGAACACGGACGGCATCCCGGACGAGTGCTGCTTCCCATGTCGGGACCTTGCCGAGCAGTGCACGACGCCGGCCGGCGCCTGGGTGCTGATCGACCCGGTGGTGAACGCGGGCTGCGCCTTCAGTTGTGTGGACGGTGTGGACGGACCCAGGCCCGAGTACTCCGACTGCCGGATCGAGTGTTATAGTCCCAGCGTCGGAGAGTTCACAGCGCCGGTGACCAAACAGTTTCCCATCGGCGAGCATGCAGTGTCGTGCGAGGCGTTCTTCGGCACCAACGGTGGGGACGTCGGGATCGACGGAGCCGAGCAGCGGAACGACAACGGCGGCTACGAGCCGGTCGACTCCTGTGAATTCACCGTGACGGTGAGCGGCGGCTGTATCCCGCCGCCCTGTCGGGACATGGACCACGACGGCGTGTGCGACAGCGATGACGATTGTCCCGACACGCCCTTCGGCGAAACGGTGAACCGGCACGGCTGTTCGTGCAGCCAGCTCGACGACGACAACGACGGTGTGAACAACTGCGATGACCTGTGTCCGGCAACGCCGGCCGGCGAGGATGTGGACCCGACCGGATGCTCCTGCAGTGAGCAGGACAGCGACGGCGACGGGGTCGACGACTGCGACGATCAATGTCCCGAGGCCGACGACACGATCGACCGGGACGGCGACGGCGTGCCGGACTGCCTGGACAACTGTCCGACGGAGCCGAACGCGGACCAGGCCGACGGCGACGGTGACGGCATGGGCGACGCCTGCGACAACTGCCCCGGAGTGGTCAACCCGATCAACCCG
>Ga0307379_10014214_pt1 | contig 10276 bp, 16 predicted proteins | sample UN2MG_FD_202237 | JGI IMG/M metagenome (GOLD analysis project Ga0307379, IMG submission 202237) | Soil microbial communities from Risofladan, Vaasa, Finland - UN-2 | ecosystem: Environmental > Terrestrial > Soil > Coastal area > Acid sulfate soil | place: Finland: Risofladan, Vaasa | collected... | reverse complement strand
CATATAAGCAGTTTTATTCCCTGCCTTAAAGTTTCATCAATTACATCCTTTAAAGATGGAAAATTACCTATCTTTATTTTCTCAGCTTCTCCTTTTTTTACGACAGTTACTCCTTCTCCTAAGAAATAAATAGTTGGTTCCACATTCATTGCTAATGCTGTTTGTGCCAATATAAAAGGTGAATAAAGTCTTTGTGGTGTATTTACACCACTTGTTTGTACATATAATAACTTCTTTTTAGCCATTTACTCCTCCTAATTTACTTATACATCTTTTTAATGTAGAAAATAAAATTATCATTATTCTTAGTCATCTTTATAAGTTTGTTACCAGTAGTTTTTGCCCAACTCTTAATATCTTCTTCGGACGCAGGATCATCAGCTACTAGTTCCAGTATTTGTCCTTCTTTCATGCTATTGATCTTTTTCCTTGTTTCAAATACAGGTGCCGGGCAATATAGCCCGGTACAGTCTAAATGCCCATCAGGCTTTAAAACATCTTGTTCTTCTTCCATAGTTACCCATTCTCTCCCAATTTTTCTCCGCAATTAGGACATACTTTCAAATTATTGGAGACAGCATGTCCACATTTTTTGCAATAACTTATTTTAATTTTGCAATAAGAACAAAAGGGTAACTTCGTATTATTTAACTTAATATTACAATAAGGGCACTTATTAGCTTTATTTTTTAAATCATTGCTTATATTATTTTTAGACATATCATCTCCCGGTTATTTATTTTCCTTTTTTGTCCAGGTAATCCTTGATAGCTTTATGCAGGGCATCAGCGCCTAAATTTGAACAATGGATCTTGTTTTTAGGAAGCCCTCCTAATTTTTTTGCTATATCTTTATTAGTTATCCTTAAGGCTTCATCCAGTGTCTTCCCCTTAGCAGCTTCACTTACCATACTTGACACTGCAATTGCAGCCCCACAACCAAATGTTTTAAATTTAATATCCTCCAGCTTATTATCTTTAACCTTGATATAGAAACTCATCATATCTCCACATACAGGATTTCCTATTTCCCCTATTCCATCAGCATCTTTAATTTCGCCAACATTTCTGGGATTCATAAAATGTTCCATTACTCTTTTACTATATGCTACCATTTATAACCTCTTTTTTAATTTTAGAAAAAACATTTTTATTCCTTATATATGGGTGACATCTCCCTTAACCTTTTAACAATAGGTGGTAAAACTTCAAGTAATCAATAAAAACAGTGGTTTAGATGTTCTTTATTCGTTATCCCCTAATTCTATTTAAATATAAAACCAGTCTGTTCGGACCAGAATAAAAGATCCAATTCCTGGAGGGGAATACCTATCTTTAAAGAAAACCCTCTCATTTTATTTTCTACATTTAAGTAGATCTTTCTGTTAATCAAGGATGGGATTTTCTTTATAATTCCGTACCTCTTTAAACTCCTTAAAATATGTATATCGAGTATTGCTATATCATTACCAAAACCAATATTCCTTAAAAAATGACTCGCTTCCTTATATCCTAAACCTTTTATGTTCTTTACGAACCATTCTCTCGTTTTGAATATATTACCTTCATCTATTTTGCTTTTTATATCAAATCTTCCACTATTTTTAAAGGCTTTTCTTGCCGCTATTAAATAAGAGGCTTTACTGTTAGGAAATCTAACACGTCTCAAATTAGCTTTTATATCACTTTTTTCTCCTTTTAAAAGCAACCCTGATCTTACCAATTCTTTTACAGCTTCGTCACAATAAATTGCCTTTGATTGAGGTGTTAATATACAGAAGCATAACTCCTTGAATATGCACTCATCATTACTTTTATATAAATCCCCGAATTCTTTGAGCTTTTTTTTAATCTGATATCTTTTTTTCCTGTAACTTGATAATAACTCATTTAATTCATCATCGTATTGCATTATCTTTAATCACTTATCAATAATTTTCGCAAAACAGCTCATAAAAACTTTGAGGATGTGCACAAGCCGGGCACTCCTTTGGCGCCTCTTTTCCTTCATGAATATACCCACAATTGCGGCATTTCCATCTAACCTCTGTATCCTTTTTGAATACTTTACATTCTTTCAAATTCTTAAGTAATTTTCTATATCGTATTTCGTGTTGTTCCTCTACTTCTGCTATCTCTTTAAATACAGAAGCAATTTCTCCAAAACCTTCCTTGCGTGCTATTTCTTCTCCTTCTTTGTAGATTTTTGTCCACTCCAGGTTTTCACCGGCCGCAGAGGCTTCTAGATTAGCCACTGTATCTTCTATTACACCTGCTGGATAACTGGCTATAATCTCCACATCTCCACCTTTTAAGAACTTGAAAAATCTCTTTGCGTGTTCTTTCTCATTATAAGCAGTTTCCAGGAATATCGCTGCTATTTGCTCAAAACCTGCCTTTTTTGCTACGCTGGCAAAATATGTATAGCGGTTTCTCGCCTGTGATTCTCCTGCGAAAGATGCAAGAAGATTTTTTTCTGTTTTTGTTCCTTTTAAATTTGCCATTGCTGCACTTTCCTCCTTATTTATTTTTCCATAACCCGTGTATAGAGCAAAACTCCCGCACTTCTATTACATCTGATTTTGTGGCACAATATTTTGCCTCAGGAGCCTGGCCAGGCTTCAACTCCTTGCGTATTATCCTATCCTTTAGCAATATCTCAATGAATTTTATATAATGTTTATCCTCCATTGGATGTTCGATACTTCCAACCTTCACTTTGATACTACTGTCAGTTTCCTCCACTACCGGAACATGTTTTTCCCGTCCCTGGTCTTCGGTCTTTGCCTCTAATTTTATCATGGGTTCGCTACAGCACACCAGAGAAGTTGCCCCTTCATTCACAACTTCAACTATATTACCGCATACTTCACAGCGATAAAGTTCTCTTAACTGAGTCATCTCGCACCTCCTTATTGTATATTAAATTATTTTTAATTTGTTAATATTATATGGTTAGATTCTATCTGCACCAATGCGTTAAAGAAATCTTTGATACGTTCATATTTTCTTCTCCAGTTTATATTTGTTTTTATTCTTTTTGTATTTATTGTATTGCACAATTCCTACACATTCCTTAGCATACTTACACCAATCAAGACAACTTTGTTTGTCGCTATTTCGCATAACTGTCTTTTTACACTTCGGGCACGTTGCCTTAATCTCATCTGACCATATCTCAACCTCATAAGAACAGAAAGGACATCCCACATATTCTGGCTTTGGCTGTCTGAAATTTTGAGCTCCAGGACATTTTAAAATCATTTATTCTACTTCCCTGTTTTTAATAGAGATGCTATTGATAAAGAACTTAACCTGGAAATAGTATACTTTTCCATCGCATCTATTTTTTTCTTTAAAACACAACTTTTTATCTCCGGGCATATTTTCTTCTTAAATGTATGTTCCTGCAATTTTATTGGGCCTTGAAATATTTCTATCAATTTGCCTACATATATCTTCTCAGGTCTGGTTGCCAATACAAAACCACCATTTTTACCTTTATATGATCTAAGGATTCCTTTTTTATTCAGCTCTTGAAGTACCTTTCTTAAAAAGGGTCTTGGCATTTTTAAACCTTCAACCAACTCTTTAACAGAAACTATATCCTTATTACTATTTACAATATAACAAAGTGCCCTTATGGCATAGTCGGTATTTCTTGTAATTAAGTTCACTTATTATTTCCTCTACTTTCTATATTAGACTATTTGTAAAGATACCATAATAGTATCATTATGTCAATAGGAAATATAAATCCATAACTTAAAATAGAAAAATTAAAATTCTCTTCTTTGAAACAGAAAAGCTTCAATTTGTAAATTCATTTGGCTCCCCGGACTGGTCGATGTTGATTACAAATAATAAATTTGAATAGCTTTTAAAGAGTTAAGATACTCTTTTACTCACAATACTCTAATTATTCAAACCAAAATTATGACTATCTCTATAATAAAATAGCTAATTTCTCTTGATAAAGAAATTTTTAACTTCTCTTCCTACGAAAAAAAATTAAATCTCTAAATTTTTACTAAAAGTAATTAACAGGAATAAAATTTAAAGTATAGTATAGTGTAGTAAAATTAACTATACAATTATACACAAGATAAAATGGATAATCCTTTTCGTCCAGGTAATGGAATAATACCACCTTATCTAGCAGGTAGGGAAAAAGAAACTCTCTGGTTTGAAAACTCCCTAGAGTCCGCCCTGTCTTTACCTCAAAACTTAGTTCTTTCAGGAATTCGTGGGACAGGTAAGACAGTTTTATTAAGAAAATTCGAAGAGATATGCAATAAGAAAAAGTGGCTCTTTGTAAGACGAGAGTTTAACAGCAAACTCAATCAAGAAGGTGAATTTTTAAATGCTCTTTTAACTGATATTATAACGAAAACTAAAGGCGTATCTCTTGCAAAAAGACTGAAAAAACCTGTAATAGGTTTTAAAAAAGATAATACTGATAATACCGAAGAAGATATTATTTATATTCTAACACAAAAATATAAAGGACCCCTTGGAGACAAGCTGGAAGCTATATTAGAAGATGTTTATGAACCCATTTCTGAAGCAGAGTATAATGGTTTAGTCCTTCTATATGATGAGTTTCATTTCATTGAAGATGGTAAAATAGGTAATAATTTTCCTCTCTCTTTACTCCTTGAAAGTTTTTCTCATGCTCAACAAAAAGGTTTAAGGTATTATCTTGTACTTTCAGGGCTGCCTCCACTTTTTCCTAATATGGTTAAATCAAAAACTTATGCTGAAAGGATGTTTTCAGTAAAGAATATAGGGAATCTCTCAAGAGAAGCTTCTCAAAAGGCAATAAGATTGCCTTTAAAAAAATCTAAAATATTTTTTATAGATGAGTTAATAAATATTATTGTTGAAGAAACCCAAGGATATCCCTATTTCCTTCAATTCTATCCTTACTATCTAATTCAAAATATACCTAAGAAAAAAATAGGTTTGATAGAATTTAATGAGATGTATCCTTTAATTTTAAAAGAATTAGATGGTAGTTTCTTTTCTGGAAGATTTAATAGAGCTTCAGATAGTGAACAGAAAATACTACTTGAAATGGCAAAACTAGTACCAGAAATAAAATTTTCTGAACTAAGGGAAAAGACAAAAATAGATAAAAATTACCTCAACCAAATAATGATAAGTCTTATAGAGAAGGGGTTAATATTTAGAATAGGAAGAGGTAAATACAAATTTACTCTACCTCTATTTGAAAAGTTTCTATTAAGAAAAGGTTAAAAGACTTAAAGAAATTTAAATTATTAAAATTGTTATTATAATTATGGTATCAAACAAAGAACAGTATAAAAAGCCAAATCTGGCTCCCCATATTGGACGCTTTTAGAACTCCAGGGATATTAAATATATGTATAAATTATAATTATTTACCAACAGAAATAAATGAAATAATGATTAATCAATTAAATATGTAGTATTTTTCTGGAAATAAATTCTTAAATATATTCAAAGCAAATAAACACCCCTACTAAGATATCTCACAGGTTTCATAATATCTATAGAATCTACCAGTACTTATAAAATATTTCTTTGTTCATCATATGTTCATCTTGGTATGCTAAGATACTCATCATAAAGGGGAAGATTAACCCTAGATCAATATATTAGAAGATAGCAAGGAGGTGAAGAGATAATATGAAAAAAATGAAATTTGGAAAATTTGGCATTCTTACTCTTGGTATAGCAATTGTTAGCATGTTAATATTTTCTCTTCCTTTAATGGGAGCTTCAGCAGCTACTGAAGAAACTACAGCTGTAGAAGAAACTTCGGTAGAAGAAGACCTAGATGATGTACAGGAAGAAGTAGAAGAGATCGACGAAGCTGATGATGCAGAAGAAGCAAGCGATACTGATGAAGCTGATGAAAATCTACCTGGTGGAGGTCATGAAGACTCTGACGGAGTTGATGTAAAACACGAATTTGAAGGTATAGAGTAATTACCAAATGTTTCCGGTTTAATCCCCTCAAGAATAATTCTTTTGAGGGGATTAAACTTAATTAAAATACGCCATACTAAAATAATTATTTATCTAGTAGGATTTTCTATAAAAATCCTAAATGCATTAAAAATATTCTTAAAAGTTTTCTAATTTTTTTTATTGTGACCCGAAAGTTTCCTTTTCCAAATGGAATAGAAAAAGTTAAGAGATACATAAGTAAAAAACATACGACAATATTTTTGCATTAAGTAGTATATTTTCAACATTTGCTGTTGTTCTTGGGTTGTATTTAAGTATTTCATTTGGATTTATTATAACTTTTTTAGTAGGAATTCTTTGTTATTTAATTGCTACAATTATATTTTATATCTATACTAAATATTGAAGTAAAAATTTTTAAGAACATGAGATTATTATTAGTTGAAGACCAAAAAAAAATGGTTACTTATATCAAGAAAGGCTTGGAAAATAACAGCTTTTCTGTAGATTTTGCCTATGATGGTGAAGAAGGTGAAAAAATGGCAATGTATGGTGAATATGACCTGATAATACTAGACGTCATGCTTCCAAAAAAAGATGGCATTCAGGTTTGCAGGATATTACGCAAAAGTAGTATAAATACTCCCATACTGATGCTTACAGCCAGGGATGGTATTGATGATAGAATTATCGGACTTGACAGTGGGGCAGATGATTACCTCATAAAACCATTTGCTTTTGGTGAGCTTCTGGCAAGAATAAGGGCACTACTTAGGCGTCCACATAAAAAAGATCCTGAAGTATTTACAGGCCAAGACATATCAATTGATAATGCAACTCTTCAAGTCAGAAAAGGAAATAGGGTATTAAATCTTACTCTTAAGGAGTACTCTGTTTTGGAATATTTGTTACGCAATAAGGGCAAGGTATTAAATAGAGAACAACTAATTGATCATTGCTGGGATTTTGCATATGACTCCTTCAGTAATATTGTCGATGTATATATAAAACGGTTAAGAAAAAAATTGGATGATAAAAATGAAAAATATATTCAGACCATTCGTGGGTTGGGTTATAAATTTAAAGAATAATAATTTTTTTCGGGCAAAGTTAAAACTGACTTTCTTTTATATAATTACCCTACTTGTTGTAATTATCGTATTCAGCATTATGTTGTATACATTATTTGTTAATAATATTGAGAGTAATTTTGAATTTGAAGAAGAAGAACATTCTGAAGTTGAAACAAACTCTCAGTATGTAATCTTAAATAATGCTATAAACCGCTTGAAATTAGTTTTGATTGTAACCGATATTGGAATCATCTTAATTATATCTGGATTAGGCTACTTTTTAGCAGGTAAAACCTTACAACCAATTAAGAAATCTCTGGATGAGCAAAAAAGATTTGTTTCAGATTCTGCACACGAACTAAGGACTCCATTGTCAATAATGAAGACAGGTATTGAAACAATGGCTATAGAAAAAAATCAAACCTTAGAAGACTATAAAGACCTTAATGAAGATTTACTCGAAGAAGTAGACAAATTAATAAATATGTCTAATGATTTACTTTTTCTAGCTCGCAGTGATTCAGCAAAACCGAAAAAGAGCCAAAATAAAATAAATCTTTCTTCTATTTGTTCAAACCAGATTAAATCAATTCAAACATATGCGAATAATAAAGGAGTTAGCCTAAATGAGGATATAAAAAAAGTACTTTATATAAAGGGAAACGCTGATCAAATTAACCGCCTTGTTGCTAATCTTTTAAAAAATGCAATTGATTATAATAAAAAAGGTGGTAAAGTACTGCTCTCTTTAAAAAAATATAAGCACAATATTATCTTGACTGTTAAAGATACAGGGATAGGAATAGCCTTAAATGACCGAAAACGTATTTTTGAAAGATTCTACAAAGTTGATAAAGCTAGAAGTATGTATGAGGGGGGCTCTGGTTTGGGCCTTTCAATTGTAAAAGAAATTGTGGATTTTCATAAAGGTACTATTAAAATTAATAGTAAGTTAGGTAAAGGAACTGCAGTTACTCTATCATTTCATTCATTTAATAATCCATTGTAAATATTTTAATGATCTTGCAGGTTTTGTAAGCAGTATTGTGCTTATAACTGTTACCATTATTCTACTCTACCACAATAAACAACTGGACTAGTTTAGATAAATAACAATGATTCCAGTTCTTACTAATATAAAATTAAAATAGGAAATAAATAATTTAAATTATAAATAGCCCCGTTAATTGGTGAAGAGCCGATGGCTCCCCCAAGGTGTGAAATTACGAACCAATTATTTAAAGAATTAATCTTATTAAAAGATTTATTCTAATTCATTCTACTTTTAAGATTCTTAATAGTTAATTTTTTTTATGGTAAAAAAAATACTTGATTTCTTAATTTTTACTAGAGTTATCAATATTAAAAAAAATCTATCAAAAATTTTATATTAAAACAAAAAATTCTATTACTTGAAAAGAACATTACTTAATTATATTATTTAAATAGTCCTTTGGGTGCTAAAGTTGGCTACATGCCATGCGTTGATTTTTTAATCAATCTAGCTACAAAGGACTTATTTTATTTATATCAAATTTATTCTTTCTACGACTATAGCTATTTAAAGGATATTTATTAAAATCATAAATATCTTTTATAATTCTTATATTATTCAATAAATAATTCACATAACGAACATCCTTTTTTTCATAAGCCCTATAAACTGACCAGTTAATATAATCTATCACTTGCAAACAACATTCATCTCTTGGATATTGAGCAAAAACATTAATTTTTGAATTTATTTGAATATTTAATTTTTGTTCAAAATTTTTCTTAGCTTTTAAAATTGCATTTTCAAGAGGTTTTTGCCTCTTTCTATTCCCTCTTATTGAAAAACAGATTTGTATTTTAGAAGATTTATGTAATTTTGGTTCAAATAATTTAGATACAATATCATCATAAAACAAATTTTCATTACAAAGATGCTTTTCTCTAAAAATTTTTTCAATTTTTCGTGATACTATTATTTCTGCTTTAACCTTTAAAGAATTTATTAGTTTAAAAACTTTTTCCCTTACTTCAGGAATATCATCAGTTGCATGAAAACCCCTTTTATTAATATCTTTTACCGAAGGTACATTATAAAAATATGGATCATTTATTATTTCATGCTGTAATTTATATATAGGAATTCTTATGTTTTTTGGATTAAAAGTTTTAGTTAAACCTATTATTAAAATTCTTGAGCAACCCTCTTTTCCAACAACATTTTGTCCTTTTCTATTAAAAAAAGATGTATCTCCGGATTCATCAACAAAAAAATATGCTGTATCTTTACTCATCAATATTCTTTTTAAAAATCGATACCTTCTTATAATCCCCATACTTTTTGGTCATATCCTCAATATATTTATGAGCCATAACTTGAGGTTCTTCATCTTTAAATTCTAAATAGTTTTTAATATCATCAGATTCAATATCCCTATCATCAACTTTTACGTTATACAGCTCACCATAACCCTGCCTTAACCTCTTTCTTATTAGCCCAAAATATAAATCTCTAAATATTTCTTGATTCTTTATATCTAAATCTTTAAAACAGTATTTAAATACTTCATAAATACCCTTGGGCATATAAAGTTTCATAATATCGCAAATGCGATTTTAACCGGTTTTCATAAAATTTTTTAAATTAGAATGTATTTTTGCTTATATATGCAACCATTAATTTTTAAAAACTTTATATTTTACTTTTTATAAAAACAATTGCATAATATGATTATTAAAAAAATTATTTAAATAATGTCGTAGATGAAAATATTAAATTACAAAATACTTTTAAGAAAAGAACCTGAGGGGGGATTTACAGCTTCTGCGCCTTCCCTACCCGGTTGCATTACATATGGTGATACACTCGACGAAGCAATAGAAAAAGCTAAAGAAGCTATTGAATTATATATTGAAAGTTTAAAAGCTCATGGGGAAGAGATACCTACTGAAGAAAATATATTAGAATACACTCTATCAGTCAATACAAATGCCTAAGCTACCTTCCATTACACCAAATAAGATTATTAAAATACTTAAATCTAAAGGCTTTGTACTGGATAGAATAAAAGGTAGCCATTATATTTATTATTTACCAAAAACAAAAACCAGAGTCATTGTACCATTTCATAAAAAAGACCTGCCGAGAGGTACCTGCCTGGCAATTTTAAAAAGCGCGGGATTAGATAAAGAAGAATTAGAAAATCTGATTTAATAAAGATCCAATAAATAGAATTTTCCTGGCTCCCCGAGTAG
>Ga0307379_10014213_pt1 | contig 10277 bp, 9 predicted proteins | sample UN2MG_FD_202237 | JGI IMG/M metagenome (GOLD analysis project Ga0307379, IMG submission 202237) | Soil microbial communities from Risofladan, Vaasa, Finland - UN-2 | ecosystem: Environmental > Terrestrial > Soil > Coastal area > Acid sulfate soil | place: Finland: Risofladan, Vaasa | collected... | reverse complement strand
TGCTGAGGGAGTAGCTTTAGCTTATACTAGCTCTATTGAATTGCTGATCTGGGTTCTTTATCCTTTTGTATGGGTCCTGAATCATATTGGTTTGAGTTTTACTAGAATGGTGGCTGAGACTGAAGAGGACAAAAAACTGGTAACTGAGGAGGAAATTCGCACGGCTATCACTGTGGGTGAAGCTGAAGGTGTATGGGAAGAGGACGAAGCTGAGATGCTGCAAAGCGCCTTTGAATTCGCCGACCGGCCGGTTAGAGAGGTAATGCAACCACGAACTGAGGTTACATGGCTGGAGCAAGGAACGACCTTAGCTGCCTTTCTTGATATTTATCGCCAGTCTCCTTATTCGCGGTTTCCTGTTTATAAAGGGACTCCTGATAGTGTGGTCGGGGTTTTATCTATCAAGGATGTACTTATGGCTCAAGCCAATGACTCGTTGGATATGGAGAATCCAGTTGATGAATTAGTACGGCCGGTCTATTTTGTGCCTGAGACCAAGCTTCTGGGTAAGCTTCTGGCTGAGATGAGGGATAACAATTACCGTATGGTAGTAGTTGTCGATGAATACGGGGGCGTGGCTGGTATAGCTACGCTGGAGCACCTGACTGCGGAAATCATGGGCAGTATTGGTGACGAGCTGGCTGGTAGGGAGGAGGACTTTGTAACTATTGATGCTAATACCTTCGAGGTTGATGGCGGGCTCAGGGTAGAAGAGGCCAACGAGGAACTGGGTTTGGGCTTACCTACTGGCGACTATGAGACTATAGCTGGCTTTATTCTCAGCCATCTGGGTCGCATTCCAAGGCAAGGCGAGCAGCTAATGTATAAAGATTTGAAGCTGGCTATACTTGAAATGCGGGAGAGTAAGATCGAGAGAATTCTAGTGACCAAGGAAAAGGATGCAGCGCCTGCGCCTTAATTTCGGTCGTGGTGAAGAGCTCAAGTTCCTTTCACATCTGGATTTGATTAGGCTCTGGGAGAGAGCTTTGCGGCGGGCTGGGATGTCTCTGGCTTATTCTCAAGGTTTCACGCCTCATCCGCGGATTTCTCTAGCAGTTCCTCTGTCAGTCGGTGTAACCAGCCAGGCTGAACTGATGGATGTCTTTTTGTCTCACTGGGTATCGCCAAATTCTTTTATTGTCCAGGTGGGGGAACAATTACCTAGCGGCCTTGACTTATTGGAGGCTTGGCCAGTGGGACTTGGTATTCCATCACTTCAATCCCAGGCTCGTTTTGCTGAATATAAGGTTGAGGTGGAGATGGAGAAAGAAAGGCAGGAAGTAGACTTAGCTTTACAGGCTTTGCTTTCAGCTAAGGAACTTCCCTGGCACCATTACAGAGATACAGGAATTCGCTATTATGACCTGCGTGCTTTAGTGGATGACCTGTGGCTTATTAGCTGCCATGACTCCTTATGTAGTCTGGGAATGAGACTATACTGTGATGCCAGAGGTACCGGCAGGCCGGAGCAGGTAGCCATGGCTCTGGGCTTCTCACAACGTCCTGAATCCATCCACCGCACCAAGCTGATTCTAAGCTAAGCCAAGTTTGTTTAAACAATGCAGCTATCAGAGCCCTCCTTGGATTTTGAGCGTCAAGAGCTGGCTGAGCAATATGCCAGGCTCATGAGGTGGCTGTCTTTCATTGAGGTGGCAGTAATTGGTGCTCTGCTGCTGGTGCTTGTTTTTGGCGGTGTCTCCGCCCGGCTGAGTCATTTCCTGGCCTTTCCTCAACCATGGGCAGCGGCGTTGTATTTTGTTGTTTTGATGGTTGGTTTGGGGATAATCATGATGCCGCTGAATTATTACCAGGGCTTCATCCTGCCGCGTCGCTACGGTTTATCGAATCAGCTGCTTGGCTCCTGGCTAACTGATAGAGCTAAGGCCTCGGTGCTGGGCATTCTACTAGGTTTGGGAGTAGTTATAATCGTTTATTGGTTGTTAGACCACCTACCAGGTGTTTGGTGGCTTTTGGGGGGTGTTTTGCTATCGCTGCTCAGCTTGCTTCTGACTCGGTTAACACCGACTTTGCTTCTACCCCTTTTCTTTGACTTAAAGCCTCTGGAAGATGTAGAACTTAAGCAAAGGCTGACGAACTTGGCGAAGCGGGCTCGGACTCAGCTTTGTGGTGTATTCACTATGGACTTGAGTAGTAAGAGCACTACAGCTAATGCCATGCTAGCTGGTCTGGGCAATACCAGGCGCATCATCCTGGGTGATACCTTGCTCCAGCAATACTCACCCGAGGAAATAGAGGTAGTTCTGGCTCATGAGTTAGGTCACCATATGCATCGAGATATCCCGAAGCTCATTGCCGTTCAAGCAGTTATAGTTTTGCTGGCTTTCTACTTGGCTGACCTGACTTTGAAAGTCAGCCTTACCCCTTTAGCTTTTCAAGGGATTGCCGATGTGGCAGCTTTCCCCCTGCTGGTTTTGTCTTTAGCTATCTTTGGCCTGGTGATAACGCCGCTGATTAATGCCTATAGCCGTTATCTGGAGGCATTGGCTGATAAAACCGCCGTGGAACTGACGGCTAACCCACAAGCTTTTGTCACAGCGATGGCCAAGCTTACCGAACAGAACCTGGCTGTGGCTCAGCCCAGCCGCTGGGTGGAAGTTTTATTTTATGACCACCCCCCCTATACTAAGCGAGTGGATTTGGCTCGCCGTTATTGCCAGGAAACTTCTTGAGGAGGTGAGCGATTAGGCTTATTTTAGTTAGGCATGGTGAAACCGTTTGGAACCAGCAAAGGCTGATTCAGGGTAGTGGAAGTGACAGTGAGTTAAGTGAAAGAGGGCGAAAGCAAGTGGAGAGTCTGGGGCTATCATTGAGGGAGGCAGAGGTTAGTGCTGTTTATACCAGCCCGTTAAAGCGTGCTTTGGATACAGCTCAGGCTATTGCTAGCTACCACCAGTTGGCAGTGCAAGTTGAGCCTGAGTTAAGGGAGATTGAAGCTGGTGAACTTGAAGGTGTGGCGCTAGTTGAGCTTGGCACTACGTTTAGCCGTTTTTTAGTTCAATGGCGGCAGGGACAAGGCTTAGAGAAAATGCCTGGCGGCGAGAGCGTAGTCGATGTGAGGAACAGGGTCTGGCCGGTTACTCAGCGTATAATCGCTAAGCATAAACAGGGAGCGGTGGTAGTGGTCAGCCATTACTTTGTTGTTCTGGTCATTATCTGTAAAGCTCTGGGATTGCCGCTGACTCATATGGAACGAATTAGGGTGCAAAACGCCAGCGTGAGCATACTGGATTTCGAAAATAAACGTCCTTGCTTAGCATTGCTGGGCGACACCTGTCATTTACGAGAGGCTTAAATTTGGCTAAGAAAGAGAAGGCCCTGGGGCAGAGAGTTGTTCGCTTTATTCAGGAACATGGTCTGGTTTCGGCAGGCGAAAGGCTGGCGGTGGCAGTGTCGGGTGGTGCTGATTCAGTGTGTTTGCTTCATATTCTGACGCAATGGCAAAGAGAGTCGGGTGTGAAGCTGCATATAGCTCATCTTAATCACCAACTCCGCGGGGCAGAATCTGACGCTGATGCCGGGTATGTTTCTGATTTGGCCTGCCACCTGGGCCTGCCGGCAACGATTGAGTGTCGGGATGTAGCAGTTTATCGGAACCAAAGAGGTGGGTCTTTGGAGGAAGCTGCTCGAGAGGTGCGCTATAGTTTTCTGGCTGAGGTGGCTAAGGCAATAGGCGCCTCTAAGGTGGTGGTGGGACATACCCGTGACGACCATATTGAGACTATTGTGATGCACTTGCTGCGAGGGACGGGTATAGCAGGGTTGCGTGGTCTGCAACCCCGGTCGCTGTTGCAGTTTGGAGAAGGTGAGGGATGGCTGGAAGTGGTGCGCCCATTGCTTGAGGTCACTCGACAAGAGACATTGGACTACTGCCAGCGGCATCAACTCAAGCCGCGGAGTGATTCTTCCAATGTGTCACCTTCTTTTCTTAGAAATCGTATTCGCCTCGAGCTGCTACCTACACTCAAGAAGTATAACCCCGGTATCGATAAGGCTTTAGTCAGACTAGCGGCTATTGCTGGCGACGATGTTTCTTTTATTGAGGAGCAAGCCTCACGGCTGTGGAACGAGGTGGCTGGGGAGGAAGACGGCGCAATTTATCTGGACGTGAACAAGATTGCTGGTCTGCAGCGAGCTATGCAAAGGCAGATTTTTCGACTGGCGGTAGCACAACTTCGAGGCAGCCTTAAGGATGTTGAAGCTGACCATATTGAGGCAATGGTGAATTTCTTATCGAGACCAGCGGGAAAAAGATTGTGCTTGCCACAGGGCTTGATGCTATTTACAGAGTATGGCCGTCTGGTTTTGACTTTAGCCCAGTCTCCTTTATGCCCGCTGCCTCCTCTTGAAGGTGTATTTAACCTTGATGTTCCCGGGGAGACTATCCTGCCTGGCTGGCATGTTAAAGCGGATATTCTTCAGGAGCCGGTTGATGATGGCGATGATGGTTTTGCTGCTAGTTTTGATTTGGATAAAGTCGATAAGGAATTAGCAGTGCGACAGCGCAAGCCAGGTGACCGCTTCCAGCCCCTGGGCATGGACCATACCAAGAAACTCCAGGACTTTATGGTTGATGCCAGGATTCCCCGGTCCTGGCGAGGTCGAGTGCCATTGGTTTGCTCTACTGAGCAAATATTGTGGGTAGTTGGCTGGAGAATCGATGATAGGGTTAAGGTTACTGAAGCTACTAGGAAAATTCTGCGTCTGGAGTTTGAGAGGTTAGACTGATGGCGGTGAGTTTGGAGTTGCGCTTACGGCGGCTCAGGGTAGACGAAGCCTTGCCAAAGCTTGACCATTACCTTAACGCTGCTTTCATGGCTGACTTGCCCTCTGTGCGCATCATCCATGGGAAGGGGACAGGGGTGCTGCGTCAGACGGTGCATGAAGTGCTGGCAGAACATCCTTTGGTCAAGTCCTTCCGCCCTGGTGGCTATGGTGAGGGAGATGCAGGGGTTACCATAGTTGAACTGGCAAATCATTGAGTTTTCCTTAGTGGTCAGTGGCCAATTAGTTGCCGTCTCCTCACATTGCTGCCCCTTTCTCATTTGAGAAATACGATAACATTTAGCAGTATCTGAATTTGTAGTTTTCATGGGGCTAGCTGAGAGTGCGACCTTTTAAGGTCGCACCGGGATGGCGACTGGTAAGGCTTTAGCCTCGCATTACATTACCTCCCATCCACTGGGATTGCTTAGTCGCTAGCGCTCCTCGCAAAGACAGTAGAGGTTGGCCGAGATTGCTTCGCTACGCTCGCAATGGCAGTATGGTTGTCGTGGCGAGGCCCCCCCTTGTTATTGCGAGGCACGGAGTGCCGTGGCAATCTCAGTGGGGCTGTGGCAAGGACTTTGGAAGATTAAGCAAGCATCAAGGTAGATTGGGGAAATCCTTTGCAGCGCGCTCTTTGATAGTATAGTGCATTTTCTTCCCTGCAGGATTAAACGGCAACTCCTTGAGTTCCACAAACTTGTAATATCTTGGCCTCTGGTACCTTGCTAGCCCCGGGTGGCTCTTACAAAATTCATCCAGGTCTTTCTCTGTAATAGTTGGGTCCTTTCTGGTAACATAGGCTACAACGGCTTGCCCCCACTCCTGACTTGGTATACCGGTGACAAAAGCCTCGAGAACTCCCCGGTGTTCTTTCAAAACCTCCTCCACAATAACCGGATGGATATTCTCGCCCCCGCTGATAATCATATCGTCAGTTCTACCTTGGACTGTAATGTATCCATCCTTATCCCATGTTGCTACATCGCCTGGAAGCTGCCAGCCCCGATAAGGAAATGCTTTTGCGGTGTCCTCTGGCCTATTTATATACTGGTATGGGCAATGTATAGTCCTCAAAGCTATCTCCCCTTCTGTTTCACCATCCATCGGACATAGGTCATCAGGATTCTCCGGGTTTCCCCTTCTATCTGGATACACCTTTACAAGCTTTACTATATCTTCAGGTACAGCCAAGCCTATCGTCCCGGCTCCCTCTGGCAACTCATAAGGCCTTAGCATCGTAACCCAGTGTCCATCTGCAGTTCCATATCCGTTCATAACATTAGGAGTCAAAAGCTTCATCATTTTCAAACAAGCTTCCTTATCCAGAGGTGCTCCCATAGAAGTTATGCATCCTCTTTGTAAGCTGCTTACATCCCTGGGTTTTTGCTCTTGAAGTATACACATCCTTTCATAAACAGTTGGAGCACTCACCATATGAGTAACCTTATACTTTTCAACATAGTCCAGGGCTAGTTCCTCAGAGAAGTGTTTCATTGTTACTACGGTGCCTCCGGCGTGCAGGCATGGAAGTACCCCGGTGGTATTTCCTCCTCTGTGAAATAGCGGGTTTGTGGCAAGATTCACAGATGAGCTATCGAGCTTCTCCAGCGCTGCATTCATCATGTTGTCGAAGAAAATCATTGCCTGGTTAATTGGAAAACCCTTTGGTAACCCGGTCGTTCCTGAAGTATAGAGGATTAAGCATGGGTCTACCCACCTCACGCTTTTCTCTGTTACGGGAGAGGCTATGGATTTGCCCTTTATGAATTCTTCATAAGTCATATGCCCGTCGTGTATATCATCCTTACCCAGCATAATGCACAACTTAGGCTTCTTTTCAGCTAGCTCAGCAGTTTTGACACTGGTGTCTTTTACCTCAGGGTCGTAGACGAAGACTCTAGGTTCACTATCGTCCATGAGGTGGCAGAGCTGCCCCTCTGGAAGCCTTGTGTTTACTGAGGAGAAGATACACCTGGCTTTCATTGAACCCATGAAGATGGTGAACCAGTGATAGGTGTCCATTACATTTCCCATCACGACATCGAATGGTTTCGCACCCAGGTCGAGGAGGGCGTGTGCAAATCTATTGGATTCCTCATCCAATTCTTTGAAGGTTAATGTTTTGTTATTCTTGGGGTCGATTATGGCTTCTTTACTTCCCCAGCGCAGCACATTCCTGTAGAGCTGCCTCGTCAATGTATATTCCCGTTCCCACAGTTCCATCCACGCTGAATAATCCGCAATTTTCTTCATGCTTAAGGCCTCCTCATTTAGTCTGTTATTTTCAATCTATGTTGTTTTCTAAATTAGCGCCCTCTTTATCAGGAGAAATTGCATATTGAGAGTTCTATCGCCTGCCGAGTGCAGCCGGGAGCAGTATATACTAACTCCGGGGTTGTCTAACCCATTCCGGCTCGTCAAATATTAGCATCGACTGCGCTGGTTATCAATCTTGCTGCTATCGACGCAGAGCTTTCCATTTGAACCCACATGGTGTAATCTACAGTGATGTATATTCTAGTAAAAGTGAGTGCCGATATAAGTGGACTGGGTTAACATAGCGATACTGAGTGCGGCTGTTATGGGGGTGGTGAACATATTGGACAGCCACCTTCTCTCTAAACGAATGCCAGGATTGCGAGCATTCCTACTGCCGGTGGGTATTATTCACTTGATTTACGGTTCCCTATTATTTGTGCTGTTTCCCTTGCCTGAGGGCACTGGTATATGGCCAGTACTGGTGGCGGTAGCCTCTGGGGTACTCCGTACTGCTGCCGTCATCATCATGCTTGATAGTCTAAAAAGGGAGGAGGTATCACAGGTTATCCCCGTAGTCTACACCTATCCTATTTTCGTTGCTATCATGGCCGTGCCATTACTGGGAGAGTCTCTGAATTACCTGCAGTGGCTGGCGATAGTTATCGTAGTGGTAGGAGCGGTGATGGTCTCAGCGAGACAAAGCCCAGCTGGCTCTACTAGTTGGCGGAGCAAGCCGCTCCTCATCCTCTTTAGCTCCAGCCTGCTTTTTGCCATGGCAGACATAGCTGGTAAGTATGCTCTTGCTTATATATCATTCTGGAACCTGTTCTCGCTTAGCGCATTCTGCATGTCCAGTATCTTCTTGTTAGTCTCAACTCACCCCCATATTATCAGACAACTGGTTGAGGTAAACCAGAGGAAGTCAGTTGTAGGTCTACTCGTTTTTAATGAGACATTAGCGCCGGTAGGGATAGCGTTGTCGTTCTGGGCGCTAGAGAGGGGGCCGGTGTCTCTAGTATCGACTATTATCAGTAGTCGCCCTATGTTTGTGCTTATGTTCGCCCTTGTCGTGAACCGCTTGTCGCCTATGTTCTTGGAATGGGATTCCGGTAAAGGGATGCTAGCCCTGCGGCTCATTGCTACTGCCATGATTGTTGGTGGCATAGCTATTATCCACCTCGCGTGATTGGTGACCGGGGGTGTGATTTAGGCAGAGAGGCGATTTTGGCTCAGGTTTTCAGAATCGGGTTAGAAAATGATTTCAAGGAAGGATGTGGCCTGGTTGGCGTGAGTATGTTGCTGACAGGAATTAAAAGGGGTTGCTTATAGCAATTGCTATAAGCAACCCCTTTAACTGCGACTACCGCTTAGCTATTTTCTCTAGTGTCTTCAGGGAGGTATCTATACCTCGGCCGAAGAGCTTGAGCTGGATAGGTTTAGCATTGCCATGCTTTCTGTAAACACGGCAGATTTCGCAGATGCTGGTATCTGTACCCGTAGCTCCGTAATCATCCAGCTTGCAGTATGTCCCCTCTATCTCCCAGCAGGGCAAGAAAGGATACTTGGTTGCCGGGCACTCTTCTCGTATCATTGCTGGGCAGTGGCATATTTCCCAGCACGGAGCCTTCCCTGTCCAAAAGTTAACCTCCTCCTCTCCGATTGTCTTCCTCTTTGTTTCGACAATCTCCTTGATCTTCTCAACCAACTCTGTTGTCATTGCTTCACCTCCTGTCTTTATTTCTCCAATCTCATTGACCATCTTCAGTTTAACAGGTAGGGGAGCAGATGCCATCCGCCTTAAGGCTAATTTTTACTTGTACTGAGACGCAGTGATGTATTAACTGCAATCGGCTTTATCAGTTAGGTATTTGAGTCTGCAATTGCTGCGGCTACCAACTCTGCGTGGTAAATACTTAAGCTATTTTACTTACCTGAGAAAATTCAGGGCAACCTTAATCCGTGGGTGCAGATTCAAAAGGGTCACCTCCTGGAGGGGAGAGCCCTTTTGTCTTTGCGAATGCGTCAGTGATGACGCAATCCTGGAAATCCATACAGTCATTGCGAGCGTAGCGAAGCAATCTCGGCCAACCTCTACTGTCTTTGCGAGGGGCGCTAGCGACGAAGCAATCTCAGTGGGTGGGAGGTGAGGGGAAACGAAGCCCTCCTCCCCCGCAGTCCCACCGAGATTGCCACGGCACTCTGTGTCTCGCAATGACAAAGAGAAGCAACCTTTGCCATAACACAAGAGTTAACACCTTTGGATTTTAACCTGTCATTTTGATTTTTAACTTTTGACTTTTGCATTAGGTGAGAATCACCTGCCTGTAGGTGAAGGGCGGTCGCCCGTGGGTGGGTGACTCGCACGAGGATAACTTTTAGAGTCGTCTTGCCTTATTCCCCAGGCACAATTGGCGCCTTACTCAGCATAAAAGGAGATAGCCAGAACGCCTGGGCCGGCGTGAACCCCCATGATAGGGGTAAACTCGGTAAGATAAAGTTCAACGCAACTGAACCTTGAGTTAATCTCGGCCATGAGTTTTTTTGCCTCATCCAACTCATCAGCATGGTGCACCAGGACGTGCACTCTGGAACTCCCCATCCTCTGTGCCATTATCTTCAGCATGAGCTCTATGGCTTTTGGCTTTGTTCTGGGGCGTGCTATAGGCGTTGTTTCTCCTATCGCGGGAGAATGCTCAACAACAGGCTTCATGCTCAACATTGACCCAGCCCAAGCTGCTGCCCTGGCAATACGCCCAGTTCTGGCAAGGTAGTAGAGGGTATCCAGCATGGCCAAGAAATTTACCCTGTCCATCATGGCTTGCCCTGCCTTAGCTACCTCAGCTAGTTCTGCCCCTTGGCTGGCCACGCGAGCCGCCTCCAGAACAATAAACCCTAGGGCGCCGGACACAGCCCGGCTGTCAAGCACCTCGATAATAGTGTCAGGGAGCTCTTCTTTCGCTATCTCCCTGGCTTCTGATGCCGCCTCAAATGTTTGGCTTTGCAGGCTGGTGACGGTGATGCAGAGTATAGATTTCGCTTTATGGCTTAACTGGCGGTAGGCATTCAAGAAGTCCCCGACTGACGCAGTCGAAGTGGTGGGGAGATTCTCTTTTTTGCGCATAATCTTGTAGACTTCGGAGGGGCTTATATCAACCCCATCGCGGTAGCTCCTACCTTCGTAGACTATTTCGAGGGGTACCTCACAAATATCGTACTTCTCCTCTAACTCCTTT
>Ga0307379_10014208_pt1 | contig 10278 bp, 10 predicted proteins | sample UN2MG_FD_202237 | JGI IMG/M metagenome (GOLD analysis project Ga0307379, IMG submission 202237) | Soil microbial communities from Risofladan, Vaasa, Finland - UN-2 | ecosystem: Environmental > Terrestrial > Soil > Coastal area > Acid sulfate soil | place: Finland: Risofladan, Vaasa | collected... | reverse complement strand
TATTGGGTAAGGTTGATTTTGCTAATCTTTTTACCGTCTTGAAAGCTGGGGCGAAAACTGCTGCTCCTTATACTTCTCTTGTTGAGGCCCAGGCAGCCGGAGCAGTTACCATTAATTACGGTATGTTCATTAATACCATTATTAATTTTATTATTATCGCTTTTGCTATTTTTATGGTTATTCGAAGTATGAATAAATTTAAAAAACCAGAAGCAATTCCAGCTGAACCTACCACTAAGGATTGCCCCTACTGTTTGATCAGTGTTCCTATTAAAGCTTCCCGCTGTCCACATTGCACTTCTGAATTGGTAGTAAAATAAAATTACTATTAGAAGAGATGGGTTAATAGTTTAGACTATTTTATTTTCTATAATTTTAGTTACTTAAAGGAACCAAAAGTATAGAAATTAAATACCCAGAGATTGAAGAATTAAGCAGAGATTAATCAAAGAATCTTTAGGGAAAGAATTGATATCTAACTGTTTTTTAAAAAAGAAAGAGAGGAGAGATGATGAAAAAAATTACCTTAAAAGGTCTATCTATTTTAAATTTATTAGGTTTTTTTGGTATTGTTCTTATAAACTATCTAGCGGTCACCCTTCCTTTAAATAATAAAACTACCGGCGTGTTATCTGACCAATACCCTAACTTGTTTGTTCCGGTAGGACTTACTTTTTCCATCTGGGGGATAATCTACTTATTACTTGGGATTTTTATTGTATATCAGTTAGTTTATACTTTCAGAAAAAATACTCCAGATACACTTTTTTTAGAAAAGATAGGTTTGTTATTTTTCGTTTCTTGTCTGGCGAACTTTACCTGGATTTTTGCCTGGCACTTTGAAATGGTCCCTTTATCCCTTTTTATTATGCTAATACTGTTGATATCTTTAATAGTGATCTATCAAAAACTAAATATTGGCAGATCAGAGGCATCAAAATCTGAAAAATACTTAGTTCATCTTCCCTTCAGTGTATATCTTGGTTGGATTACCATTGCCACCATTGCAAACACTACCGCACTTTTGGTGGATCTCCATTGGAACCGTTTTGGGCTCAGTGAGCCATTTTGGACTATAGCGGTAATCATTATTGGAATATTAATCGCATTTTTTATGCTTTTTTATCGAAAAGACATTTTCTACTGTCTGGTAGTGGATTGGGCTTTACTTGGAATATTGATAAAACGGCTTACTCTCGATACTGTATCAACTCAAAGTATAATCACAGTAGTCATTATTGGATTAGTTATTCTTTCCCTGGGAGTAATTATCCAAATAATAAAAAAGAAGGTTTATTAGAAAAATAAAATAGAACTATGCCTATAGAATATTTCCTTTATAATTTTTCTAAATAAAAATAGTAAATTAATAGTTCTTTGAAAAAAGAAGATCTCGTTTGGTGGATTTGCTATTTCTTTAGGCTAAATAGTCAGCTCTCAGTAAATACTGGGACTTGACCCCTAAAGGCCCAAAGGTGCTTTTTGATAAATAAAAATATAGTAATTATCGGTGGATTTTTTTATATTCTAAATAGGAATAAATAAAAATACAAATAATAACTATAAAGAGAGAAGACATAGCCAGGTAAAAACTATAGGGCTTATTGATAATTCCAGCTACAATAAATAAAAATCCGCATAGAATAAAAGCAAAACTCCACACGCGATGGGGCTTCTTCCACACAGTCTCATCGGCCAGAGTCCAGGGAATTCTTATCCCGAAGGTGTAGTTGGGTCTGATTTGTCCCATATAATTGCCGATAACTATAAATAATATTCCTAAAGAATCCACTTCTCCTTTTATGCCCCAGTGTATAGGTATTTTCTCCGGTAAGCTAGAATAAATAAAAACAGTAGCAATTACAGATATAAGAATTAAAATTATTATTCCTTTGTGAATTTTAAAAGTCATTTTTGTTCTCCTATTCCTTTGAAATTATAGAGCCATTTAATCAGTTCTTGCAGGGCAGTAGTATTTAATGAATAAAGAATATTTTGTCCTTGTTTTTTTCCTAAAATCAATTCTGAATTTTTTAATAAATTGAGATGATGGCTGATAGAGGGTTTGCTGATTTTAAAATGGTCAGCAATCTCCCCGGCAGTTATATCTTTTTCTGTTAATAATTCTAATATTTTACGGCGTGTCGGGTCAGAAAGGGCTTTGAAGACACTATCCATATCTACTATCCTCTCCTGGTTTTAAATATTTAGTTAATTAGTTAAATATCTAATTATAATTATTACATAGATTTTTGTTTGTATTGTCTTTTTTTTCAAAATCTATGTTAAAATAATTTTATTAAATGTTTTTTTAAGGTGTTATAATAAAAAATAATTAGACATTAAAAAATTTTGCTAAAATTACTTTAATATTATAGAGGATAAAATACTGCTTCTAAAATAGAAAGGGTAAATTAATCATGGATATCTTGGTTAAATGGATAGAGAAGACCCTGGGATTAAGCCCGGAAATACAGATTAAAATCTTTACTTCTCTGGTCATTGGCTTAATTTTGTGGATCCTTCACTCCTTACTTATGCGGATAACCTGGCGTCGGACCGAAGATGCGCGCATTCGCTATATATGGAGAAAGACTTCTGGTTATATAATAATTTTCCTGGGCATATTTTTAGCTGGACGCCTATGGTTTAAAGGTTTTCAATACATAGCTACTTATTTGGGACTATTATCAGCAGGTATAGCTATTGCCTTAAAAGACCTGGTAGCTGGTTTAGCAGGCTGGATTTTCATTATTGGGAGGAAGCCTTTTTCTGTAGGTGACCGAATCCAAATCGGAACGCATGCTGGAGATGTTATAGATATTCACATATTTCAATTCACTCTTTTAGAAATCGGTAATTGGGTAAATGCTGACCAGAGTACCGGAAGAATCATTCATATTCCTAACGGTATGGTACTAAGTGAAGTATTAGCCAATTACGGGAAAGGATTTTATTATATCTGGAATGAAATTCCTGTTCTTATTACCTTTGAGAGTAACTGGGAAAAGGCAAAGAATATATTACAGAATATTGTCGATAAAGATGCAGAACAGTTAAGCAAGACTGCTGAGAAGAAAGTAAAAGAAGCAAGCAAGAAGTTTATGATATTATATTCCAGACTTACGCCTACTGTCTATACCAGCGTTAAAGAGAGTGGAGTACTGCTTACTATTCGTTACCTTTGTGAACCGAAAAGTCGTCGAGATAGCGAGCAAAGGATTTGGGAAGATATTTTAAAAGAATTTGCCCAGCGAGCTGACATAGATTTTGCTTATCCTACCCAGCGTTTCTATAATCACCAGCTTGAGGGCAAAGACATTATCAAAGGTCCGTTGTCCCCTGATAAAGTTACAAAAGGTTAGGCGAAATACTGAGTATACTTAACTATTTAACCAGAGGAGGACGAACATGAAAAGTGACAAAGGACATTTGAGAAAATCACATCAACATCGTAGTGACTTAACGGGTGAGTACGCTTTCGGCGATATGGGCCAGTTAATTCTGCTGGTTATCTTTCTCGTTGTATGGATTGCGGACTCATTTGCATTCAAATATTCTACTTTTTTAACTTAATACGTATCTAATTATATACGTGTTCCAATTTCTCTAATCGTATTAGTCATATCCGGATTATTAGCTGGAGCTGGCCTAAACACAGTATTTGGAAAAACAAGAGAAGAACCGCAGGTCATTACAACCGTTGTATTTTCTATTGTACGCCATCCGATATACCTTTGTTCAATATTACTTTATTTTGGCTCATTTTATTAACATTATCTCTCTTTTTGGTTTTGGTGTGGATTTTAATTATAGTTTTTTACTATATGATCTCTCGATATGAAGAAAAACTTTTGACACAAAGGTTTGGATCGGTATATGAGGAATATAAGAAGAAAGTACCTATGCTGTTTCCGATTAAATTGCCATATTAAAGTGATATAATATTAATAATAAAAAATTAAAAGAAAATACAAGAAAGGAGCGTGATTTGTATGCAGTTACAATTGATTGCGGCTATTATTGTAGCTATTCTTGCTGTTGTTTTTGCCCTTCAGAATGCAGTCCCAATGACGGTAAGTTTTTTGACCTGGAGATTTGAAAGCTCATTAGCGCTGGTGCTTTTAATTACTCTTGCTTTGGGGATTCTGATGAGTTTGTTAGTTTCAGTTCCTTCCGTGATAAAAAAAATGAAGATAATTTCCAGTCAGAAAAGGAGAATTAAAGAATTAGAGAGGAGCTCTCCCGAAGAAACTAAAAAAGAAGAAGAAAGTGAAATTAAAAACGGAAATCAAAGCGAAAAATCAGAACTGACCTTAGAATAATCAAAATAACTCTTGGTAAATAAAAAAGCAGGTATTAAGTATAAATTAAATAAAACGAGGTGAATTAGAGTGTCTAAAATTATAAAAAAAAGATCAAAAAAAGTAGGATTACCGCCAGGAACTATAGTCCATATCGGAAATAAGAGAGCTGAAAAAACCAAGATTACCATCGTTGACTATAATAAAGAGCAATTTCAAGAGAAAGAAGCAAAATCTATAAAAGTATGTTTTCCTTATAAAGATAAGCCGACTGTAACCTGGATAAATATAGATGGTGTACACGAGGTTAAGATTATAGAAGAACTGGGGAAAAATTATAATTTTCACCCCCTAATTTTAGAAGATATTGTGGATACCGATCAACGTCCCAAAATAAAAGATTTTGGAGATTATATTTTTATTATTTTAAAGATGCATTACTATGATAAGGAGAATAATGAAATAAAGATTGAGCAGGTGAGTTTAATTCTTGGGAAGAATTGGGTTATCTCTTTTCAGGAAAGAGAAGGAGATGTTTTTGATTCTATTAGAGAGAGAATTAGAAATAATATTGGTCGTATAAGAAAGGCAAGAGCGGATTATCTTATTTATGCCTTAATGGATGCCATAATTGATAATTATTTTACCATACTTGAAAAGCTGGGGGAGGAGACCGAGGATCTAGAAGCTAAAGTAATTAAAAATCCTGTACCAGCTAATTTACAAATAATTTATAGATTAAAAAGCGAGTTAATTTTTTTACGTAAATCTGTTTGGCCCTTAAGAGAAGTAATTAGCATCCTGGAAAAAGGAGAATCAGCTCTTATAGATAAGTCAACCACTATTTACTTAAGAGATATATATGGTCATACCATTCAGGTTATGGATACTGTAGAGACTTTGAGAGATGTAATTTCCGGCACTCTTGACGTCTATCTTTCCAGTGTAAGTAACAGAATGAATGAAGTTATGAAAGTATTAACTATTATTGCCACTATATTTATTCCCTTGACTTTTATCGCCGGTGTTTATGGAATGAATTTTCAATATATGCCAGAACTTAAATGGTTCTGGGGCTACCCGTTAATTTTATCACTGATGCTAATTATAGGGATTATTATGGTCATCTTTTTTAAAAGAAAAAAATGGATGTGAAGCTGAGCTCTGGGTCCTTTATTTTTTTATTGCATAAGTTGACTAATTTTGTTATAATTCTTAATCAAGAAATTATTTTTTCCTGCCAGAGGACCGTCCCCTGGTAGGTTTTTAGGAGGTTTATTTTTATGTTGGTAAATTCCGTTCTGGACGCAATAGGAAACATTCCTTTAATTCAATTAAAAAAGATGTCTTCGGGAAATGTATTTGTAAAAGCTGAACATCTGAATCCTGGAGGGAGCATTAAAGATAGAGTAGCTAAACACATTATTAAAATGGCGGAAAAAGAAGAAAAGCTAAAACCGGGGATGACTATTATTGAAGCAACTTCCGGGAATACCGGAATTGGCTTAACTTTAGTAGGAGTGCAGAAGGGCTACCAGGTAATCTGTGTAATGCCGGAAAATATGAGTGAAGAAAGGAAGAAAATAATTCAAGCTTTTGGGGGTGAGATTATTTTTACTTCGGCCAAAGGGAGTCTACCTGAAAGTATAAAAAAGATGCGGGAGATTACCGAAGCAGAACCGGGAAAATATTTTGTAGCAGACCAATTTATAAATCCTCATAACCCGGAGATTCACTATCAACAAATCGGTCCTGAAATCTGGAAGGAAATGAAGGGGAAGATAGATGTCTTTGTGGCTGGAGTAGGAAGTGGAGGAACCCTTCAAGGTATTGGAAAATTTTTAAAGGAAAAGAATCCTAAAGTAAAAATCGTAGCAGTAGAACCCAAAAACAGTTCCGCCTTATTAGGCCAAGAACCGGGGCTTCATCAGATTCAGGGGATCGGTGATGGATTTATTCCCGCTGTCCTGGATGTGAAAATGGTAGATATGGTATTTACCGTTACTGATGAGGAAGCTATTGAAACCACTCGCCAACTTTCCAAAGAAGAGGGGTTATTGGTAGGAACTTCATCCGGGGCAAATGTCTTTGCCGCCCTTCATGTGGATAATGGGCGTAACCGGGTAGTTACCGTATTGCCTGATCGGGCTGAAAGGTATTTTAGTACCGCTCTTCTTTAATTCTCATTAGTTTTGTTTTAATTTTTCTAAAAATACTTCTACTATTTTAGGTTCAAACTGAGTGCCACTTCCTTGTCTAAGCTCCCGGGCAACTGTTTCTTCAGTTAGGGCTTTACGATAGGGCCGGTCGAATTTCATGGCATCATAGGCATCGGCTACGACCAGGATGCGGGCACCCAGGGGAATATTTTCTCCGGATAATCCATCCGGATAACCTTTGCCATTATACCATTCGTGATGGTGTCTGATTAATGGCCTGATTGGTTGTAATAATTCTATGGGTTCTATGATGCTCTCGCCAACAAGAGGATGTTTCTTAATTTCATCGTATTCCTCGTCGGTTAAACCATTAGGGTTATTTAAAACAATTCCCCTTACTCCTATCTTTCCGATATCATGCAGAATTGCTGCATATCTTAATGATTCTATTTCTTCTTCCGGTAGACCCAATTTTTGGGCAATTTGTACCGCATATTCCATAACTCTTTCCGAATGGCCATGGGTATAAGGGTCTTTCGCTTCTATGGCCTGCGCCAATGCTTTTACTATTTCGAAATAACTGTCCTGAATTTTTTGATATAGGCGGGCGTTATTAATAGCGACTGCCGCCTGTTCAGAAAAAGATTTAAGCAGGCTTATTGTATCAGTTGCAAAGGAAGTGTTATTGTCTAAATTTATTACTCCTTTTACTTCTCCTTCTATGATTATCGGAATCGTTAGAAGTTGTGTTAACTTATAGTCTATTTCCTCTTTTTTTGAAAAACGTTTGTCTTTTTCTAAATCCTTGATATATAAGGGTTTCTTGTTCTTGACTACCCAGCCAATGGTATTTTCGTCTTTAGCAAAGGTAACCTCGCGAATGATTTTTTTACTCAGATTATAAGCCGCTTTAATGAAAAAAATATTCTTTTTTTCATCTAAGAGCATAACTGAACCCCTATTGGCACCACTTATTTTCACCGAAAAATTTAATATAATCTTCAAAATGTTATCTAATTCTAATGTTGAACTGATAGAGCGGGAAATCTGGTAAAGTATGGATAACCGGTCTTTAGATTTTTTTAACTCATTGGTTCGTAATTTAACTTTATCTTCTAACTTATTACTCAATTCTTCTAATTTTTTCTTTGCTTGTGCTAATTCATCATTTTTTTGTTTTAATGTTTGAGCAAAGTTTTTGCCTGAAAAAAAGATTGAAAAAAATACTACTGCTATTGCTAAAGTCGTAGTTATAACATATTGGCTATCTTGATAAAGAGAAGGAGTAAATGTTAAGAATTCCTTATAAGGGATAAGGTCCAGATATATTAGCAAAACTGTCAAGCTGTAAAAAATAAAAGCGATAAGAGTGACAATTAAGCTTTCTTCAGGGGGTGATAAAATGCTTGCATAAAGGATGATAAAGATATAAAAAATGGCTCCAATCCATAGTACACTACCAGTATAGTAAAAAATACCGGTTACAAATAATAGGGCTACAATATGATGAAAAAAATCTATCTTTTTTATTGTCTTAAGGCTTATTCCTCTTTTTTTTACAATATAAAGATTTAAATAATTAGAAATAATCCATCCTAAAATAAAAAAATAAATTTCATTGTAGATAGGAATTTTAAGGAAATATTTTAGAAATAAAGAAGCGATAGAAAATGCCAGTAGAATAATAATGCTATAAGTAAAATCAGTTATTAATCTTGTTTTTAGATTTTCCAGTTCTTCGTTTTCAAGGCTTTGATTTAAATTGATAGTTCCACCACCTACTTTTTTTATAAAACTCTAGTTGAGTAATTTATTTTTACTTATTATTAATCGTTAAGAGTTTCTTTTAGGTAAATATGTTTTATCTAAAATAAAAAAAGTTGGTAGTCTGGCGGTCATAGAATTAAAATGCCTAAGACCCATAACTTTGCGTCCTACCCTTTCAGATAGTTTGCCTTTTTCAACTTTATAAAATAGTTGTTAAATTAAAAAATAGTCCTTATATTATATATTCCCCATATCCACTAAATTTAGACATAATTTTGTAAATTTTTTATATCTCCTTTATTTAAAACACTTAGAATAGTTGGATGAATCAAGATGTTAAATATTGAGACCTAACCCCTCTGATTTTTTCCATCCTAATCTAATATTCACCTAGCTTGTCTTGAAACCGGCTTAGAACAATTATTAAATCACTCTTTGGTGGTATAATTATACCAATGAGTTACTTAATTATTGAGCATTAACAACCGTCTCTTGACAAGTTTGTTTTAATATTTCTAAAAACATCTCCACTATTTTAGGTTCAAACTGAGTGCCGCTTCCTCGTTTAAGTTCCTGGATAGTTGTTTCTTCGGTTAGGGCTTTACGATAGGGTCGGTTGGATTTCATGGCATCATAGGCATCGGCTACGGCCAGGATGCGGGCACCTAAAGGTATATTTTCCCCAGATAATCCATCAGGATAGCCTTTGCCATTATACCATTCGTGATGGTATCTGATTAATGGCCTGATTGGTTGTAATAATTCTATAGGTTTTATAATGCCCTCACCAACAAGAGGATGTTTCTTAATTTCATCGTATTCTTTGGTGGTTAACCCCTTAGAATTATTTAAAACAATTCCCCTTACCCCGATTTTTCCGATATCGTGCAGCATTGCTGCATATTTTAATAACTCTTTTTCTTCTTCTGGTAGGTCCAGCTTTTGGGCGATTAATACTGTATACTCCACAACCCTTGCTGAATGACCATGAGTATAGGGGTCTTTTGCTTCAATGGCCTGGGCTAGTGCTTTTGCAATTTCAAAATAACTATCCTGAATTTTTTGATATAAGCGGGCATTATTAATAGCGACTGCCGCCCCCTCAGAAAAGGACCTTAGCAAGTCTATTATATCAGGGTTAAGGGAAGTATTTTCTAAATTTACAACCCCTATTACTTTATCTTCTACAATTATAGGAATTATTAAAAGTTGTTTTATCTGCCTACGAATTATCTTTATTTTTGAAAAATGTTTGTCATTTTCTAAATCTTCAATATATAAGAATTTTTTATTCTTAACCACCCAACCGATAGTATTTTCATTTTCGGCAAAAGTAATCTTATCAATATTTTTTTCACTCTTATTATAGGGAATTTTAATAAAGAAAATACGTTTCTTTTTATCTAAAAGCATAATTGAACCCCTACCCGCACCGCTTATTTTAATAGAAAAATCTAAAATAGTTTGTAAAATATCATCGAGTTTTAATGTTGAACTAATAGTTCGGGAGATCTGATAAAGTACGGATAGTTGATCTTTAGAATTTTTTAACTCCAGTGTTCGATGTCTAACTTTCTCTTCTAATTTATCATTAAATTCTTCTAATATTTTCTTGTTTTGATTTAATTCTTCATTTTTTGCTTTAAGTATCAGGGCAAAGTTTTTACCGGTAATAAAAATTAAAGTAAAAGCTACTCCTGTAAGCAGGATGGTGGCAATAATATATTGCCCATTTTGATAAAGGGAAGGGATTAACTCGAATAGACCTTTATGGGGGAGGAAATTAAAATATTCTAATAAAATTATAAAACTATAGCTCATAAAGGTGATAAGAGTGATGATAAACCCTTCTTTAGGAGTAGATAAAAAACTGGCATAAAGGATAATAAAGACATAAAAAATAACCCCAATCCATAGTGCACCACCAATATAATAAAAAATAGCGGTCATAAATGATAGTCCTATAATATAGTGGATAAAATTGAAGCTCTTTAATGTTTTAAGATTAATTTCCCTCTTTTTTATAAAGTATTGAGCTAAGTAGCTAT
>Ga0307379_10014207_pt1 | contig 10280 bp, 21 predicted proteins | sample UN2MG_FD_202237 | JGI IMG/M metagenome (GOLD analysis project Ga0307379, IMG submission 202237) | Soil microbial communities from Risofladan, Vaasa, Finland - UN-2 | ecosystem: Environmental > Terrestrial > Soil > Coastal area > Acid sulfate soil | place: Finland: Risofladan, Vaasa | collected... | reverse complement strand
AGGTTCTTACGTTGACGTTCTTCACGTTCCTTCTTCTCTATCTTGTTCTTTCTCTTAACTAGCCTCTGATGAGCTTTATGGAAGTCTGATGGACATATCCAACGTGGACTGTTTGTGTCTTTCTCGAAGTATGATAGTAAATCGATATAATCCATCCAATCTCCTGCATCTTTGATTTGGTAGTCATTCTTCATACAAATCTTCAATGCAGACCAATGTACATCTGACATAGGACGGTACACTTCTTTCTTTAAGAAGTCATACATCCCAAACTTCATGAACGTTTCCACACGAGAGCTTTGTAGTAATCCCGTTAAGAGATGGTCGATAGGAATACGTTTAATATCTCTTGTCGTAAATCCTAGTCGTTTAATCTCTTTAGGAATACGTTTGCTTGGATAGTATGCCTCCGTGTAAATCGTACTCTTGTGGTCACTCATTATGTTACGAGGCTTCTTCAACGATACGTCACTATTCAGATTCCAACCACCTTGGTAACTTCCCATCATTCCGTTCATGCCTTTAGATAGAAGTGTGACCTTCTTTGTATCTGGATCAAACCATTTAGACATTACTTCATGTACTTGGAAGTCGGGATATTTATCTTTGTACATATGTTTTCTAACAAATATGACACGTAGGACTTGAATTTTCCCCACCCTGTCTAATAGTACTCCATGTGAGTCGGCATGCATCCAAGGTTTATTCGGATATTGATGTAGCCTTTTACTGCACGATGGACATTTGACTGTCGTTCTACTCTTAATGAAATCAGCTTTCCATTTGTGATTACACTCAAGACAAACTATGCTACTGTAATGTTTAGTACCGTAATTCCAATGAGTTTTATTTTCGAACCATTCTTCTTGCTTGTCTGTTAGTGGACGAAGTGTTTCATTTAGAGCAAGAATGTGCTTATCGTATTTTGATGTTGCTTTCATAGGCTAGAATAATGTTGGCTGTGATTCGTCTGCCTTCTCTTCCTTCTTGTCTTTTAGATAAGCATCAGAAGTTTTCTTAGGAGAGTTCTTTTCTGTCATTCGTTTTCTTTCAGCATTGACGACATCTTCTCTAGCCTTTTGCTTAAGTTCAGATATTTCTTCATCAGTTAATTCAACGTGACGATTTATAATAACTTGTGCTTGTATTTCTTTTCCGATGTCAAGTTTATCTTCATCGTAATAGTGTAAAGCCATTCCATATATCTCAGCTTCTGCAAATCCGTTTGCACCGGTCTTTTGAACAGTATTGAGAATGTATGTGATACAATCGTCAATGTTCTTATTTTCTTTCTCCATTGTCTTCTTAAACAATGGGTCTTTCTCTGATATTTTATCCAAGTAGGATTGTATAGCAGTCTTAAAATGTTCAGTTCCTTTCATATAGTCTCGTCTGTTAGGGCTAACCATATTAACCATACCCAAAACCAATCGGATGGGTTAATCATACAGTATGCCAATGCTATGTATAGTAGTATTCTCATTTTGAATTTTATTAATTATCGTGACAGAAATCCCACATATCCAAATGTTCTGCTGGATCGTATGGGTTGCATGATTCATCTATATCAACTTTAACTTCTTCTGTAAAATCAGTTAGGTCAGTTTCGTCCTCCATCCACCTCAAATAGGTTGGTTGAATTTCTAATACTTCTTCAATAGTTTTTCCTTTGAATTTTCCAAAGTCCAATACGTCTGTGTATGTTGTGTATTTTTCCATGATGATAGTATTATTCAAAATCCATACACGTTTGGTTTGGATTCTTAGGTTTGGATGAAGGCAATATACCTTTCTCCATATTCAATAGGTCTTGGTAAGAAATGCCTGGTTTAAAATCACCGGTTGTTCTCTCGGCATACCACATCAATTCTTTCCATTGGTCTGGATACTTTGTCCTTAAAGTTTCCAATGCTTTCTCTCCTTGTTTAGGACATAGGAAACAACCTGTACGATTAAAGTCTAGGTGGAACTGTTCAGCCCAACCAATCTCTATGAGATATTCTAATGCTTTAGCTTCGGTCCAATTCCAATCAGCTAATGGTGTTGCCCATTTTTCCTCTTGGTTTCTAGCAGCTCTAACACGTTTCTTTTCATTGACTCCGAATCCAAGGTATCTTACGTTTCCGTCACATATAGGACTCATTGTTTTGTGCTTTGCTTCACGACTCCAATAGCAATGGAAGAACATTAGAGGCCAACCTCGTTGTTCACCCTCCATTTTGCCTCTTGTTACTTTGCCAAAGAACCAATCGTCCCATGTTTTTTCTGGAGCAACTCTTTTGAATTCAATCCCAAGATTGACAATGTATTTCTCCATACGGTCTACGTAGGCATACAGTTGTGGAAATTCCTTTCCTGTATCGGCAAATAGAACCATGTCTACTTGCATACCCATTTCAATCATACGAAGCAGCATTGATGCAGAATCTTTTCCTCCCGAAAAACATACGATGTGTTTCATTGTATTAGGTTTTTTATGATCCATGGCAATCCCGGTTTAATCCATTTGTTTTTTTTACGGACTAAAAGCTTGTTTGCTTTTGGAAAGTAATCAATTATACCGAATTTAATCTCTTGGGAATCAGTATCAATCGTGTACTTATGATTATCCTCAACAATATCATATCCTTTTTGTTGAAGTACAGACAAATGAATAGTTACAAATTTTTCTGAACGATGTTCTCGTAGGGATTTATTGTATATTCCCATAGCCTTTAAGTCGTTTTCTTCTTGGTCGGCTTGTTGTTTTAATTCCTCTGACTTTTTCATAGTAATTCGATTATTAGTTTAACAATATACATTGACCCGTAGACTATGCCTATTGATACGATGACTGTTGCAATTCCTCTTAATAAAAATTCAATTATTGTTTTCATGATACTATGTGGAGATTCGAACTCCAACCAGGTCCTTCTGAGGTGCCTAACTCTTCCGTGTGATAAATCACTAAGCTACATAGTATTCAACCTTATTTTGTTACCGTGATGGGAGTCGAACCCATGACCAACCTCCCCGAAAGGGAGCGCTCTATCCAAACTGAGCTACACGGTCACCATCCTATGCTTGTTTAAGCAATGGCATTCTGCTTTCTCTACGTTCCTTTTCCCATCGTAATTCTGTGATAGATTTCAGGTGTCGTCGTTTAGGCATTCTCCTTGATATAGCTTCCGTATCTAGATTTTCAAATCCTGGCAGATAGCTTACGTTTTTTTCTGGTGTGATGATAGTAGTTTTAATCATACTTCTTCTAATTGTTGAACTTCAATACCTAGATTACTCAATTCCTCCTCCAATGTGGTGGACTTATCTTGTATAGGTATTCCAAATCGTACTGAGCCAAAGCATCCATAAGGGAAACTCTCTTGACCTAACGTGATTTCTTTTAATTTAAAGCCTAATGTTCCATCAATAGGTGATGGTGCTGCACCGATTACGGTATATGGCTTACCTTTGACTACCCATTTCTCTTGTGGTATTTCATTCGGCTTACGAGCATCATCCACACAAATTGCTGTGAATGGTACGGATAGTTCAATAGGTTTATTGTTTTTCATATTATTTTTTTATTCCCCAAAATTGTAAGTCATGACTGTTTGTATTCACTTTGAATTCAAACTCACTAAAGACTTCTTCAAATGGTTGATTAAATATATCCCTAACGTCTAATTCTGTTAGGTTTTTGTAATAATTAGTTGGAATTAAGGGGTTAGCACGACCACCATCTGATTTGATTGTTCCATGTTCAGCCCTGCCCGTTGTAGCACAAGTCATAACGAATAATCCCTTTGGCTTTAGCATTCGGATCATATTGAGTACACTTTTTTTATAGTGTTGGTCGTGCTCTAAGCATTCGGTACTTATGATAGTATCAAACTCTTGGTCTTTTCCTTGATACTCATGTATCAAAGATACCACATCTACGTTATCCCCTTCTGCCACATCACACCCTATATATGATGAGTTATTGAATAAATGTTTATTACAACCATTAATGTTCAAAGAACCACCATCAAATACTTTACAATCTTCAAAGTATTGAGGGTGTTTCAGTTTTACATATATACAGAAAAATATTTGCTCGTCATGTGCCATTATGCATAGTTTTTATCTAAGATTTCGACCTTAAGAGATAATTCTTCAAATCTTTTTTTTATTTTCTGAATCTCAATGATGTCATCTGATTGTTTTACTTGACACTTTCCATTAGCATCGGCTATTAAACAACATTGCTCTGCTTGTAATGGAACGTGCTTTAGTATTTCAATGATTGCCGTATAAACGTACTTAAATGAATGCTCGTTGTCATTGTATAAATATAAATGATGTGTCATTTCGGTCGGTATATGTGAATTTTTGATTGGTTAAATGACTTGAGTGCATTTTTAACCCAATGCAAATCTATTGAATCTTCGAAACATAGAATGTGAATGATTGCTGTTTCCTCTGGACTTAGCCTTAAGAATCTACCGATCTTTTGTCTTGCCTTTCTCTCATTACTATATGAATGCATGATAATTCCAACTTTGAGGTCGTTAATATTTGCCCCTTCGGATAGTTGGTCAATGCATGATAGTCTGTAAATTTTTCCTTGCTTAAAAAGCTCAAGGTTCTCGTCCGACTTAGGATTGGAAGAATGACATGAATGTTTACACAATTCATCAGCTTGAGCTTTAGTATTAGCAAATACAAGAGTCTTTTCTTGAATCTTGTTGAGGATAGTCTTTACATACTCGACTTTTGTTGGATAGGCTTGAATTGCTTTCATACGGAGTATTCGTAACATTTGTTGTTGCCCCGGATTATTTGCTCCATGCATAGCCTTTTCCCAATAATCATAATCAGCTTGTTCGGTAGTATACCACTCACGACCATTTTTACCTGTCTTTTTAACCGATCGTCTTTTCTTATCGAGATTGAGCATATGAACAAATATCTTGTAGTTGTTCAACATACCGTTGTCAATAGCTTCGTCTACATGGTATTCGAAAATCTTAGGACAGAATGTATTACACATTTTAGCCTTTTCACTATGATTTCCTGTAGGATATGTTCCGGTCAATGCAAGTATTTTACCTCCTCCATTCTCGTATGATTCTAACCATTCTGCATGACTTTCCTTTAGGGAATGACATTCATCTAGGTATGTCCATTCGTGACGTTGGTCTTGTTTTGTAAGGCTCCTGTAGGTTGTAAATGTTATGGATGATAGTAAATACTCATATCCATATTCAATTGCATCATCTTTCCAAGAGTCAAAAATCTTCTTACGAGGTGCTGCTACACAAAAACTTACAGTATCTGTGTATCTTTGAGCCATATGTTTCAGTCCAAGCAGAGTCTTTCCTCCACCAGTACCAATCTCTACGGCTATACCCGAACGATCTCCGATATAGTGTAATGCTTCGGCTTGGAGTTCCGATTGTAATTCTGCTTTAGTCTTTGCCATATTTATTGAGGTTTAGAAGTTAATGTTAAATCTTCAATTCTTGCATAGGAACATGGTGATACAGAACTGTCCATTTCTACCCATTTATCCATTATCAAAATTACTAATCCAGGCTCTTTGTAACCATCAATTGAATACCATTGTTTGGTTTTGATTGGAATAGTTTCTTTCTTTTCTGGAACAGTTTTTTGTGGTGTTTCACCAAATAGGTCGTACTGTGTCATGATAGTAATTAATGGTTAACGGTTACATTAGGTCTCCAAGATCCATAAACGAATAATTGAGATTTATCACCCATTCTTACTAATTCCATTTGTATAAACTGCTTTGCAAGGTGAGGAAACTCTAGTTCTAATCCTCTTACTTTAAAGGTGATACCGTAAGGATTCTTAAATATGAAAGTATATATACCTTCGTGTTCTGTCTTTCTTTTGGTGAATGTAATATTCTGTTTTTTCAATAAATCTCTCAAGCTTCCATTAAAAGAGAGTGTTTTTGAACCCATGTTCCACCAATGTAGTATGCAATTAGTGTTTAGTGCTTTTTTCATAGTGTTTAAATTAGCCAACCTTTTTCTCGTGCCTCTTCGGGATGTTCGTGAATCCAGATATGTCCTTCACGAGATACTGCTAACCAATAGTTACGATCCAATAGCCTATCGTTTTCACGACCATTCATGTGGTGTATCTCTGTTGCAGGTGAGCCGTTTACAGGACAGAACTTATTATTGTCTTCCATCAGAAACATTCTTCGTGCCAATAGATAGGCTGAATTTTGTTTCTTTCGTTTGTCTGAAATAGGCTTGATTCTAGCTGGTGGTTTTTTATTTAATTTCTTGTCATCCCTTACTTTTTTAGCAAGGATGTTACATTTTACAGAACAGTAAGTGTCAATAGGAGCTCGTTTGTCGAACTCCTCTTGACAATGCTTACATTTTCTTGTACCGTACTGACTCATAGAGTAGCAAAGTTACTAGGAAGTAATCGTAGTTCAATGAATTTAACCACAATATCTTCTTTTTTGATTCCTAAATCCTTGAATCTGAGGGTATTCTTAAAGTTTTGTGAGGTATCTGATTGTTCCAATAGTGAGGAAGTAATCTTTGCTTCGGGAAATAATGACATAAACAGTCCGTTCGTTGCCATGATAGTAAGCTCTTGTTTCCAAATGTTCAAAGCATCTTGTGCTTTACGGTGAGCTTTCTTAATACGATTCTTCTTTGTACTATTCATCACATAGAGTTCTTCTTTCTCGTATGCTTTTAGACCGATTAATAATCGGCTATACAGTTCGTTTTGCTTTGGAGAGTACGTTGGTGCTCCGTAGTTCATCATCGGTTTTACTTCAGATGTAAGCGTAGAAAAGCTACCTACATAATGTAGGTCTTGCATCAATTTTTTCATAATATAAAGTATTTGGGTTAATCGTCTGGTATTTGATTGATGTCCACATCGTAGTATGGATCATCGTCCCCGTCCGACAACATATCAAGGGAATCATTATCTTCTTCTTCTTCTTCTTCGAGGTCATCGTCGTTAGGAGATTTCATTTTCCTAAAGGGATTATTAGAGGAGTATCCTGTTCCATCAGCTATCAAGCTTTGAATATCGCTATGAGATAAATTTAGAAATTGCTCCGTCGTAAGATAGACACACTTTCCATTACCAAGCTCATATACAATCATGTAGACAAAAATATGATATTCTTAGAATAAATCTATTTTTTTTACATAAGATGTTAAAATAATTTTATCTTCAAATCCACTATTGTTTCGTAAACGGACTACAATATGGTTGTTATTAAGTATGATGAACTTAATTAATTTAACCATAATATAGCCATCTCTGATTAAGTTGTTTTTAACGTAATAGGATAGTTCACTTGAGGTATTCCATGAGAAGTTTGTATTTATTAGAATGTATTCATTGAGCTTTACTTTATGTTCGGGATGATAGTAAAGCTCTTTATCTTTCATATATACAATTAGATCGCTTATTGCATTCGGCTCTGCATTTAATACTTGCTCCATGAAATCTAATTGCTGTTGTTGGGTGTAACTTTTAAACAACTGAGCCAGTACATATGTAGATACTGACTCAGTTAGTGAAACTGATTTACTCATCTATAAACTGAATTAAGGTAAACGTCCCATAAGGACTTAAATGAGTATTTCAGTCCTATTCGTCCGTAGACGTTTAGGGCTACAATTCCAAATACAATGACACCAAGCCAAGAGAACCATAACGTAGCCATCGTGAGAGGGTTATGCCACGGTTTTTGATATGTGGGTTGTAGTTGTTTCACGTATCGAATGTCTATTCCGTATTGCAAATCTGTTGTAATACCGAATGATATAAGACATCCAATGAGATAAATGATTAGGTGCACCATAGTAAATAATTAAGGTTTAGTAATATCTTTTGTGAATGAGTTGGATAGGTTATGATTTAAACTATCTAATTTGTAGAATCTATCGTCAATAGATGCTAATAACTCACCTTGAGTATTCACCCATAGTGGCATTATGCTATCGCTTAGTTCTGTGCTTAGATTTATATTCCTATTCCGTTCCCTAATTGTAGGACTCTGAGTTTTTTTTGGCATAGGACGGTTCCTATACTTATTCCCTTGATTGAAGCAGGAACATAGTTTTAGTTTATGTAGTATTCTGTGCATTCTTGCTTTCATAAGGGTTGGTTTTTTTAGGGTGATAGTAAAAGTGCCTAGAAGGAGAATCGAACTCCCGTCTGGTATTATTTCCCAGAGCCTACCAATTTCAAAGGCATAAAAAAGCCTCTACATATTTGCAGAGGCTTTTCATAATATAATATTTGATTCGTCTACTCTAACTTAGGATTTGAATTCTTGGTATTTGGTCCAATGTAAGTATAGGATTTATTACCGTTAATTGTGTCCAGATTTATAATAAACAAGTTTGTAATTAGCTTACCGACATGCCGAGCACGATGTTTCGTTTCCAAGGGGGTTGTCGCATTTAAGCTAAGGTTGTTTTTGTCAATAGTATTAGGATAATCCTCTATCTCATAGTGTATAGTTGCAGGATTAATCTCCAATGGTGTACCGGCAATTGCATCATATTCATTGCTTATGCCTGAGTACCTGTCATTGACAATGGTATTCGATTCATAATTCTCTAACTCTACAGATGCAGAAACGAGTTCAACATTGTAGTCTGAAATATTAAAGGATATTTCATCGGAGTTTGTGGTTGTGCCGACATCAGCTCCGTAGCTAACACCTGAAATGCAGAGTATCATCGTGCATATCAATAAGGCTGAAAAAATTTTCTTCATAGGTCAATATAATAATTAATTTGGACATAGAGTGAAAGGATGGTGTCTTAACAGTGCTCCATCCTTTCTATGTCATTTTCATTCAAACCATTTAACGTCGGATTGTAGACGGTTCTTGAGGTTGTTATTTAGTTTCCTACTGCTAACGAGGTAAGCAATGGTACATAACTTTTTTTAAAAGCTTTCGCATCTGCTACGTATCGTTGAAGCATCATCCCTCACGGATTCAACTGACCTATTTTCATCACCATGCAAGAGAGTAGGCATAAACCTGCTCCGAGAATCCCTTTGGAGAGATGATAGTAACATCTTTCCTCTAGGATCTACTGTAGTGATGAGACATTCCAATGCCTCAATCGTTATGAGTATTGTCGTAAATCTGAATAAGTCTTGGGTAGGAAACATACAACCTATTGGTTGGTTCGTTAGAACTACCAAATGGGGTATGTATATTTTCATAAAACTAAATTAGCATTAATTAGGACACGGATGCTCTACTAATATCTTTACTACAGATACGAGCTCGTCTAAGGAATTAATTTTGTACTCATTTACATCGTACATCTTCTTGATAATTTCTTTAGCCGAACCAGTACCTAATGCATAGAATCTATGAGTCTGAGATTCACCTGTATTAATCTTGGTGATGCTGACTTCGTATTTCCTTACGGGTAACTTTGGTAAATGGTTCATAAGCATAAGTTAACGAATAATTGAGTATAAAAAAACCCTACCTTCTGGAATAGTTCCAATCGGTAGGGTAATTGGAGTGTTCTTATGGCTCTCCAACCAATTATAAATAGGACTTAGGTTCATACCGATTTCTCAGCCTGTAGTTGCAATACCATATCCTATTTAATGTCATGTCAATGAGATCCGGCTTTCTGCTATCTGCTGATTTATTCTGGAAGGATATATTTCAGCTTAGGGTGTCCCACGCACTCGGTTTTATTATGTGCTGGCTTCACTCATTGACAATTCTAAGATACTAAATATTTATTAGAGAATCTTTCATTATTTGGGATACTTCATCTCTGTGACGTTCTCCTGTATGTCCCATCATGGTTGCCCATGCTTTTGCATTTTCGAATGTAAGCTTTATGTGGCTTACTTTGTACCATCCTTTTTTCATTGTAGTAGTTTTTGGGGTTATGATAGTATTATTTTGAATTATCGTGGTATTTAGTGAACTCGTGATGCTTCTTGTCTTCAACTTTTGCTCTGTGTTTACAAAGATAGAAGATGTCAAAGAATGTAGCTTCTTTTCTGCCCTTACTAACTATATCAGTTGGATCACAAAATACAACTTGTTCGGGCATGCCTGGTTCTGCAATGTGTAACATCTTCCCTTTATGAAGACAAGCATATCTGAGAACTAATTCAAATACGTTTACCTTATCGTAAGTTTGTTCTGTTCCATTTATGTCATGTCCATTTAATCGTATAAGGATTGATGGCCCGAATTCTTTTGAATTTCCAAATATTTCGATAGAGAATCGTCCTATATTGTACGATGTTTT
>Ga0307379_10014205_pt1 | contig 10281 bp, 15 predicted proteins | sample UN2MG_FD_202237 | JGI IMG/M metagenome (GOLD analysis project Ga0307379, IMG submission 202237) | Soil microbial communities from Risofladan, Vaasa, Finland - UN-2 | ecosystem: Environmental > Terrestrial > Soil > Coastal area > Acid sulfate soil | place: Finland: Risofladan, Vaasa | collected... | reverse complement strand
AAGAAAAGGGAACCGACCCCGGAGCCTGGACACGGAATAGGAGTTCGGACAGCATGTCACCTGGAGGAGAAGTGAGCTATTTCACAGTGGCCATCGAGCCCGGAACGAAGACGAAGTGGCATCACCCAAGCTCCAGGTTGACCCGAGGAGCCTTCGACACGAAGGAGGAGGCAGAGGGTTGGGCAACCGAGCACTTGGAGGGAGCCCCTTACGAGGTGTTGGGAATCCGGACCACCGTTTCCGACCTTCACGGGATGCGACTCGGAGAGAGCATCCTGTTCGACCAGGGGAGTTCAGTCATCGAGGTCACCCGAGAGGAGGACCCCGAGGGACCCTACTGGGAGACGAAGGACATGGAGACCGGAGAGCGGCAGACTTGGAGCATCATGCTCGAGCTGGCGGATTGGTTGGAGGGAAGATGACCGAGCTACAGCAGCACTTGAACATCGTGGCGACCCTCCTCCCTCATGTCGAGGGGTTGGCAGTCGACTCGGATGACCGAGGAACCTGGGTGTTCAGCAAGGAGACTGGCCGGGTGTACATCCAGCTGGATGACCAGAACCGAGTGGTGTCGACCTCGGGGGAGCTGGATGACCATTTCCCCGAGGACCCGGAGGCCCATGCAGAGTGGGACTTCGAGACGGATGCCCGGATTCAGGTCGAAAAGATCCTAGACACGGGTTGGTCACCGGAGGACATCGACCGGTTGCTCCAGGATTACATCGATGAGGAGCGAGTGACCGGACCGGAGATGAGCCTGGAGAGCCGGATTCGGATGGAGGCCCTGTTCCGAGTCCGGAAGAGCAACATCGCCAAGCTCGAGGCGGAGCTGCAGGCTCACGAGGGGTGGGATGACATCCTGGAAGGGGTCCGAGTCTCAGAGCGGAGTTGAGAGTCCCAGTCGGGTGGGGAGTCAGCTTTTCTTCCCTAGGCAGTGACCACTTTTCGAGGGTTTCTCGATGGAGACCTCCACCGTAATGGAGGTGGAGGTTGCTCATGACTGTGAACGAGATTTGCCAAGCCATCCTAGCTCACTACGACACCATTGCGAGTGATGTCGGAGCCATCGACGCTGCCGACCTGATCGACCACTGGGTCGGCCAGGGGAACAGCATCCCCCCAACCCTCTACGCCCCGGTCCTCAAGAAGCTCAGGAGTCAATTGTGATGGACGTCAGCAAGAACACCTCGGTCATGGCTGCGGTGACGAGCCCGATTCGGTGGTCCTTCGAGGTGGTCGACCTCTTCTTCGGGGAGGTCCGAGTCCGGAAGAGCCAGGTAGTCGCGATGAAGGGCGACTTGGTTCGGGACCTGGAGACCGGCGAGGTTTCCGAGTTCCTCGGCCGTGATGGCGACATGTTGCTCCTTAAGGAGTTGTAGAGGGTTTCGGAAGAGCCCGAGTCACCGTAATGCCTATGTGGGAGGGTATCCCACTTCACTCAACCTGAGGGCTGATAGCCCCAAGGAGAATCGAATGTCTGCAGTCGCTATGGATAGCACGATGAACACGGTCCTGGACGGACGGGTGCCCTGCCTCGAGGCGGGTTGCTCCTTCAAGAGCCACTCCATCCTCAACCACCTCATGGAGAGCCACTCCATGACCCCCGACAGCTACCTCGCTGCGCACCCCGGAGCCGCGACCCTCTCGGAGAAGGCCCTCGAGGCGTACGAGCGGACCTTGCAGGCGGTCAAGCGTTCGGTCGCCCCGGAGCCGGCGAACCTGACCCAGAACATCATGGGCATCGAGATGCCGGTCGACCCGTGGGTCGAGGCGGAGAAGTGCCTCCCCCTGCCCGATGGCTACATGTTCCCGACCAAGTCGAAGGCTGCGGCAGTGATGAAGCGGGTGGTCATGGCTCTCGCCCGAGGCCGGAACCTGTTCATCTGGGGCATGCCGGGAACAGGCAAGGATGCTGGCATCCATGCCTACTCGGCCCTGGTCCGTCGGCCTTGCGTGATGGTCACCTTCCGACCGGGAACGGACCTGGCTCCGTGGTTTTACACCCGCTCCATCGACAAGGATGGGACGGGCTGGGAGTACGGCCACCTCTGGGGTGCCCTGGTGAACGGGGTTCTGGGGCGGGATGGCAAGCGTCGGGCCCCCATCGTGCTCCTGTCGGATGCGGACCGAGCCGACTCGAGCCAGGCGGAGTGGTTCCGTATCCTGACGGACAGCATCAGCGGTCGAATCCTCGACCCCCATGGCCAGATGGTCCCCCTGTTCATCGACGAGTGGGGGAACAAGCCCCAGTTCGTTTGCACGGCGAACAGCTGTGGCACGGGAGATGCCCGTGGGCGGATGACGAGCTCGAACCCCATGGACGGAAGCATCCTCGACCGCCTCGGTCGGAAGGTGGAGGCAGCCTACCTTCACTGGGACGACGAGTCGGCCATCCTCCGTGGCAAGTACCCAGTCATCGCGGAGAAGGCTCCGGATGTCATCGACCAGCTGGGGAAGGCGACTGCCTCGCTCCGGTCGGCCATCGAGAAGGAGGAGATCTACGCGGAGCTGACTCACCGTGGGCTCTGCGAGATCCTCTCCGAGTGTGAGGACATCCTCCACTTCTCGAAGACGGTCCCGGGGAACCTCCTGAAGAGGGGCTTCCGGGCTTGGCTCGACGGACTGGACGCGGATACCTTCCTCGCGGCGAAGCGCCTCGTCGACCCCCACGTCAAGGGCGGAGCGATGGGTGGTGCCCACGATGATGACGACTACTAGCCTGGACGCCCCGTAGCGTCCTCAATCCCCACCTCCCACCCAACCGGGTCGGGAGGTGGGGATTTTCGTGTTTGGGGGGTTTCTCTCGGCTCGAACCGACCGTAATGACTATGTGAGGGGTTCCCCCTCCCCAACCTGAGGGCTGATAGCCCCAAGGAGCCGACTTTGCCCTACAACCTTTCCGACATGAACATCACCCGCTTCGAGCAGGTGGCCAAGGCTGCTGACTACCACCTGATGGTGGCCGCTGCCCTCCCCTACGGAGGCTTCGGGGAGATGCGCCCCCTGGCCCTCTACGTCGACCTCGCCAAGGACTATGCCACCGCCCAGCGTGAGGCAGGCCGAGCTTGTGACTACTGGGAGGCGATGGACCAGGTCCTCGAGACTTCAGTCGTCCTCGCCGTCAGCAACTGGAACAAGAAGGTCATCGGAGCCTGGTGTGCCACTGGTTGGCACCTCGGCTCGATTCCCATGACCACGGAAGAGGCGTACAAGCGCCTCTTCATCGCCTGAGCCACCCCTTTCCTGAGTCAGCAAGAGCTACCAAGGAGCCTTCCATGCGCCGTCGTACTTCCACCGAGCCCGCTGCCCTTCCTGGGCAGAAGTGGCGGGCCACTCACCAGGCCACCATCGATGCCATCCTCGGGTCGGGTGTCCGCAAGGTCATCAGCCGAGGGAGCCAGTTCTACAACGTGGACAACTGGGTCGCTCGTGCCTTCGCGGTGGCCCTCTGCAAGTGGGCTGACCTGAACCCAGGCCGGACCCCCGACCGCTACGACGTCGAGGGCTGGGTCGTAGAGTCCAACCGGGTCAAGGTCTACGACAACAAGAAGGGAATCAACATCGCGGCGACTCCCGATGACCTCCCGAAGTGGCTTGCCTTCGCCCTCGTCGGGGGAGGCTACCACGAGGCCTGGCACACGAAGTACAGCCGGACGGCTCCCCTGCGGGTCGAAGAGGTCTGGCCGAAGGTCCTTGCCTACTGGAGCCTGCTCCCGAACACCAATGGCCTCGGCTGGAAGGGCCTGACGAGTGCGCTCCTCGAGTGGTCGAACATCATCGAGGACATCCGCATCGAGCGGGTGGGGTGCAAGGAGCACCCCGGCTCCGGTGAGAAGCTCGAGTCCCTTCAGGACCTCATCCTGAAGATGGAGCGGGAGGGTCGTCAGGCTGCGGAGCACCGTGGACTCCCCGTGAACGATGACCTGTCGGCGGTCATGGGAACCTTCCGGGACCTCGGACTCGGGTACGACACCCCCGACCAGGGGCTCGCCATCGAATCCTACGAGGCTCGGAGCCCGAAGGGCTACCTCTTCGTGACTGAGGGCCCCATGCGCTCCATCCTCGACCGTAGCATCGCGCTCGGGTCGCGGGATGACCTCGAGTCTCTGTGGCTGGCCATGGAGGCTGTCGCGGTCATCGCCAAGGAGTCGGTCAAGCCCGAGCCCCCTCCCCAGGAGCCTGAGGAGCCTGAGGAGCCTGAGGAGGAAGTTGAGGAGGAGGACGAGGCCAAGGGCGACGGAGCTGGCGAGGGCGCTGAGGGTGACCCCGAGGACTCCGAGGAGGAGGATGGGGAGTCCGAGTCCGGTCAGTCCGGTGAGGGTGAGTCCGAGGGGCAGCCTGACGAGGGCTCCGGAGAATCTGGTGAGGAAGGTGAGCCGAGCGGCTCTGGTGGCTCGAACGGAGAGCCCCAGAAGGGTGCCAAGGCCTGGAAGGTCGGGGACCGTGCCCTCCTGACTGCCGAGGGACCCCACAAGGGTCGGACGGTCGAGGTCACTCGCGCTGGGCTCCCCAACGAGGAGGGTGTCCAGGACCTGGAATTCGCCCTGGTCGAGGAGGAGTAGGGTTTCCGAAACCTCCTGACCACCGTAATGCTTATGTGGGGGGAGCCTCCCCCCTTCCCATCCTGAGCTGGCAAGAGCCGCCAAGGAGATACCGATGACCAGTCTGACCACCAAGCTTGGCCTGCTTCTGCAGGGCACAAGCCTCGACCTCGCCCCTTTGCCCCAGGGGAGTGATGGCGACTCCGAGGGGGATGAATCCGAGGACGGAGACGGCTCCACCGAAGATGGCAAGGGCCCCAAGGGGAAGGGGAAGGGTGATGCCGAGGACGACTCGGGTGATGCCGAGGAGGGCTCGGAGGGCTCGGGAACCGAGGGCAACCCCGAGGAGGGGAAGGGCTCGGATGCCGATGGGGAGGGTGGGGATTCGACCACCGAGGCTGAGTCCCCTGATGGCGACTCCCAGCATGAGGCAGGGGGCCACCGGGCGACCCCGGAAATCGAGTACGATGGGCTCGCCGAGCAGCTCCTGAATGCTCTCCGAAACGGGGAGAACAATGGTCTCCTCGACAACAACGAGGCACTCAAGGAGGCTGTCGGAGCTGAGGATGAGGACGACGACCTCGAGGCGGGGGAGCGGACCTGGCGTCCGATGAACCCGAGCCTTGACCAGGTCAAGATCGTGAACGTCACCCCCGCTCGGACGGCCACGGCGGAGTTCGCCCGAAAGGAGGTCCGGAAGGCAGTGTCGGCTCTCCGGAACCGCCTCCGGTCGAAGTTCCTCCAGGCCCGTGTCCCCAAGGTCACCCACGGTGTCCGGAATGGTCGGTCCCTGTCGGACCGTCGCCTCGTCCCGAGCATCGTCGAGATTCGGTCTGGCCGTACCCCGACCCGCCCTGACTGGCAGCGGGAGGCTACCCAGGACGTGACCCTCGCTGCGGCGGTTGTCATCGACCAGTCCTACTCGATGAAGGGGGGGTGCCAGACCTCCGCGATGAAGGGGAGCCTCGTCATCGCGGATGCTCTGGACCTGCTCGGGAGCCCCTGCCTCGTTGTCGGACCCCGGAACGCGGGTCCGGGCTGGAACGGTAGATACGACTCAGGGGAATTCCCTGAGTATGAGGATGGGGGTAGGTACCACCGGTCCACCGGCGTCCTTGTGGACCTCTTCAAGGACTGGGAGGAGCCCATGACGAGGGCCTGGCCACGCTTCGGTGGGGTCATCGCCGATGGGTCGACGCCCCTCTCGGATGGTATCCAGTATGCCCTCCAGGAGCTGAACACCCGGACCGAGCGTCACCGGGTCGTCATCGTCATCACGGATGGCATGCCGGACCACTCCGATGTGGTTCGCTGGCAGCTCCGTGTCGCTCGCGAGGCTGGTGTCCATGTCATCGGCGTGGGCATCGGTGGGGGGACGGGGGCAGTCAAGACTCTCTTCCCGACCCATGTGTCCTGCTCTCGGGTGGATGAGCTTCCGGCCGAGCTCATGGCCATCTTGGAGGGTCTCATGTTCCCGAAGGCGGGTAAGCGTATCGCCGTCGGAGGCAAGATGCCGACTCGGGTGTCCCGCTGAAATCCTGAGTCAGGGGGTTTCCGAAACCTTCTGACCACCGTAATGCTTGTGCGGGGAATGGTTCCCTGCTCACCCAATCCCAGAGCCCCGTCTGCTTGCAGCAAGGGCCAAAGGAAGGACTCAATGAAGCTTCAACTCTCTGACTACCAGACCCATGCCTTCGCCCAGGAAGTGGGGAAGCGGACAATCCCGACCACGGTCGATGGGCTCGCGGTTGATGTCGGCCGCATCCTCGACCTGTTCCGGGCCAAGGGCCATGACCCGTGTACCCGACGGGACATCGTGGCGGTCCTGTCGTCCCTCGGCTACTCGGACTCCTGGATGTCCTCCGGTGATCCGTGGGCTGCCATCTCCTCGGTCATCGGAGCTCGAACCGAGTCCCTCAAGGAGTGGCAGGGCAAGAAGGCCCGTGGCTACTACACCCAGGGTGCCACCCCCCTGAGTCCCCCTGCCCTCGAGCGTCCCCCGGTCGCTACCGAGGTCCCCGACCCGGTTGAGGTCGGAGAGGTCACGGTCGTGGCCAAGGCGGGCCTCGCCTGGACCCCCACCGTCATCGAGGGTGGGGAGCCCGAGGAGACGGAGGAGCTTGACCTCTACCTGGAGGACGTTGGTCTCCGTCGGATGGCCGTGAGCAACTCGCCCTGCTTCGGCTCCTACTTCGCGGCTGCTCCCGAGTGTGGGACCTGTCCCCTCGCGCGGTGGTGCTCCGGCTCCTCCCTGGCTGCTATGGCTGATGTCGCTCGTGACCTCGACCTTGCTACCGAGCGCGCCATCGAGAAGGCAGCGGAGGCTATGCGTCGGGCGGCCAGGCCTCCGGCTCCCACCGCTCCCCCGGCTCCCACCGCTCCCCCGGCTCCTCCTCCCCCGACCATGCCGAACTCCGACATCGGTGGGACGAAGGCCAAGCTGAACAGCAAGTACAAGGCTGAGAACGTCTCCGAGCTGACGCTCCCCTTCGAGGGTGTCTGCTCCCACTGTGATGGTGCCATCCCCAAGGGTGAGACGGCCATCCACGTGACTGGGGTTGGTATGCTCCACCTCGCCTGTGCCCTCGACCGTTAGGCCACCCTCTTCCGCCCCTCGGAAGAGGGGCACCTTGGATGCTACCATGAACACCAACAATCTGGAGTTCCTCCTGGCTCGTGCCGAGGAACTCGCCAAAGTTGCCCAACCCCATCCTGAAGAAGTGGCTGGGGTTGCTCTCGCTCTCGCTGCTGCCCATACTGCCATCCTCGAGGCGCTCGAGCCTCTCAAGGACAAGCTCCGTGAACATGCTCGACTCCTCCTCCCTGAAGGTGAAGTCGAAGGCATCATCGAAGTTCCGGGTCTTCTTGGTCCTCCCAATGGGGACTGGGTCGAAGCGGGCACCGTGTCCGTCACCTTCCCCTATCGCAAGCTGAAGCTGTCGGGTGACCCGGACCGTCTGAAGAACCTTCTCGGTCTGTCCTTCAAGGACTACTTCGAAGAGACCTCCTCCTACCGTCCTGTCCGTGACTTCCAGGAGAGGGTCAAGGCGCGCCAACCCTTCAACCCAGAAGAATGTCGCATCGTTCTCGGGGCTGTCGAACTCGTAGAACCCACTCCTCGGGTGGGCTTCAAGCCCTCTGGGGATGTCGAGCCGGGTGAAGCCCCTCGGAAGGAGGCACTATGAGCAAGCTCATCATTGTCCGTGGCCTCCCTGGCTCCGGTCGAGAGGCCCTTGCGGATACCCTCTACAATGGGCTCCATGTAGCCTACAAGGCTCCCAGGTGCTTTGGTCCTGATGACTTCTTCCATCTCCGAGAGGGAGAGGTTCCTCTCAGGGAGGCCCATCTCCATGAACCTTCTCTCATCCATGCTGGTGACTATCCAGACAGGGAAGGAAGGACTGCCCTTCGGGCTCTGAACCTCTCCGAGAGCTTCTCCTGGAACTACCGCCCCGAACTACTCCCCCATGCTACCAGGTGGGCCTCGGACTCCGTAAGGGACATCTTCGCTGCTTCCTCCTCCACGGGGGTCGTTCTCTATGGGGCCTTCCCCGAGGACCGTGACCTCCTTCCCTACCTGAGGGCAGCGGCGGGGAGGGCGGTCCAGGTGGTTGACCTCTTCGATGGTGGCAAGTCGGATACCATTCTCTCCCAGGAGTCCGGTAGCTCCCTTCCCTACCTGGCTCGGCTACGGGCACGGTGGACCCATGACTGGTCGAAGGACTCCACTCCCCCTGATGAGGGGGTCTTCCATCGTCCCCTTCCCGGTAACTGAACATGGAGGTTCCTATGCACAAGTCAACCCCTACCACCCAGCCAGCCGCTGCCAGTGGCAAGAAGGAAGACCTCGATGCTGCGGTCGTCTATGCCCGAGCTGTACTCCATGCTGCCCATGGTCCCCATCGTGGGGAGCTGGAGTTCCAGCGTCTCCCTGCCATGATCGGTCTCGTGTGGTGGAAGGAGGCATGGTCCAGGATGTTGAGTGGTCCTGTCCACTGACATGGATGACATGACCATCTGACCCCCACCCTGAGTCCCCCTGGGGGTTCGGACATCCGATGCCCAGAACCGCGTAAAAAACTCCATGGGGTCCCGCCGTCGTCCGGTGGACGCGCATCGGATTCGTGCGAAAATCCAAACCGGTTTCTGAAACCCTAGTTTCCAACCAGGGTTCAAGAGCCGGGACAACGCCCATTATCACGGCAGAGGGTCCCGGAACCCTGTCAGGGTCCACTGTCAGGGTCCCGGAACCCTGTCATACGTCCCTGTCAGGGTCATACAGCAGGGTCCACTCTCATAGGAGAGAGTCATGTTGGAGTGGTTCTATGGATTGTTCCGAAGCGGACGAGAGCCGGACCGGTTCTGGTTGTTGGCTGACGGGATCATGCCCAAGGGAGAGGGGTGGGGATACTACGGATCGGACGTAAGTCACGGACTCAGGCTGGGAGGCACCCACCTGGAGAAGGTGTACTTGTTCATCTGGGGAGGCACCTGGGAGGTGACCTTGAGCCCCGGGTCATACTCGAAGATGCCAGCCTGGGGTATGCAGAACAGGAAGCACTTGACTCGAGGGATGGCCGTGGAGAGGTTGGCGGAGAGCTTCCGCATGATCGATGAGGAGGTGAGCCGGACGGACCCCGGCCGAAAGGCCCTGGTCGGTCTCATGGAGAGGGGGGTCCGAGGGAAGGGGGGCCCGTTCCTGGAAGGATGGTAGAAGACATCCGGTCCAAATTGTTGCTCCATGGATGGAGAATCGGAATCTTCAACGGGGGTTGTCTGGGGACGGTAGGAGGGGAAGTATGCAGCTGACACCAGTTCGTATCGAGGGCAGTACGAAGAAAGCCTACCGAATCACCATCTTGGTCGGGGATGATGAGAGACCCTGGAAGGAGGGGTGGTTCCCCCGGAAGTTTTTGCACCCAGACCCTGGATGGGGGGACGGAGACATCGACCTCATCCCGATTCCGGATTGGATGGTGAGAGCGAACAGGTGGCAGTTGCCACCCGAGCAGTTGCCATCCAAGACCCGGAGACCCCCGAAGCTCTCCGAACCGAAGAGTGGTTGGGAGATAGCCCGAGAGTTGTCCGAGGAGATGGGCATTCAGGTTGGATTCATCCCCCCGAGATGAGAGGCTTCACCCAAGGCACATACGTGCCAGAGAAGGGCCTTTCCTTAGATGGGGAGTTTCTCGATGGGGAGTCTCACCGTAATGCGTATGTGAGGGGGGATGGACCCCCAGTCACCTGAGGGCTGATAGCCCCAAGGAGTTTCAAGATGTACATCGACTACGACGAGCCCCGCCCCCGAAGCCGCTACCGTTGCGGTGGGTACAGCAGCTACAGCGGTCACTGCGGAGCGACGGATTGCGAGACTTGCTACCCCGGTGGATGTGAGGAGCCGGAGGAGGAAGAGGAGCACGAAGTTTCGAAGGTCCGGTTCGTGGTAGCCCGGAAGGCCCGAGGGAAGATCCTCCCTGGCGACTTGGTCCGAGTAACTTCAGGCTTCACTTACAAGAAGGACGGACCCCGGACTGGATACTTCCGGTGGGAGACCCTGGTAGGATACGGACCCCGACATGGGGAGAAGGCTGGAACTGGGAACTGGGCACCCCGAGGTGGGTACGCAGCCTTCCATGGGGTTGGCTGATGGCTGGAGCACGCCCCGTGGACCCCGAAACCAACACCTGAGCAGCGATGCTGCCAAGGAGATTCATCATGGAAGAAGCCGAGTACAGGGCGG
>Ga0307379_10014203_pt1 | contig 10283 bp, 5 predicted proteins | sample UN2MG_FD_202237 | JGI IMG/M metagenome (GOLD analysis project Ga0307379, IMG submission 202237) | Soil microbial communities from Risofladan, Vaasa, Finland - UN-2 | ecosystem: Environmental > Terrestrial > Soil > Coastal area > Acid sulfate soil | place: Finland: Risofladan, Vaasa | collected... | reverse complement strand
CGCGCGCTGGTTGAGGGCGAGAAGGGACTGGCCGAGCGGCTGCGGCGCCACGCGGGGGTGCTCTACTACGGTTTCGACGAGGGCGCGCGGCGAATGACGAAGCCGGAGTACGCGGCGAACGGGCGCGAGTCGAACTTCTTCCGGTCGCTGCGGGACCTGGCGCAGGACGTGCGAACGCTGCCGATGGCCGGGGCGGTGATGCTGACCGACGGGTGCCACAACTCGGGCGGGGCGGCGCGCGACGGCGCGCAACTGCTGGCGGCGGAGGGGATCCCGCTGTTTACGGTGGGGCTGGGGTCGTTGAAGCCGCCGCGTGACTACGACGTGGTGCTGGTCATCGCGCCCGACCGTGTGCGACGCAACGCCGATGCGGAGGTGCGGGCGATCGTGCGCCACACCGATTATCCGGGACCGTTCACGGCGCAGATTCTGCGCGGCGAGACGGTGGTGAAGCAGCAGCGGGTCGATCCGCGCGCGGGCAGCGACATGGAAGACGTGCGGATGAGTTTCAGTCCCGATCACAAGGGCACGGCCACGTACCGGCTGCGGGTGCCGGCCGGCGTTGACGAGCAGGTGACGGAGAACAACGAACGGGAGTTCGCGATCGACATCGCCGATGACCGGCTGCCGGTGCTGTATGTTGAGGGCAGTCCGCGGTTCGAGTATCGCTTCTTGCGGCACGCGGTGAGCCGCGACAAGGATTTCCGGGTCGTGGGGATGCTGCGGCTGAAGACCGGCCGCGTGTATCTGCAGGGCGCCGACGATAAGGAGAAGGCGACCAGGGACGGGCAGACGGAGCGGCAGTTCCTGGCGGCGGGCTTTCCGGACACGGCGGAGAAGCTCAACCGGTTCCAGGCGCTGATTCTGGGGGACATCGAGGCGAAGCACTTCACGACGGCGCAGCAGGCGCTGATCCGGGATTTCGTGACGGAGCGCGGCGGCGGACTGCTGATGCTGGGCGGGGTGAACGGGTTCGGGCTGGGGGGCTACGCGGACACGCCGGTGGGCGATCTGCTGCCGGTGGCGATCACGGCGCGCGACGGCGAGTACACCGAGCAGACCTTCAAGCCCGTGTTCGCGGAGTCGGGGCTGCGGCACCCGGTGATGCGCCTGGTGGAGGACCGGATCGCGAACCTGCAGTTGTGGCGGGAGATGCCGGAGCTGCTGGGGCTGACGCCGGTGGGCGAGAGCAAGCCGGGGGCGGCGCTGCTGATAACGCGGGCGGAAGAGGGCGACGGGCGGGCGCTGCCGGTGCTGGCGGTGCAGCGGGCGGGCAACGGCCGGGTGGCGGCGTTCATGTCGGGCGGCTCGTGGCACTGGCAGATGTCGCGGCCGGCGAAGGACGAATTTCACGAGAAGTTCTGGAAGCAGATGATCCGCTGGCTGGCGGTGGGGGCGCGCGAGCAGCTTTCCGTGGCGCTGGACAAGCGGGTGTGCAATGGGATCGCGCCGGTGCTGATCGAGGCCACGGTGATGGATCGGAATCTGGAGCCGGCCAGCGACGCGGAGCCGGTGGCCACGGTGACCGATCCGCTGAACAACGAGGAGAAGCTGCCGCTGGAGTGGACGTTGGCGCGAGAGGGGGTGTATCAGGCGCAGTATACACCGGCGCGCAAGGGGCGGTACGCGGTGAGCGTGGAACTGGCGGGCGCGCGCTGGGAGAACGTCAAGCCGGCGCACACGGGGTTCGAGGTCGTCGAATCGGTCATTGAGTTCAACAACGCGGGTCTGAAGGAGGACCTGCTGAAGGGGATGGCCGGCCTCACGGGAGGCCGATACGTCGCGCCGACGCCGGAAGGCGTGGAGGAGATCGCGGCCGGGATCGCCCGGCGGCTCGAGGCCGCGCGGCTGGCGGCGGCGGCGCGCAAGATTAAGCCGCTGTGGGACATGCCGGCGCTGTTCATCGCGATGCTCGCCTTGATGGGCGCGGAATGGTTCGCGCGGCGGCGGGGAGAATTGTCGTGAGTTATCAACCCGGAGACTTGAGAGAAGCGAACATGAATGGGAAGCACGTCATTCACCGCCGGCGCGACGCGCGCGAGGGCCGGGCGCTGGAGGAACTGGCCGGGGGTCTGGAGCGCATCGAGGCGCTGTCGCGGCGGAGCTTTCTGAGGGGGGCCGCCGCTGTCGCGGCGATGCTGGCCTTGCCGTGGTGGCGCGCGCTGGCGCAGCCCGAAGAAGAGGTCAAGACCGGGGTGTTCGTGTTCTCGCGGCTGAAGTTCGTGGTGATGCCGGGCACGCATGACATCTGGAACGCGCATCCGATCGGCGACGTGATTCTGCGGCGCAAGCTGCGGGAGTTGACCAACCTGAACGTCAGCGAGGAACCGAAGGTCGTCGAGCTGGGCAACATGGAAGACATGTACAAGATGCCGTATGTGTTCGCGACCTCGGAGAATCACTTCGAGTTTCCGCCCAACGAAGCCAGGAACCTGAGGGAGTACCTGGAGCGGGGCGGGTTCGTGCATGCCGACGACTGCGTTGCGGGTATAGGCCAACCGAATGACTGGTTTTTCCAGTCGTATCTCAGCGAGATCGAGAAGTTGTTTCCCGACAATCCGATGCGCGAGATACCGTTGGATCACGAACTGTTCCATGTCTACTACGATTTCCCGAATGGAAGCCCGCACATGCAGGGGAGGCGCTACATGAGATCGAACGCCGCGGGGCTGTTCGAGCCCGGCACGGACCGGTTGATGACCGTTGCCACGCCGGGCGATCTGCATTGCGGGTGGGTGTGCCAGTGGTTCACGCCGGAGATGAACATGGATGCGATCAAGATGGGGATCAACATTGTGATCTATGCCCTGTCGCACTGATCTTGCGGGGCGGCGGGGGGAAGATGGAGACAAAACGATGACGATGACCGGAAGAGTCCTTGCCGCGGCGGCGTTGTCGGCGTGGGGGGCATGGGCCTCCGTCGCCCAGACCGCGGCGCCGCCGGCCGCGCCGGGACATGCCTATGCGCTGGTGATTGTCTCCCAGTCGGGCGGCGGCATTTACGCCAAGCGATATGAAGACTGGGCAACACGGTTCCATGTGTATTTGACGGGCAAAGCCGGCCTGTCCGCCGGCAACGTGACGGTGCTTGCCGGCGACAAGGACATTGGAGCGGCTTGCGTGGAGAAGAAAGGCGCGACGCGCGAGGACGTGGCGGCGGCGTTCGAGAAGTTCCGCGCCCGGACGCGTCCGGGCGACCAATTCACACTGATCCTTATCGGACACGGCACGGCGCTGACTGATCCGGTGACAATCTCGCTGCCGGGACCGGATACCGACATGGAGGAGATCGCGAAGATGCTCGATGCCGTGCCGGCCGGGAAACAGATCGTGCTGAACTTCCTGCCGGGCGCCGGCAACGCGTTGAAACTGTTGGCCAAGCCCGGCCGGGTCAATCTGTCGGCCTTTTCCGTGAATGAGCGCAACGACTCGTTGCTGCCGGAGTTTTTGTTGATGGCATTGGAGACGGGCAAGGCGGACGGCAACGGCGCGGCGCATGGCGCGGGCAAGGCCGACGGCGCGGTCACGGTGCTGGAGGCGTATCACTGGTCGGTGCGCGAACTCGTCTATTGGTTCCACCGGCAGAAGCAGAAGAAGGACGAGACGGGGAGCGTGTTTGTCAAGGGGAGCGAGAGCGTGCGGCTGTTCAAGAAACTGCACGGCGGGCCGCCGGGCGATGGAGGATTCGACGAAGACCTGCCCGTGGGCGTGATGCTGTTGTCGAAAGACTCGGACGCCGATTCGCCCGACGGTCCCGGTGAGTTGGCGCCGCCGTACGGCATGCCGACGGAGAGCTCGCTCTTCGACGAAAAATCGGGGGGGGCCGCTCCCGACCTGTTCGGGCCCGAGCATTGGGGCGGGCGGCGCATGGTGTCCGAGCACGCGCTGATTGAGGATTGCGGTGAAGCGCCTGGCGTCTGCGCGCTCAGGTCATGGGCGATGCTTGATACCAGGTGGGATGAAACGGCGAAACCCCCGTCGCCGGATGATGCCTGGGATTGGATCAATGGACAGAAGGAAGGGAGCGCCGGATATCTGGCCGGCCGCACCGTTATCGGCCGTCCGGCCCTTCTCGGCGAATAAGCGGGCCGATCCGTCGGCGCGGCAAGCGCGCGGGCGGTTGCCGACGCTGCGTCGATGCAAACCAATGAGCAGTGATATGGGAAACAGCGGAACAGACTGCCGGGCGGCCGCGGCGGCGTTGCTCATGGCGGTGGCGGCGGCCACCGTTGCGCGCGGGAGCGAACTGCGGGTGACGAATGCGCGGATCGAAGCACGGGACGAGAAGACGGCCGTTGTGGTGTTCGATATCGAATGGTCGAACTCGTGGCGTTACAAGGATGTGAACCACGACGCGGCGTGGGTGTTCTTCAAGGCGCGGCCCGAAAGCGGCGGGGAGTGGCGGCACGTGAAGTTGGCGCGGTCGGGCGTCAATCCGGAGGGGTGCGACACCGGCGATGGCACGCCTGTGGAGATCTTTGTGCCGGAAGATTGCGCGGGGTTGTTTGTGCGCCGGCTCTTTGACGGAGCCGGAGCGATATCGGTTCGGAACGTTCAGGCGGTGTGCGATCTGGCGGCGAGCGGTTTGGAGAAGGGCGGCAAGGTTCGGGAGCGGGCGTTCGGAGTGGAGATGGTGTACGTGCCCGACGGCGCGTTCTGGGCCGGCAACGCGGGGGGCGTGATCGGGGACAGTTTCCGTGACGCGCGGGACGAGAACGCGGCGGCGCGGATTGATTCTTCCGACGGGCGGGACCTCTATTGGGGGCCCAAGGCCGGGAACAAGGTGTCGTTGCCGGCGGCGTATCCGAACGGTTTTGCGGCCTTCTACTGCATGAAGTATGAACTGACGCAGGGCTTTTACGGCGATTTTCTCAACACGCTGAACCGCGCCCAGCAGGAGGCGTTGGCGCCGCCCGGGCATACCGTGATCCGCCGTTCGGAGATCGTTGCGGCGGCGCCGGAGCCCATTGAGTTCGGGTGCGACGGCAACAACAACAAGTTGTTCGACGAGTCTGACGACGGACGGTCCACCCCGATGCAGGGAAGCACGCGGGCGGCTTCACTGGCGGTGGCGGCCTGGTCGGGTTTGCGGCCGATGACCGAGTTGGAGTATGAGAAGGCGTGTCGGGGTTTTGCGGCGCCTGTGGCGGGTGAGTTCGCGTGGGGCAGCACGACGATTCCGGCCCAGAACGCCTATCTTGTCACGACGAACAGCACGCGTGAGTCGTCGGGGTTATCGTACTGGGGGATTGCGAATCTTTCCGGTCCGAGTCGCGGGGAGTTGGTGATGTCTGCGGCAAACGGGTCGCCGTCCCTCTTCACCGGTCGGCACGGCGACGGCGCGTTGGGGGCCAACGGCGCGGCGAACGTGGTCGGTTGGCCTGATGCGACCAAGGCGAACATGAACGCTGGTGGTGTGCGCGGCGGTTCCGCGTGGAATGGACAGCCGCGATGGCGGGTGGCTGATCGGGGCGAGGCGGCCAATCCGAATGCGCCCGCGGAGTTACGCGGAGTACGCTCGGCGCCCGCCGGGTTGGGCGGGAAAGGAACGCCGCCCCCCGAGATTTTCCGCGGCGAGCCGGCGCAACCCGGAACACCGCCGTTTCATGCGTTGAACGGTCTGCGGAGACATGGCGAGCGTCTTGCGCCGTTTTCGGTCCGGTGGCTCACGGTGGCGGTCGGTCGTGATTTTCGTCGGGTGTATCCACATCCCATTCTGCCCGATAGGGTCGTTGTCGTTGCCAGGGGCGGTCTGTTTCTTTCGGAGGACTGCGCTCGGACGTGGCGGACGCTGGATAAGGGCGGCGCGACGCTGGGGGATGTGTTGGATCTGGCATTCAGCCCGGCGGTGCCGGACGAGTTTGCGGTGGCGACGTCCGAAAGGGGCGTGTGGCTGACATCGGATGCCGGGCGGAGCTTTCGCCGGATCGGGTCCAGGTCGCAGGGAATGGCGGCTGACCGCGCCGTGTGCGTGGTGTACGACATTGACAATCCGCGATTCGACAGTCTGCTTGTCGGTCACGGCGAGGGCGGGGCCGGGATGTCGCGCACGTACGACGGGGGGCGGACCTGGCAGGTGTTGTATCCTGCATTCGAGTTCCATCGGATCGGCCCGAGACACTGGCAGAGCCGGTCGGGGTTCCTTGTGGATGTTGTGGATCGGAAGAAGGGGGATGCGCACCGTCTCTACCGCTGCGTGAATGTAGGAGAGATTCTGGAGGAGATGAAGGCGGACGTATTGCCGTCGGACCTGGCCACGTCGCGAGTGCTGAGGGGCTCGTCGAGCCGACCTGCCAACGAAGAAATGGGGGCCAGTTGGAAATACCTGGACGCGCCCGTGTTTGTGGCGACTGAGGACGACGGCTTGTACAGGCTTGACAACAGCGGGCTGATGCGGTGCGGGCCGTCCGGCGCGCGCTCGTTCAGCAGTCTGGACGTCACCTACGGACGGCATGCGGATCAGCAGTATCTGCTGGCTTATTCGCCACGCGAAGGCGGGTTGTGGGTAACGACCGATGCACGGACATCCTGGTACTGGAACGACATCATCGGAATCGATGGAATGGGTCCAATATCGAAACAGCATCTTGTCGAAGACTACAAGGCGGAGTGGACGGCTGTGGATGATGGGATTGCGGTCGGCAACGGGGTTCAGTCTGGCGCGCACATCCGCGCCAACGCCGGCGGCACGCGGCTGTACGCCGTGGCGAACGGCATGTTGCGGGTGGGAACGGTTGACACCGGGCCGTGCGTCATCAGCAGGGTGAAGATTACGCCGCCGGTGATCTGGGTACGGCCCCGTGAGTTCGGCATGCTGGACGCGAACAGGAAGCCGCAGGGCACGGTTCCCGCTGCGATGTTTTGTCGTCCGGGCGACTACGGCGAGGCGCCTTCGGTCGGCGGCGTGGAAGGGGCGCGGGACTGGGTATCGTTGACTGACATCCTGGTTACGGTGGAGACGGCGCCTTCCGGCGCGCGGGCGCGGTATGTCACGGTGGACCTCAGTCGTCTTCGCGGGGAAGCCCTCGTGCGGTTGTATGACGACGGGGCGCATGAAGACGGCGCCGCCGGCGACGGCGTCTTTGCTGCTCGTTGCACTGTTGATCCGCAGGCGCTGTGCCACACATCGCTCGATGGGCGCGTGGTCTGGAGCCAGACAGTAGAACAGAACGTGGCGGAGGCGATCGAGGCTCGCGGCACTGCGGGATCGGATGAAGTGGGCAACTACGACCGCGGGTCGGACTGGCGCGTGACGTGCGGCCAGGTGGGTCTGACCGCGCGGGCGGTCGGGGAGGACGGCGAGGTGTCCGGAGCGGTCGGGGTGCTTGGTTTGCATCCGCTGATTTCGCGTGTTGTGTTGAGCAGGGCCACGGAGATGACGCTTTTTGCCGGGTCCGATTCCTGGTGTCCTGTCAGGCAGGGCCCGGGGAAGGAAAAGACAGCGGATGTGTGGTTGGCGTCGGCGAACGCAGAGGGGATGGATTTTCTGCGTTTCGAGATCAAGGCCGAAGGCGAGGCATCCGCCGGGGACGTGCGGGTGCGGCTGCGCGATCGGCCGCCATCCCAGCAACTGCACGAGACCGCGCCTGTGGGACTGGTAGCCGGCGGATATATTCCCGCGCCCGGGCCGAATGCGGAGTACGTGACCGTTTCGATTCCGCTGACGGACATGCTCAAGTCGTCGCCCGATTTCATTCTTAAGTACTTGAAGTGGGTCTCAATCTCGGCGGAAGGCGGTGTGTACAAGGTTCGCAACCTGCGGTTGGAAACGGCGTATCAGGGACAGGGTCAGTCCTCGTATTGAAAGATTGATCCATTGAACGATGCATGGTGTGCCGGCGGACATGGCCAGGAAGCCGAGAATCCAGTACGAGGGGGCTGTCTATCATGTGATGAGCCGGAAAGACCGCGGCGGCAAGATCTTCAAGAATAGACTCGACTACGATCTGTTCCTGATGGGCACAGCAGAAGCCTGCGAACGGACCGGGTGGCGGATTCACGGGTACGTGTTGCTCCCGAACCATTTCCACTGGCTTGTGGAAACACCCGAATGCAATCTTGTGGACGGGATGAAATGGTTCCTGGGGGCGTACTCTCAAAGATACAACAGCCGGCACGGGCAAAGGGGCCATGTGTTTCAAGACAACGGCAATCCTGCTCTGGAGTTCGACGGGACCGACGACTACCTCAAGTCTACTGCCCGAGCCGTCGCAAATCCTACGGGTACAAAAGGATTTGCGACTGCCACCGACCTCCCATCGCCTCCCGCGTTCGGCTGAATTCTCTCGCCCTCTTAACCAACCTTGGCCACACTGAGGGCGAAAAAGCCGGAACTCTCGTACTCTCTAGCCCAACTTCCGCAGTTCATTGAAAAAACGCTGATTCTATCTGGCTTCGGGGCCAAAAGTTTCCACTACAAATCCAGATCGATCACCTTCAGTTGCCGGGGCAGCGTCAGCCCGAGGTGCTCCAACAGTATCTGCTGGTGGTCATCCGGCCGGCACACGTAGCGGCGACGAATGGTGATGCCGCTGCGGGTGGGGTAAAGGATGTGGACCGTTTCGAGCGATGGCTCGGCTGGGAAGGATTTGGCAGCCTTCGGACAGCTCGGCCCACTGGCGCCACGTTTCCTTCCTGCTCCAGACGAGCTTGGCGCGACCCTCCGGTTCTGTGACCTCTGGCAACTCGCACAGCTTCACTTCGAGGCCGTCGCGGATGCTCCACCAGTCTTTATCGAGAAGGTGCTGCTCGAACTGTCGCAGCATGCTTTTGGGCGTGCCGATGATGTAGCGCCGGCCGCCTTGCTTGAGGAGTTCGATGTTGTCGTCACTGCCCATGCCGCGATATATCGCCCAGATGCGTTTGGCCTTGCCGTAAGTGGCCCCCATTTCTTGCACGATCTCTTCCACGGTGGTGGCGTCGTTGCGATTGCCCGCCAACACCTCGTAGCCCGCCGGCATGCCGCACTTGCTGACGATCAGCCCGATGCACACCTGCTTGCAGTCCGGCCGGCTGTCGCGCGAATAGCCGCGCTCGGCCAGCGGATTGGCCGCACACTCGCCCTCCAAATAAGTCGAGGTCACGTCGTACAGCAGCAGGTCATATTCCAGGTCGAACAGGCCGCCCAGCCGCGTCGCCAGGTGCGTTTCGAGTGCAGCCTTGTGCGGCAGCAGGTGATCCATCGCTCGGTACAGCCGGTCCTCGTTGACCTTGCGCGCCGGCACGCTCAGCACGTCCGCCATCGCACTGTGCCGGTAGAAGTGCTCGGCGATCTCCAGATCACTCGACGGCTTGCGCAGCCGCGACAGCACCAGCACGGCCGACATCAGCGGCCAGGGGATTTCTTCTCGGCCCCTGGCGATCGTGTTTTCAAAGAACGAATCGAGTTCGAGCATCCGCATCAATTGCAGGGCCAGCCACCGTCCACCGAACTCGCGGCAGCGCTCCACGCGAACGCGGTTCGCGTCGACCTCCACGTACGCCGGCTCGACGTCGGCGAACAGCTTGCACTGGCGATTCGGCAAGCCCTGTGCTGCCTGCTTGGCGCCTTCGCGGGTGCCCGATGTACGACACCACGTGCTGGCGTGGCCCGCGAGCAGTGCTGCGAGATTCGACGAGCGCCCAGTAAGAGTAGCGTTTGCCGTTTTTTGTGCGATAACATTGTCGTATGACGACGAAGAAGCCGACGTTGTCTTTCACGGCATTCCAGATCAACTGCCGGACCTCGACCTTGTCCACGCAGTAGAAAAGGGAGTTGCCGACGCCTGAGCTGTGGCGGAAGAGCTGCCGGAGTAGCATGCGAGTGACGACCTCGTTGTTGACCTGCTGACAGAGGTGAGCGGTGGTCCCGATCCTGAGGGTCGAGATCGCCTCCTAAGTAGTCTTGGCTGGCGCAGTCGCTTTGTCCACTGATATTGGCTATTCCCGCCAGCCGGTCAACTACCCTCTCATCCTCCGCCGCCTTCCGTAACTCCTGTTGCCACAAGAAGTTGCAAAACCACTCTTCTTGTTAGCCAATGTTTGAAAGGTGTTTGGGTCGGGGAGCCATATTGCATTCGAACAACGGGCGACGGCCTCCTCGACCCTGTCCAGGTCGCGGTCGTCCAGCGCCTTCCTGCCGATGGCGGCAAAGAACTCGATCTCGGCTTCCGTCTCCTCAAGCAGCATCTCAAAGCCTGCCGATACGTTTGTCGGATTGTTCTCGATCATTGTCTCTACCCCTTTCCCTCGTTCTATAGCGTGAAAGATTCTGCCGTAACAGGCTTCGCGCCCAGCCTGATCAG
>Ga0307379_10014202_pt1 | contig 10283 bp, 5 predicted proteins | sample UN2MG_FD_202237 | JGI IMG/M metagenome (GOLD analysis project Ga0307379, IMG submission 202237) | Soil microbial communities from Risofladan, Vaasa, Finland - UN-2 | ecosystem: Environmental > Terrestrial > Soil > Coastal area > Acid sulfate soil | place: Finland: Risofladan, Vaasa | collected... | reverse complement strand
TACTAACCGGAGCATAAAATGTCTTGCATTCTGCGGTTTTTCGAGTATACTTCATGAATGAAGACCTACGATACACGGCACCTTTCACCGGCTGCCCAGGAAGCATTGCGATTTCGGGTCCTGCGGGCCGTTCGCGGCGGAATGAAGAAGGCCCTCGCCGCGCGGACCTTCGGCGTCTCGCGCACCTCGATCGACCGCTGGCTGGGCCTGGTCGCGCTGGGCAACATCAACTCCCTCAAGTCCAAGCGGCGCGGTCGGCCGAAGGGCACCCGCCTGGCGCCCCACCAAGCCGCCACGACGGTGCGGCTGATCACCGACCGCTGTCCCGACCAGCTCAAGCTGCCCTTCGCCTTGTGGACCCGCCAAGCGGTGCAGCAGCTTCTGGCCGAACGCTTCGGTCTGGAGGTTTCGGTGTGGACGGTGGGACGCTACCTGGCCCAATGGGGACTGACGCCACAGAAGCCCCTGCGGCGGGCCTACGAACGCGACCCGGTCGCCGTGCAGCGTTGGCTGGACACCGAATACCCGGCCATCGTGAAGCAGGCCAAGGCCCAAAAGGGCCAGATTCACTGGGGCGACCAGATGGGCCTGCGGAGCGACCATCAGACCGGCACGAGCTACGGCCGGCGTGGTCAGACGCCGGTGATCCCGGGCACGGGGCAGCGTTTCCGCTGCAACATGATGTCGACCATCATGAACCGCGGGCAGTTGGCCTTCATGGTTTTCAAAGAGCGGTTCACGGCGGCGGTCTGTCTCCGCTTCCTGCGACGGCTGGTGCGACAGGCCCGCCGCAAGGTGTTCCTGATCGTCGACCGGCATCCGGTGCATCGTTCGGCGAAGGTCAAACGTTGGCTGGCGGCCAACCCCAAGAAGATCGCACTGTTCCTCCTTCCCGGGTACAGCCCGGAGCTGAACCCCGACGAGTTTCTCAACCAGGACGTCAAGAGCAACGCGCTTGGCCGGCAGCGCCCGGCGAACCAGACGGAGATGATCGCCGGCCTGCGCTCCTACCTGCGCAGTACGCAACGCCAGCCGGAGCTCGTCAAGAGTTACTTCCACGCCGAGCCCGTCCGCTACGCCGCCGGGTAGAAATGTGCAATGTTTAACGCTCTGGGTAATAACTGCAAAGGCATTGTCCGCAGATTTCGCAGATTGGCGCAGATTGGAGCCAAAGAAGAGGCAACAAGGCAAGAAGGCAACAAGGCAACGAGGCAACGAGGCAACGAGGCAACGAGGCAACGAGGCAACGAGGCAACCAAGTGCAGTGTCGGCGGGTGCTCGGGCTTTTGTCTGCGGGCTCTGCGGGCTCTGTGGTGAATTGTTGTGGATTGGGCGTGCCGCGTTCAGGGGGGCCAGGATTTGGCGGCTTGTTGGGCGTCGGCTAGTTCTTCGTCGCGGCGGTGGTAGCCGCAGTGGTGGATGAGTTTGCGGGCGTCGGCGAGGTCGTGGGTGGGGCCGGGGTCTTTTTGGGGGCCGGGCCAGGGGTAGGGGCGGACGGCGTGGAAGAGTCGGGCGCGGTGGAGGAGGATGTCGGTCATGTGCAGGCGCATGGGGCCGCGTTCGGCGATCTGCCAGCCGTCGTCCAGGTCGCGTCCCGATCCATCGGGATCGCCCTCCAGAACTCGCAGCCAGGCGCGGGAGAGGAGGGCGCGAGGAAGGTGGTCCATGGTGCCCGCTCGGCGGAGGCCGTCGACGGCGTCGGTGACGTGTTGGCGGGCCGGGGCGAGATCGGAATGCGGAATGCGGAATGCGGAATGCCCGAGGATGGCACGGTAGAGGGCGGCGCGGGCCAGCGTGAGGTGGTCGAGGGCGATGGTGAGGAGGGAGTCACATGGCATACGCCACTCGAACATCTTCTGACCCCGCCCGTCGACTTCGCGGCAGCGGGCGATCAACCCGTCACGGGCGTCCTGCGCGCAGTCCGGCACGGGCTCCAGGCCTATGCCAGTCTGCCAAGCGGCGCGTTCGGGCTCGGCCAGGAGCAGGTCGCAATACTGGAAGCCCGCGGCCGAGTAGAGCAGCGGATGCTCCGGCTCACGCTCGGCCTGGATGGCCTCGGCCTCGCGGAAGGAGGCTAGGGCGTCGGCGCGCCGGCCAGCTTGGTGGAGGGCGTCGGCCAGCGCCGTGCGAACTGCCACCCGCATAAACTGGTCACTGCTGCGATCGGCGAACGTCACGGACTGGTCGGGGTCAGGGACCGCGTCGGTCACGCGGCCTAGCGTCAGGTTTAGCTCGCTCAGATTGCAGGCGCGGGCGGCGGCATTTCTCCAGTCCTGGTGATTTAACTCAATTGGCAATCCGGCCCGCATCGGCTCGAGGGCCTCGGTCAGGCGGCCCAGGGCGCGAAGGCGGAAGCCCGCCTGATTCAAGAGCCAGGCTTGGGCGCCTTCAGAAAGCGCCGGCGAGATTCCGCCCCAAGCTTCGTCGAAGAAACACGCGACTGCGCCAAGGTCCGCGCCGAAAGCGCCAAGCTTCCGGGTGCTGTAGAACTCGTCGCGACGCCCGATGCGGGCGTTGTAGACATGATCGCACGCTTCCTGTTGCATCCCGGCCTGGCAGCCGTGGGCGACGGCCTGGTAGAGGGGTTGGAGGTCTTCGAGAGTCGCGTCCGGCTTGTCCTCCGTACTCTCCGTGAGATGCTCGTAGAGGCGGCGGTGGGCGGCACGCCAAGCGTCGGGGTTCTTCTCGCGGAGTTGGTTGGCGAAGTATTCGCGGATTAGTGGATGTGCGTCGATTGACGATTGACGATTGACGATTGACGATTGAACGGCCAGCAAGCTACAGTCGGCCAGCGACGAGAGAGTCAGGTTCCAGTCTTCCTCGTTCAGGCCGATTAGGGGTTCGGTCAAGCCAGCTATAGGCGGGGGGTTTCGCAGGGCGGTCAGGCAGGCGGCGTCGGCCGGGCGGTCGAAGAGGCCCAGGAGGCGGAGGACGGCCAGGGCGCGGGCGCCGTCCTCACTGCCGTCGGAAAACCACCTCTCGTACGCGGCCATGGTCTTGAAGGCGTGGCCGCCCTGGGTCCTGGCGTCGGCTTTGGTGAACTTCACTCGGTCGCGCTTGCGGATGTCGCCCTGATGCGCCTTCGCAAGGTAGGTGCCGAGGAGGCGCAGGGTGAGGGCGTGGCCGTTGACTTCGCTGCTGGCGGCGCGGAGTTCGGGGTCGTCGCGGTTGATGTCGACGGCGCCGGCGCGGTTTGCGCCGGCCTGGTGTAGCAAGGCGGCGCCGGCCTGGTCGCTGAGGTTCTCCAGGGTCCACTCCGGGGCGGTGGTGTCGTTGAAGGGGGCCAGGTCGGTGAGGCGCTCGCGGGTGGTGACGACGCAGAGGCCGGGGTTGTGCTGGGCGAGGCCCTTGAGCAGGGCCTCGATGGCGGGGTCTTTGAGCTGGCCACCGAGGGGGCCGGGGGGGTATTGGAGGGGCTCGAGGCCGTCGAGGACCAGCAGGGTGGGACGCTCGGCGACGAGCTGCGCCAGGCGGGCGCCCTTGTCCCACGGGGAGGTGGGGCTGTCGGCCATGGCCTTGTCGCCGAAGAAGGTGAGGGCCTTGGCGATGAAGGCGTCGGCCGAGGCGGCGCCCTGCTCTCGGGTGCCCTGGCTGTAGAAGGACCAGTCGAAAAAGCGGGCGCCGTCGTAATCGCGTTTGGCCAGGTTGGCTTCCCAGGTTGCGATCAGGGCGGTCTTGCCGACGCCGCCGAAGGCGACGATGGTCAGGAGGTGGGTGGCGGGGTCGGTCCAGGCTTTGTCGAGGTCGGCGAGTTTTTCCTCGCGTCCGACGAGGTGGTCGGCGCCGTGGTGGAGGCGGGTAGGGGCGATCTCGGTAGAGCCGGCAACTGGCGGCTGAGTTGGCGGCGGTGTCTTGGGTGGCAAGACTGGCACCGGGCCGAGCGCGTTTTTCTCGACGCTTGCCTGCCCGGTGAGAATGCGGATCAGCGTCTCATAGCCGGGGTCGGCCACGGCGAAGTCGCGCAGGCGACAGAAGGTCCAGCCGCGAAGGAAGCGAGGTATGGCGCTGTCCGGCTCGTCGTCGAACAGGACCGGGATGAGGCGGCTGTTGCCCTTCTCGTCGTAAAGGTCGTCGTCGAGCAGACTGCCCTCCCAGTAAACACCCTTACCCTTCGTCGGCGGTACTTTTCCCTCGATGCGGCGTCGGTATTCCGCGGTGCAGACGCAGAGGACGAAGTCAGAGTGGTCGCGGCTGATCTGGTCATTGCACCAGCGGGGCCAGTCGACGATTTCGTCGGTGTGGAACTGGTCGATTTCGACGTCGATCCCGTTGGCTCGCAATGCCCTGGCGAAGGCGAGGACTCGCGCCTTGTGCTCGTCGGAATCGTGGCTGTAGCTGATGAAGACCTTGGGGGAGGGCGTGTCCATAGGGACGTTTCCCCGGGCCCGATCCAGAATCGGGCCGTCGTGCGCGGGTCTCGGCGAGCACGGGTCCGCGGCCGGTCGTGGGGTTTGGGCCTCGATCGGTGGCGGCCGTGTGGCCGATTATGTCCTGTGCGGCCGTCAGGCACCCCGACGAGGCCTGGCCGCGATAGTGCAGGATATAAAGTATCGGTTGGGGGTTGGGGATGCAAGGGTCGCCGAATCGGCGTCTCTCGTGTGACACAGTCCGCGCGAACTGAAGTTCGCGGCTCGGTTGTTCGTTGGGGGTCAGGCGGATTCTAGGGCTAGGTCGATGGCGGGGGCCGAGTGGGTGATGGCGCCTACGGAGATTCGCTCTACTCCGGTCTCGGCTATGGTGCGGACGTTGTCGAGGGTTATGCCGCCGGAGGCCTCCAGGCGGACCTTGCCCTTGAGGCCGAGGGAGTCGCGGAGCTTGACGACCTTGCGGAGATCGGCCGGCTTGAAGTTGTCCAACAGGACGAAGTCCACGCCGACGACCTTGAAGACTTCGGCGGCCTGCTCGACGGTGTCGGCTTCGACCTCGACGAACTTGGGCGGCGGGTCGAGGGAGGCGGCTTGGTTGAGCATCTCGAAGACGACGCCGGCGAGGCGCTCGCGCTCGATGCCGGCCAGGTGGTTGTCCTTGATCAGAACGGCGTCGTGCAGGCCCATGCGATGGTTGCGCCCGCCGCCGCAGCAGACGGCGTACTTGTCCAGGACGCGCCAGCCGGGGATCGTCTTGCGGGTGTCGAGGATTTTGGCGGGCGTGCCGGCGACGGCATCGACATAGGCCCGGGTGGCCGTGGCCACACCGCACAAGCGCTGGAGGAAGTTGAGCAGGACTCGCTCGGCCGCCAGGATCGGACCGTTGGGCCCGCGGACGCGGGCGAGTTCGGCACCGATCTTGAAGCGCGAGCCGTCCCAGACGCCCTGGGTCCAGGTGAGCTCGATCCAGCGGTCGTAGGTGGTCAGGATGTCGCCGGCGACGGCGCAGCCGGCCAGTACGCCGGCCCGCCGGGAGACGAGTCGGTACTCACCGGGCCCGACGTCCTCGCCCAGCAGCCGGCTGCTGATGTCGCCCGCGTCGCCGAGGTCCTCGGCCCGGGCCATCTCGGCCAGCTCGCGCACGCGCGTTCGGAGCAGATCCATGTCACTGAATTGGGGCTCCATGATGCGGTCATGCTGGGGCAGAATCGGCCGGTTGTCAACGGCACGAACCGCGTATGTGCATTTGGCAACCGGTGCGGGCACGGCCGCACCATGGAGCCCTTGTGGGTACAGGCCCGCTACCGGCTCGATGCGAGGAAGTGGCCCTCGCAGGGGACGGAAGCTTCACCTTCTTCCTCGATGGTGATGGTTTCGATGATCTCGCCCTCGTGGCAGGGCTCGAGGTGGACGCGCCGGGCGGTGCACCTGTTGAGGTCCACGACGTAGATGTCGTCCTGCCAGACGACGGCCGACTTGTTGTAGACTCCGTGCCGCGTGGTGCTGGCCACGAGGCAGCCGGACGCGGCTGTCAGCACAAAGACGGCCGCCAACGCCATGAGTACGGTGCGCATGACAATCTCCTTCCGTGCGGGAAATGAAGAGGCGTTGAGTCGCCCGCCCCGCCGTTAGTCGCGCCGGGCGACGGGACGGGCACACGCGGCTGACGTTGTGTCCAGAAGGGCAGACACGCGTGGGCGGCATGGGTTAGGCGCTTAACGATCCCGGATGATCCGCGGCGGAGAAAAAAACCAGGCGACGGAGCCCGGGTTTGGGGTGGCGTTGTCGTGCGCGGGCGGCTTACCTGGCGAAGGCTCGCAGGACGGTGTGCAGGATTCCGCCGTTGCGGTAGTAGTCCGCCTCGACCGGCGTGTCGATCCGGGCGATCATGGTGAACTCTGTAATGGTCCCGTCGGGCGCGGTGGCCTTGACCGGCACGTCGCAGCCCGGTGTGACGCCTCCGTCGGCGTTGCGAATCCGGATGTCGAAGGCCTCCTGGCCGGTGAAGCCGAGCTTCTCCACGCTCTGGCCCGGGTTGAACTGCAAAGGCAGGACGCCCATGCCCACGAGGTTGCTGCGGTGGATTCGCTCGTAGCTCTCGGCCAGGACGGCCTTGATGCCGAGCAGCATGGTTCCCTTGGCGGCCCAGTCGCGCGAGGAGCCGGTGCCGTACTCCTTGCCGGCGAGGACCAGCAGCGGGGTGCCGGCCTCCTTGTACTTCATGGCCGCGCCGTAGACGGACGTCTGCTCGCCGGTGGGCAGGTAGACGGTGACGCCGCCCTCGGTGCCGGGGGCCATCTGGTTGCGCAGGCGAATGTTGGCGAACGTCCCGCGCGTCATTACGCGGTCGTTGCCGCGCCGCGATCCGTAACTGTTAAAGTCGGTCGGTTCAACGCCGTGCTCCTGCAGATACAGACCAGCAGGCGCGTCCGGCTTGATGACACCGGCCGGCGAGATGTGGTCCGTGGTGATCGAGTCGGCCACCTTGATGAGCACGCGGGCGGCGGCGATGTCGGCCACCTGGCCGGGCTCGGGCGTCAGGCCGGCAAAGAAGGGCGGATTCTGGATGTAGGTGCTGGCGGCGTCCCAGTTGTACGTCTCGCTGTCGGCGGCGGAGATGCGGTTCCACTGCTCGTTGCCGGTGAAGACGTTGCCGTACTGCTTGCGGAAACTGTCGGGCGTGATGGAGGCGGCTACCACGTCGCTCACCTCGCGCATCGACGGCCAGATGTCCTTGAGGTAGACGGGCGAGCCGTCGGAGCCCTGGCCGAGCGGCTCGTTGACCAGGTCCACGTCCATGCTGCCGGCCAGGGCGTAGGCCACGACCAGCGGGGGCGAGGCGAGGTAGTTGGCTTTGACCTGGGCGTGAACTCGGCCCTCGAAGTTTCGGTTGCCGCTGAGGACGGAGCAGGCGACGAGGTCGGTGCCGGCCAGCGCCTTGGCGATCGGTTCGGGCAGCGGGCCGCTGTTGCCGATGCAGGTCGTGCAGCCGTAGCCGACGTTGTGGAAGCCGAGCTTGTCCAGGTACGGCGTGAGGCCGGCGTCGTCGAGGTACTGGGTCACCACGCGCGAACCCGGCGCGAGGCTGGTCTTGACGTAGGGCTTGACCTTCAGGCCCTTCTCGACGGCCCTCTTGGCCAACAGGCCGGCCGCGATCATCACCGACGGGTTCGAGGTGTTGGTGCAACTGGTGATGGCCGCGATGACTACGGAACCGTGCGTCAATGTCGAGGGTGCGCCGTCGCCGGTGACCTCGGCCGATCGTTTCAGCGCGGCGTCGTCCAGGGCGAAACCGCGCTCGGCGATCGGCGCTCGCAACGATTTCTGGAAGGACGACTTCGCGTCGGAAAGGCGGATGCGGTCCTGCGGGCGTTTGGGACCGGCCAGCGACGGCTCGACCGTGGACAGGTCCAGTTCGAGCGTGTCGGTGAATTCCGGATCGGGTGAGTCGGCGGTGCGGAAGAGGCCCTGCTCCTTAGTGTAACGCTCGACGAGATCGACCTCGTCTTCGGTGCGGCCGGTGCGGCGCAGGTATTCGAGCGTCTCGGCGTCGACCGGGAAAAAGCCCATGGTGGCGCCGTATTCCGGGCCCATGTTGGCGATGGTGGCGCGGTCGGGCAGGGACATGCCGGCCAGGCCGTCGCCGTGATACTCGACGAACTTGCCGACGACGCCCTTGGCGCGAAGCATCTGCGTGGCGGTGAGCACCAGGTCGGTGGCGGTGGCGCCTTCGGGGAGTTGGCCGGTGAGCCTGAAGCCGATGACCTCGGGGGTGAGCATGTAGATGGGCTGGCCGAGCATGACCGCCTCGGCCTCGATGCCGCCGACACCCCAGCCGACGACGCCCAGACCGTTGATCATGGTGGTGTGGCTGTCGGTGCCGACCAGGCTGTCGGGCATGGCCACGTTGTTTCCGTCGACGCTGCGCGAGACGACGACCTTGGCGAGGTATTCGAGGTTGACCTGGTGGATGATGCCGGTGGCCGGCGGAACGACGCGGAAGTTGTCGAAGGCGTTCTGGCCCCAGCGGAGGAACTCGTAGCGCTCGCGGTTGCGCTGGAACTCGATTTGGGCGTTGAGGCCCAGGGCGTCGGGCGAGCCGAAGTGGTCGACCTGGACGGAGTGGTCGATGACCAGGTCCACGGGGATGAGCGGGTTGATGCGCTTGGGGTCGCCGCCGAGGCGCTGGAGCGCGTCGCGCATGGCGGCCAGATCGACGACGGCCGGCACGCCGGTGAAGTCCTGCAAGAGGACGCGGGCCGGCTTGAAGGGCAGCTCGTTTCTGCCGGGTGACTTGGCGTTCCAGGCGGCCAGGCGGGTGACGTCCTCCTGGCGCACGGTGAACCCGTCGAGGTTGCGCAGGGCCGATTCGAGCAGCACCTTGATGCTGTAGGGCAGCTTCTCGACGTGGCCGACGTTGCGACGGGGCAGCGCGTCCAGGCGGTAGATGTCAACGTTGCCGCCCTTGGTTTGAAGCACCGAACGTGCCTCGAAAGGGTCCTTGGCGCTCGTGCTGGTCATGGTTGTGGTATCCGTTTCTCGTGGTGACTGGTGAGGTCTACCCGGCCCAACGCCGACTCAATCCCGTACCCGCCCGACTGCCGGCGACCGCCGTTCGGACATGCCAACCCGCCCGAAGACGGCACTATATCGCCGCCGATTACTCTTCGCAATCCGGGGCCCATACGAGTCCCCAACGCCGGCGCCCGACATACGATGCGAACATGCCTGGCACCGGGGGGGGCGTTCGGTTACGGTGATGCGTCCGGCATGGAGGGGCGGGCGACTTGTGCGGCGCGCTTGCCGGCGGTGCGATGGAGCGTCAACCTTGAGTGCAGCTAATACCTCCGGGGGCGAGACCTTCGCCAGGCCGCCGAAAACGGCGCTGGCGGTGGTGTGCCTGGTGGGTGTCGCGCTCGTGCTGGTCGGGCACGCCTGGGTCTACGACTTCATCAGCGATGACGCGTTCATCATCGCGCGTTACGCCCGCAACGTCGTGGACGGACACGGTTGGGTGTACAACGTCGGCGAGCGGGTCGAGGGGTACACCAGCTTCCTGTGGGTGGGTCTGACGGCCGCGTTGGGAGCGGTGGGCGTCGAGTTCGTCCGGGCCGTCCGGGGGCTGTCGCTGGTCGGTGGGCTCGGCTGCATTTTGGTGATGTGGCTGGCGTCGCCGTTGTCGGGGGTGGACCGGCGACGCCCGTTGTCCTGCCTCGGGCCTCTGCTGTTCGCGGGCACCGGGGCAGCCGCGTGCTGGAGCCTCGGCGGGCTGGAGGCCTGCGGGTACGCGACGCTGATCCTGGTGTCGGTCTGGCTGGCGGCCGGGCCGTCGGGGGATGTCAAGCGCATGGCGCTGGCCGGAGTGACCTGCGGCCTGTGCGCGCTGATGCGACCCGAGGGCGTGCTCGTTACCGTCGCGTTAGTCGCCTGGCTGGTGCTTGTCCGCAGGCACAACACTGCGCGCAACCCGGTGGCGCTGCTGATCCCGGCCGGGGTCATCGTGGGAGCTCATCTGATCTGGCGGCACGCCTATTACGGCGACTGGCTGCCCAACACGTTCTACGCGAAGGTCGGCGCGAACATTGAACAGGCTCAGCGCGGTCTGGAATACGTGCTCGGGTTCGCGGCCCACAACGGTGGGCTGTTGCTGTGGCTGGGGCCGTTCGTGGCGGTCTGGTTGTACCGGGCGCGTCCGTTCGCCCGGGCCCTGTCGCTGGTGGGATTGCTGCTGGTGGCGGGGGTGGTGGCGGTCGGCGGCGACGGGCTGCCCATGTACCGGTTCATGGTCCCGGTGATTGCGCTGTGGGCCATGCTGGTGCAGGGGCTGGTAGCGGTCGCCCTGGACTACTGGAGGTCCGTCCGAGACACGCGCCCGGGCTGGCGCAGCTACGTCGCCCTTGTGCTGGGCGCGGCTCT
>Ga0307379_10014201_pt1 | contig 10283 bp, 6 predicted proteins | sample UN2MG_FD_202237 | JGI IMG/M metagenome (GOLD analysis project Ga0307379, IMG submission 202237) | Soil microbial communities from Risofladan, Vaasa, Finland - UN-2 | ecosystem: Environmental > Terrestrial > Soil > Coastal area > Acid sulfate soil | place: Finland: Risofladan, Vaasa | collected... | reverse complement strand
CATCAAGAACCACCAGTCGCAATTTGCCTTTTGTCTTGGTTCTTGCTTCCGCCAAAGCTTTGGTGGCGTCAGGACCGGCAATGTTGCCCAGGGCCGCTGCTGCAGCGTCAGCCTCCAATGCGTCGGAGCTGTAAACCAGCTTGCTCAGAGCGCCAACTGCCTTACTGTCACGGCGTTGGCCGAGTGAGTTAATTATACCGACCTTTGCTTTGCCGCTCGTGTTCGGTAGTGCCTTCCGCAAAGCTACACCGGCAAGCTCAGCGGGTATACGCTCCAGGGCGTACCTTGCCATATCGGCGGGGTGTGGCTCCTGCTCTGAAGCCGGTTTCTTGGTCAGCATCGTGGTCAGCGCCGGAACACACGCTTCGGTACCGATTATGCTCAACTTCCTGCAGACAAACTGCTTGGCCGCCGGCGTTGCATCTGCCGACTTAAGCACTCCAATCAGGCTGCTCTCAATTTGTTTCAGTTTCTGCTGCGAACCGTAGGCGTCGCGAATCATATTGCTGACCTCGGTGAGCGTCGCCCGGCTTTGCCCATAATCATACTTCTTGATCTTCTCAAACAATTCTTCCATTTCTGACCCCTTTCCTAAACTAATCAATGGTTTCGGTTTCGTATCTACCGGAAAATCACCCAGCGCAAACTGGATACCGGCCAAATAATGCTGAAGTAACGCCGGGTCCCACGTAAGATGGTTATTGTGCCCCAGCGAACAATAAAACAAACGTCCTTTTCCGCAGCTTTTAACCCAGCTAAGACCAATATCCGTATCGTCGGGACCGGCATTTTTGCGGGTGGCCTCATCGGTCATATCCAGACTCATCAGAACACGCTGCTTGGCCCGTGAATATAGTGGCGGCTTTGTGCGATAAATCTCGTCGTTTACTTTGAAGCCTTTGCCCTTATATGCCGCCATGAGCGGATGCCCCGCGTCGTCAATCTTCACCGCCCAGGTTCCGCCGCCTCCCCAGGGGTGCCCGCAAAACTGTCCACCCATCATCTCCGCAGCTTCCGGCCATTTATAAAAATTATCCGTGGCTGCGTGAATGCCAATAATACCTTTGCCGCCTTTGATGAAATCCATCAAACTCTTACGCAGTGCCGGGCCCTCAAAGCCAAGCCTTGTGGTATTGTTCAGGCAAACCGCATCAAACTTGTTGAGGTTCTCGGCCGAAAACATGGCCATATCGCCGCTTACCACTGTTTCAAAAGCCCCCGTCTTGCGTCCCATTATCTCAAGCGCCTTGTCCCAGTGCGGAATCGAACCGTGCCTGAAACCCTTGCACAGATTGAAGACAAGTAACTTCCTCGGCCGCTTCGGGACAGCCACCGCCTTCGCAGGCATCGCTGCCTCTATTCTTTTCACATCCTGCGGCGAGACGGCACCCGAACAATTTGTAAGCAGCGACAAACAGCAGATGGCAGAAAGTCCAATTACAGTAAATTTTAACCTTTGACTCATCTTTGCTCCTTTCTTTCTACAACTTATACTCAATAATCAACTTTCTACTTATTAATAATCGTTCCTACATGTGCCACGGAGCCCGCATCGGCCGTGACAGCAGCCGGTTGGCCTTATCACTGTTAAGGAAGATTTCCTTTTCAGGGTCCCATTTCAGTTTCTCTTCGGTCAACATCGCGATTTCGCCCAACAGCCCCACACTGATAGACCTATGAGCGATTTCAACGGGCGTAATCGTCTCCTTGCGGCTCTTAACACAGTCCAAAAAGTTCTGAGTATGGTCTCGGCTTTCATACAGTTTGATTTCGTCGGGCCCGATGACTTCATCAAGGATGCTCTTGGGCTCGGCCTTCAGCCCGCCGCGATTAACATGGATCCAGCCCTTTTCACCATACCACATTGCTCCCATGCCTTTCGGCAACTGGCGGTCGTTCGCCACTATCATTGTCAGACCGTCGGCGTATTTGCAGGTAAACTTATACTGCGTCGGCGCATCATACATGCCGTCCTTGGGATAAACACCCTTACCCTCTATTTCAACCGGACCTGTACGGTCAAGCCCCAGACCCCAGTGAGCAATGTCTATATGGTGACCCGCCCAGTCGGTAAGCTGTCCGCCGGAGTAGTCCATTATCCATCGCCAGTTCCAGTGCATCACACCTCTGTAAGGTACCCACGGAGCAGGCCCAAGCCAGAAGTCCCAATCCACACCTTCAGGGACCGGCTGCACGGGATTATTGCCTCCGCCGCCTCCGGTCGGCAGACCTACTTCGACCTTATTGACCTTGCCAATCCGCCCGTTGCGGACCAACTCACAGGCCCGGCGAAAGTGCCCGACGGAGCGCTGCCAGCTTCCGGTCTGCCATATCCTGCCGTAACGATGTACAGCATCGCAGATGGCCCGGCCCTCCCGAATCGTACGCGCAAGCGGTTTTTCCGCATACATGTCCTTACCGGCACGGGCACCCATAATTGCAGGTATCGAATGCCACTGGTCCGGCAGTGCCAATAAAAGAGCATCTATGTCTTTACGCTCTATCACTTCACGGAAATCAAGGTACATCTTGCAGTCACTATTGCCATATTTATCATCCACTAACTTTTTGGCCCGGTCGAGATTCTTCTTATCAACATCACAGACGGCAACAACCTGAATTTCCTTCTTGCCTAAGAAGCCCCTCATGTCACCGGTGCCCTGGCCGCCCATCCCAATGCAACCCAAAGTAATCCGGTTGCTCGGCGCCGGTCGGCCGGCCTGGCCAAATGCCGAAGAGCATACAAAATACGGAAAACCTGCCACGCCTGCAGCGGCGGCAACAGTGCTTTTCATAAACCGACGACGACTAATTTTTTTCTTTTTCATAACTAAAACTCCGAATCAGGTTAACCAATATATCAATAATCATTTCATAAGTGCCATGGGCTGCGCATCGGACGCGACAGTAAACGGTTTGCTTCTTCATCTCCCACAAACACCTCACGGTTTGGGTTCCATTTCAGCGGCCGCCCAAGCTTGTATGCTATATTGCCTAAATGACAGACGGTTACCGACCGGCAACCGGTCTCTATATCGCAAATCGGCTTGGTGCGATTTCGAACGGCGTCCAGCCAGTCGGTGTAATGATTTTTACACTCATATAGGTGTATCTCATTCGGACCGATTTGTTGATTCTTAAGCTCTTCAGGCCAGGTACGTATATGTCCCCGATTCACCTCCACCTTGCCTTTAGTACCGGTAAACAAAACACCATTGGCGTTATCACGGGTCATCGTAACACCGGTTGCGTACTTATAAGTAAGCACTTTATAATCCTTACCGTCCGGCGGAATGATTTCAACCGGCCCGCTCTCATCCATACCCATACCCCACTGGGCGATATCGAAGTGGTGTGCTCCCCAGTCCGTCATCCCACCGCCGCCAAAACTGCTGTGATAACGCCAATGAGGAAAACCATCCCAGCTAAGATGGGGAGACAATTCCGAATTGTACGGCCTCCACTTTGCCGGGCCGACCCACATCTCCCAATCGAGATAATCCGGTACAGGTTGTGCGGCTAAAGGCTTGTCTTCAGGCGGCCCGCCAACGCCGACCGTTGCATGTTTTAATTCACCGATGTACCCGTTGAGAACCAGCTCGCAGCCTAAGCGGAAGTGCCAGTCTGAACGCTGCATGCTTCCGGTCTGGAAGACCCGGCCGTAGCGCCTCACCGCATTGATCATCGCCCTGGCCTCAGCAATAGTCTGCGAAAGCGGCTTCTCGCAATAAATATCCTTACCTGCCTTGGCCGACTGGATAACCGTAATCGCGTGCCAGTGGTCTGGGGTTGCAATCACTACCGAATCAATGTCGTCCCTTGCAACCAGCTCACGAAAGTCTCCGTATGTTTTACAGCCCTTGTATGTGCCGCCGCCCTTGTTGGCGTAGTGGTCTTCAATTATTTTCTGTCCGCGTTCCAGCTTTAGTTTGTCAACGTCGCAGGCGGCAAGAACATGCGTGCCGGGTGAGTTCAGAAACGACCTCATCAGATGCTGGCTCTGCTTGCCCGTACCTATAAAGCCCATCGTAATCCGGTTACTCGGCGCGGCACTGCCCGCTTTGCCCAGAGCCGACGAGGCAACAACGTATGGAAAACTCACTGCGGCTGCGGACACACCCGCCGCCTTTCTCAAAAACTGACGCCGATTCAATTCTTTCTCTCTCATAGCAAAAACTCTCATACCTCATTATCCTTTGGTCATTCGTGATTAATCACTAATCATTTATCATTTATCATTTATCATTTCATAAGTGCCATGGGCTTCGCATAGGCCTCGACAAAAAACGGTCGGCTTCGGAATCATTCACAAACACTTCTTTCTTAGGGTCCCATTTTAACCTCCGATTCACTCGTGCGGCGATGTCGGTAATCAAACCGAGATTGGAAGCCTTGTGGCCGGCTTCGACCGGAGATACCGGGTCACTTCGGGTCCGGACACAGTTAAGGAAGTCTGCGTGGTGGTTGTTGGACTCGTGGAGGTGTATCTCATCGGGCTTGATTTTCACCTTCAGCAACGACGCCGGCTCGGCCCGGATTCCTGCGCGGTTGACGTGCACCCAGCCCTTGTCGCCCTCGAATTGGCAGCCCTGCTTATTGGGGTTGCCGGTATCGCTAAAACTCATACGCAGGCCGCTTACATAGTTGAACTCAGCCTGCCAATCGTTGATGTTATCAGTCAGGCCGTCGTCACGGTGGCTGCCTTTGCACTTGAACTCAAACGGTTCGTCGGAAACCGCCGGGCAGCCCCAGTTAGCGATATCCAGATGATGGACGCCCCAGTTAACGCTAAAGCCGGCGCAGTAATCCCAGATAAGATACCAGTCAGGCCAGGCCAGTCGCCCGCCGTTATAAGGTTTCATCGGAGCTGGACCAATGTACATATCGTAATCCAGCCCTGCCGGAATCGGTTCCTCCGTAGTAGGCTTGCGATATGTTCGCTTGTACTCAGGCCCGGGTGCAGCGACCTTGACCGTGTGTATCTTGCCAAGGTATCCGTTTCTCGCAAGCTCACAGGCAAACCGAAACTTTTGGTCCGACCGCTGCTGCGTACCGGTCTGAAACACTCGGCCGTAGGTTCGTACGGCACGCGCAATCGCCCGGCCCTCGACCACCGCCACACCTAACGGTTTTTCGCAATACATATCTTTACCGGCCTTTGCCGCCGCCACCGCAATCACCGCGTGCCAATGGTCCTGGGTAACAATCACCACCGCGTCGATGTCGGGGCGGTGCAGCACATCACGGAAATCGTTATAGCTCGCACATCCCTTATCACCGTAGCGCCGGTCTACAATGCCCTTGGCTTTTTGCCGCCGGTCCTCAATAACATCACAAACGGCGACAACCTGCGCATCAGCTTTACCAAGAAAACCACGCATGTTGCCCGTGCCCTGGCCGCCCACTCCGATGCAGCCCATCACAATCCGCTCGCTCGCCGCAACAGAGCCGGCCTTACCAAGAGCTGACGACGCAACAATATACGGAAAACCTACTGTCCCCACCGCAGTACCAGCGGCCTTTCTCAAAAACTGTCGCCGACTAAATTCTCTTTTCTTCATGGCAAGAACTCTTATTTCCTACAATTGACAAGTTACAGTTGCTTTTTAGTCATCAATAATCATTTATCATTAATCATTTCAAATGTGCCACGGGCTTCGCATCGGCCGCGACAATAAACGGTCAGCTTCCGAATCGTTGACAAATAGCTCATTCTCAGGCTTCCATCTGAGCTTGCGCCCCAATCTCATGGCAATCAGGCCCAGGTGGCCGACAGAGACAGAACGCTGCGCAACCTTTGCGGGCGAAACAGCCTCCGACCGCGTGCGAATGCAATCAAGGAAATTTCCTTTGTGGTCGTTACTCTTATACAGATGAATTTCATCCGTTCCAATGACCGAGTCCAGAAGCGACTTCGGCTGCGCATCCAGTTCCCCGGCACTCACAAAAATCCACCCTTCGCTGCCCTCGAACCGAACACCATCCTTGAAAGGTCCGGCCACAATCATCGTGAATCCTTCGGCATACCTGCAATCAAAACGGTAATTTTCAACCGTATCAAAAAGACTATCAGCAGGGAAAACACCCTCGCCTTCGACTTCAATCGGCCCGGTCAAATCCGTACCCATCCCCCACTGGGCGACATCGCAATAGTGACCGGCCCAGTCGGTTATCTGTCCGCCGGAGTAGTCATTGACCCAGCGGAAGTTCCAGTGGCACCGACCGGGGCTGTAAGCTGTCCACGGCGCAGGACCCAGCCACATATCATAATCAAGGCCCTCAGGCACCGCCGCAGGCTTTGTTTCACGATGAATTCTGTCGCCGTTATCAGCTACATTGTTGACATTGGGCAGCCCCACCTTCACCGTATGCACCTTGCCGATTCGCCCATTTTGCACTAATTCGCAGGCGAAACGCACATTCCTGCTCGAACGCATGCTGTTGCCGGTTTGCCACACCACGCCGTACTTCTTGACGGCATCGCAAATCGCCCGGCCCTCAGCGATGCTGTAAGCTAATGGCTTCTGGCAAAAAACGTCCTTACCGGCCCGGGCAGCCGTAACCGCAATGATAGCGTGCCAATGGTCCGGCACAACTATCGATACGGCGTCGATATCGGCGCGAGCAAGCAACTCACGGAAATCATTATATGTAGAACAATCCTTGCTGCCGTATTTTTCGTTGACGATATCACGGGCCCAATTGCGATGAACTCTATCAACGTCGCAGACGGCAACAACCTTCACATCATCTCTGCCTAAGAAACCCTGCAAGTCAACCGTGCCCTGGCCGCCAGGCCTCTTACCCCCCACGCCAATACAGCCCATAGTAATCCGGTTGCTCGGCGCGACACTACCGGCTTTGCCAAGAGCTGAAAATGGGACGAAATACGGAAAACCTGCCACCCCCGCAGCAGCAACCGTTGCGCATTTCAAAAACTGACGCCGACTAAGCTCTCTTTTCTTCATAGCAAGAACTCATATTTCTTGCAATTGACAGGTTACAGTTGGTTTTCAGTCATCAATAATCATTTATCATTAATCATTTCAAATGTGCCACGGGCTTCGCATCGGCCTGCCGAGCATCCTCGTCGCAGTTGGGTCGCCAGGTATCTCTTCGGTTTCAGGATTAAAGCGTATCTTGCGACCCAGAAGCATCGCAATCTGCCCTAAGTGTCCCGGCGTCGCCGAGCGGTGTGCAACCTCACACGGCGTCAGCGTCGTCTTACGGCTCTTAACACAGTCCAGAAAGTTGCGCCAATGACCGGGCGATTGGAAAAGGTGTATCTCATCAGGCCCAATCTTTTCCTTGAGTATTTCCTTCGGGTTTGCATCCATTCCGCCGCGGTCAACCCAGACCCACCCATCTTCGCCAATCCACTTCGTCCCGCCGCGAATGTCCCGGTGCCCACCGGCAATAGTCATCGTGACTCCCTTAGGATACTTTGCTGTCAGGCGATATTTTGTTGCCGTGTTCCATAAACCGACTTTGGGATATTCGCCCTGGCCCTCGATTTCGGAAGGCCCGGTGTAGTCACAGCCCAGACCCCAGTGCGCAATGTCAACATGGTGGCCAATCCAGTCCATAAGCTGACCGCCGCCGAGGTCTAAGTGCCATCGCCAATTTTTGTGCACGCGTGCCGGGCAGTATGGTGAATAGGGTGCCGGCCCAATCCAGAAATCGTAGTCCAGTTCCGCGGGCGGCGGACCAATCCCTTCCTGCCCCTTGGTTCCGCCAAAATCGCTGTGCCCGGAAGGCAGCCCAACCTCGACAGTGTGTACCTTACCGACTCGGCCGTTAATTACAAGCTCGCATGCCTGGCGGAAGTGGGACTGTGACCGCTGCCAACTGCCGGTCTGCCATACCCGGCCGTAACGCTTCACCGCATCGCACATCGCGCGACCCTCTTTTAAGTTATGCGAGAGAGGTTTTTCGCCGAAAATGTCTTTGCCCGACTTTGCCGCCGCAACGGCAGGAACCGCGTGCCAATGGTCCGGCAGACCCAGCGAGACCGCATCGATATCATCGCGCGCCAGCAGCTCACGAAAGTCATGGTACACAGAACAGTCTTTGTTTTTGTAACGACCGTTGATACGATTGACCGCACCTTGCAGATGATTTTTGTCCACGTCACAGGCGGCAATGATTTGACAATCTTTATGGCCGAGGAAGGAGTTCATGTTGCTGCCCCCCTGCCAGCCAATACCAATGCAGCCCATGGTAATCCGATTGCTCGGTGCTACAGAGCCGGCTTTGCCCAGAACTGATGAGGGTACAATGTATGGAAAACTTATTGCCCCCACAACGGTACCGGCGGCTTTCCCGAGGAACTGGCGCCGGCTAATACTGCTTTTGTTACTCATAACTACCCTTCCTGCAATTGTAGCCTTGGCTAATCCAAAACAATCTGTTTAGAACCCTCAAAGTTCTAATTCTATTTATCAAATGCCGCATCGAAGGCGACCTGGGACGGCTTGAAATCTGCCTGCTTGAAGAACTCGCACGCCTCTTTTGCGCCGTGTTCCCGGTCCATTCGGCTGTCTTCCCACTCTACCGAAAGCGGTCCCTGGTAGCCGATATCATTCAAGGCCACAATAATTTCTTCGAAGTCGATATCGCCGTGACCAATCGAGCGGAAGTCCCAGTAGCGCCGCGGGTCGGCAAACTCGGTATGGCCGCCGAATACACCTACGGTGCCGTCGCCATGTCCCCACCAGACGTCCTTCATATGAGCGTGGAAGATGCGGTCCGGGAAGGTCCGGATGAACTTGACGTAGTCCACGCCCTGATAACCGAGATGGCTGGGGTCGTAGTTGAAACCAAATGACTTGTGGCCTCTGACGGCTTTGATAGCTCGCTGGGCTGAGACAATGTCAAACGCGATTTCAGTCGGATGCACCTCCAGAGCGAACTTCACGCCCTCAGCCTTGAAGGCGTCGAGGATGCGCCGCCACCGCTTTGCGAAGTCCTTGTAACCTGCCTCGATAGCATCCGGTGAGGCCGGCGGGAATGAATAAACCATGTGCCAGATGGAACTTCCCGTAAAACCATTGACCACCTTTACACCCAGCTTCTTCGCGGCCTTGGCGGCATCGATGACCTTCTGGGCTGCACGCTTGCGGACACCCTCGGGGTCGCCGTCACCCCAGACATCCGGCGGCAGGATTGCCTTATGACGTTCGTCAATATTGTCGCACACAGCCTGGCCAACCAGGTGCGTTGAGATTGCGAACACTTTAAGGCCGTACTTTTTCAGCAGGGCTCGCTTGGCCTTGCAGTAGCCGCTGTCACTCAGGGCCTTGTCAACATCGAAGTGGTCGCCCCAGCAAGCTAACTCCAGCCCATCGTATCCCCAGCTTGCTGCCTTTTTGGCCAATTTCTCCAGAGGCAAATCCGCCCACTGTCCGGTGAAAAGTGTTACAGGTCTTGCCATTTGTAATTCTCCTTAACTCGAAATACAAAATCCTTATTGAAAAATGCGTAAACCTTTTATCTACAGGAAATAACGCTTACGAGCGCCATTTTATTGCAACTTCCTCTGCTTTTGATTACGGTAATTGTGCAACTGCCTCTTACAAAAGGAGTTATACACAAAAAGGAGGTGCGTCCTTGCCAACACTCCGAATTATCGCTATATTATAACCTGCGGGACTTGATAAGCAATCCCAAAATTCCTGCGAAAATACCACCTTCCTTCGAACCACTTGAACCGATTTATTACTCTCAATTATCGCGTAGAAGAGGTTTAATACTCCAACCGTGTCACCGTTTCAGGATTTCAATCTTCGGACTGTCAACAAATGCCGAATACTTGTCTGCCAGCTCGACCCGCTTCGGCATCTCACCTTCCACTACTAAAATCCGATAGCGCAGCGTCAAAGTTTCGCCGGCGTTGATTTTCCGCTTAAAGAACGCCCCGAACCGGCCGTAATCCCGGTATGCCGAATAGATAGTCGGCTTCGGATTGTCGGGATGATTCATGTGCTGGACGCTGTAACGCCGCCCATTCAACCCACATGACATCGCCGCCCACGGAAGGTCCATGTCCTTTTTAGGATTAATACCATCTTCGTGAAACAGGTATGTTGCCTTAACATCTTTGCTGCCGGATGCAACATCATTATGCGCCCGATACTGCATACCTGCGTGCTCAGGATCGCCATTGAGAAAAACATCACCCCTGACAGCTTTGAGTTCGCTCTCAAATTCCAGCAGCAAAACCGTCGGCTCACTTTGGCCAAATACAGTAACCTGGCGCTGCTCAGCAATCATCGCCTCGCCGC